>Ga0315544_1001743_pt1 | contig 16307 bp, 7 predicted proteins | sample SalMarSW160130MG_2_FD_202543 | JGI IMG/M metagenome (GOLD analysis project Ga0315544, IMG submission 202543) | Salt marsh sediment microbial communities from the Plum Island Ecosystem LTER, Massachusetts, United States - Salt Marsh Sediment SW1601-130 ... | reverse complement strand
TCACTATTCCCTCATCGGGGCCACGGCTCTGCTTGTTCATCACATCGACCTTCCCCGAATAACACAAGATCTTGATGTCGTCGTTGCCATACGCGGAAGCTTCACAGATACGCTCGATGAACTTGTCGCTCGGGGCTTCCGAAGAACCAAGACTGCACATCGGGTAGTTAGTCCTCAAGGCACCCAAGTGGACATCCTGCCAGTAAGCCGTAAGAGTGCGAAGACCGGTGTGATCGAGTGGCCTGATGGAACAACGATGACTGCAGTGGGGCTTAAAGAGGCATTGGACCTTGCTGTTCACGTTCTCCTGCCAGATTGTGAGATCCGGGTCGCTCCCTTGCCTATCCTGGCTGGCTTGAAGTTGATCGCCTCGACAAGCGAGCAACGCAGGGGAAAGGACGACCTAAATGACCTTTTGGAGTGCCTAGAAAAGTACGAGCTTCAGGGGGAACGCCGGTTCTCCGTATACGATCTCACCGCTCAGGAACTCACTTTCGACCAAGCAGGGGCCTTCCTTCTGGGACACGAACTTAAAACGGCTGCCCAGCCTGTCACACTTCGAGCTGTGCATAACGCCCTTTCTGCGACACTGGAGTCACCCCTCCTTAGTCGACGTTTAAGAACTCAAGATCGCGTAGAAGAGCTCCTTTTAAGTTTTCAGGTAGGTCTCAGTCCAAACCCCTTTAGGGAAAAGCCGCCGATCTGAGAAAGAAATTCACTTACCTGCAGAAGCGCTTGGAAAACAGCGTAGATACCTTGAATAAAACCGCCGATTGGAGTTGAATAACGGTGCCAGGTAAAGGAGGCAGACAGCAATGAAGCAACTCGCGATTTACGCAACGGTCCTTGCCATCGTAGCGATTGGTTCACTCGCATGGGCAAGTACACTGAGGTTCCTTGGATCCTATGCTATTCCCTCTGACGAATGGAACTATGAGGATGCGCTAGTTGGGGGGATCTCAGGCCTGGCGCACGACGCTTCGCGGGACGTCTGCTATGCCGTCAATGACGACCAGGGAATCCTCTACACCTTAAAGATAACAATCGATGAGAACGGCATCCATGACGTAGAGGTCCTTGGAATGACCCGCCTTGACAGCAATCAGATAACCCTTGGGATTCAACCATACGAAGAGGACAATATCGATGCCGAAGAGGTCGTTCTCACACCGGATGATACCTTGATCATCTCATCTGAACTTGATCACAACGGTAACCCTTGGATCCGAACATTCGCACTCGATGGGGCTCTCCTCGGGCAGATCCCCATCCCTCGCAAGTTTTTGCCCATACCTAGTCTGACACAAGGTGTACGCCCGGATCTCGCCTTCGAGGCGATGGCGCTCACACCCACCGGAAACACCCTTTACGTAGCGAATGAACAGGCGCTTGGTCAGGATTATCCGACAGCCACGGTAAGTCGTGGAACCATTGTGCGCATCATCGCATACAACATGAACCATGACATAGCGACCGTAACGGCTGAGTATGCCTACAGAACCGAACCAATTTTCGTGGTTCCCGTAGGCGGCACCTCTGCCGAAAACGGTGTCTCTGCCATGCTGTCTATAAAGCACCTCATGCCCGAGTACGATTTACTGGTGATGGAGCGCGCTTACTCAAGCGGAGTAGGGTACGACATCAAGCTCTTCGGGATTAGCCTGGCCGGTGCGACCAACATCATGAACGCTGAGAGGCTTCCTTGTCTCTGCTCAACACGGATAGTGAAAAAGACACTCCTTCTACGAATATCAGCCGAGCCGGGTTACTCAAACATTCCCATCCAGCCGGATAATATGGAAGCGATGACGATCGGTCCCAGACTAGCCAACGGTCACTATACGCTGATTCTGACGAGCGACAACGACTTTAACGACTCTCAGAGGAATCTCTTCCTGGCGTTTGAGGTGGTTCCGTAAGCCAAGGTAAGACACTCCCTATTTGTAAGGCCATGCACACAGCCTCACACAGGCGCGATATCTCTCGGCCACACGTTTCCACATCAGGTTACAAAAGTACATCCGCCCATGAGGGACCAATGGCTTCTTCATCTATTCCGCAGCCCTGGGATGTTATCCCCTCCGCGCTGCTTGACTCTAAGACAAAATAGATGTGGAATAGCGGGGTCCATTCCAAATGAGTGAAGGAGGCAACGATGTGGAAAATACTTCTTGGTGTCGGATTGGCAGTGGCTTTAGCGATTTTGCTCTTACCTCTGGGTGAGCAGAAACCCCTTCGATTCTTAGGCTCCTACGCCATCCCCACAGGAGAATGGACCTACGATAGTGTACCGGTGGGAGAGATCTCAGGCCTCGTGTACGACCCTGTGATCAATGTCTACTATGGCATTTGTGATGACCGTGGGGATGTCGGTCCCGCCGGCCGTCTTTACATCCTGGATATCCCGCTTGACAGCTCGGGCATTCACAATGCGACAGTCTACGATATGACCCTGCTCGATAGCGATCCAGATACAGGAGGGGTGCAGACGTACGCCAGGAAGGCCATCGATGCAGAAGATATCGTGTTCACACCCAGCCGCACGTTTTTCGTCGCCTCCGAGCGAGATCTTGAAGACCAACCATGGATTCGCGAATTTACCGAAACGGGGCTCTTGTTGCGGGAGATCTCTCTGCCCGAGAAGTTCATGCCCGCAGAGGGCGTAGGCGTGCGTGATAACCTATCGTTTGAGGCGATGACCCTCACTCCGGATGGCAAGACCCTGTACGTGACAAACGAGCAGGCCCTAAAGCAGGATGGCCCCACCTCCACGGTGGACCATGGGACAACAGTACGCATCATCCAGTACGATCTTAAGCTCATGACATCTGAAGTTACGGCCGAATACGCCTATGTTACCGAGCCGATCTTTGCTGCACCAACGGATGGCGATTACGCGGACAATGGAGTGCCAGCGATGCTTTACATAAAGCACATCCTCCCCGCATACGACTTATTGACGGTTGAGCGCGTTTACTCAAGCGGAGTGGGAAACGACATCAAGATCTTCGGGGTTAGCCTTGAGGGAGCCGAGAACGTCAAGGACATGGAGGCCCTTCCCTTCCCATTTAATAGGAATGCCGTAAAGAAGGAGCTCCTAGTGCGGATCTCCGCAATAGAGGAGCTGTCAGATATCCCCATCCAGCCGGACAACATCGAGGCAATCGCCCTTGGCCCTAAACTACCAAACGGGCACCATACCTTGCTTTTGGCAAGCGACAACAACTTTGACGACTCCCAAAGGAATCTCTTCCTGGCGTTTGAGATCGTCCCATAGTTTCAAGCCACTGTTGAGATCGCGTGATAAAAGGATAACCAGAGAATGGTCAAAAAACTAAGACCCCTCATTCCTGGGTGATGCGCGAGCTCCGGCGCAGAAGACCGGTCGCGTGTAGGCTTCACTCCCGATATTGAAACAGCTTGACAGGGAGTCAAATCCATACTATCCTGGATCGAAAATATGGTAAAATGTTAAACGTGTTTGCCCATGGTATCCTAGTAGTTTGCTGGTAGCCGTGGATAAGCAACTTTAACAAGGAGGTTTTTGCGATGAGGGAGAAAACACTTCTACTATGTCTTTTGCTGTTAGTGTTGGGGTTGGTTCTTTCATTGACAGCTTGCGGACCCAAGGAGGAGCAACCCCCCGCCGAGCTAACTCAAGAAGAAACAGTAACCACCCCCACAGAGGAACCGGCACCGGAGGCACCAGCAACAGAGACACCTACGCCAGAGACACCACCAACGACAGCACCGATAACGGAGGCATCGCCAGAAGAGATTTTTGCTGGATCCTCAGCGGCCCTACAAGGGCTTGAAAGCTATCGCTATCTCAGTCTTTTCAAGTTCGAAACCGAGGAGGAGGCAAAGATCACCGCTGGCTCCGTCAAGATTGAGGGAGAGTATATCCCCCCCGATAAAGAGCGCGTCGTCTGGACGGATCTAAGCACCGGGGAAAAATTTGAGGTAACTCGCATTGGTGATAAGGCCTGGATGAAAGAGGACGATGAATGGACGGAGGTACCAGTCCAGGTTGCCGAGATCATGATGCAAACGATCTCCATTTTCTCTCCCGCCTATAGCTGGGGCACCCTCTACGAAGGATTACCCGATGCCTCTAACCTTATTGACAAGGAAGTTGTAAATGGCATTTCCTGTTTTCACTATGCCTCAAGCTATAACCAGTGGGGAGCAACTTTCGGTGAGGAGATCACTGAGGCAAAAGGTGATATCTGGATTGCTGAGGAGGGCTTTCCCGTAAAGTATCTCTTCAAAGCCTCGGGGACGGATCCTGAGGGCGATAGCGGGTCCGTCGAATGGTCGATGGAGCTTAAGGACGTTAACCAACCTATCTCCATTGAACCACCGATGTAAGGGCGGTCTCTCTCGTTGCGAGACCCTGATACAGGTAATAGGGAGGCCGTAACGTCGCACACAAGGTGCGACGCTACGGCCTCGCCGCTATTACCAACCCCCTTTCTGTTCCTCTTTCTTGTTTGCGGAAAGCGCGGAGGAAGAGTAGACTTCCCTCATAATGAAAACGGTAAGATTCTATATTTACTCGGTTTTACTCGGAATAGGGGCAGCCCTCGTTGGATTGGTAATCGGCTTTCTGATTGACACCCCATCTACAGCGGTCGCCTCAATTCTTATCGTCATTGGTCTCTTCTTTGTTGCAGGGGCAATCCTGCTTGCACGGCGGTTTAAAAAACATATCCTCAGTGAAGAACCCCGCAGCAAGTTAAAGGGGCATTAATACGGCAAAAACCTAAAGGGGCTAAGCGGAGTTGGTCCTTATGCTGCAACTTGATGTACCGCGTTGTCGCATCGGAGGTAACGTCGCACACAAGGTGCGACGCTACAAAAGCAAGGTAGCGTCGGGCTTCATGCCCGACGTCTCGGAGTTTCTTCATTGTTGAAGCGTTCTTTCAGTACTATAGAAGGGGGAACGATGACCAGAAAGCTGTTCTTAATTGCCATTGTTGTGCTGATGGCAGGCGGTGGTGTAGTTGCGCAAACTTGTTCGGTGCAGAGCTACTTCGTCTCGCCGGATGTGGACGGGGTCATTGAAACGGCGATTATTCAAGCCATTGACGGGGCGAGGAAGAGCCTCGATATCGCACTGTTCTCCTTTACCGATGACCAGCTTGGAGATGCCGTGGTTCGCGCAACCCGACGCGGGGTATCCGTGCGTGTGATCCTTGGCGCGGGGCAGGACAAGGTGTTTGGAGGGGAGTATGAGAAGCTGGTGTCGGCAAATATCCCAGTGGCCATCGCAAACACCCCAGGTTTCTTCCATCACAAGTTTGCCACAGTCGATGGCAATCTCCTGATCACAGGATCCTACGATTGGTCGGATAGCGCCGATAAGGAGAACTACGAAAACGCGGTGTTCATTTACTGTCCGGTACTGACAGCGGGACAGACACCTCCAGGACAGTATACCAGTGAGTTCAACCGGCTTTGGGAAGAACTCCGCGCGGTAACGGGAAACACCTTTGGGAAACCCGCTCTCTCCGCTGCTGTTCACCCGGTCATCATCTATATAGTGGACCCCGCAGGAGAGTGCATAGAGCTCTTGAACATCTCCACTGTCCCCGTGGATATTGGAGGCTGGCGGCTCAGTGACTTAGAAGGAAGCTATTCTTTCCCGCCGGATACGCTCATCAATCCGGATGAGCCGTATCGAGTGTGCATTGACACCTATAACCCAACGCTCGACCCGGAAGGGCTCTACCTGAACGATGAACACGATGAGGTCTTCTTGATCACTCCGGAAGGGACTATCATCGATGAACGGGTATGGGGAGAATGATAACCCCCACATCCTGTCCTCTCGCAGAGCCGCAGGGAACGCGAAGAAAAGCTGAACCCCAGTAATGGGTAATCAGTGGAGAGTAATGAGAAAGAACAAGTGGAGTTGATGTTCTAAGCTGATTGCTGACGGCTGAGAGCTGATAAATCCTTGGCGATCTTAGCGTCTTGGCGAGAGAAAGGCTTCAGCGTCTCGGTTAAGGCAATCCGCTGTTGACAAAGCGCCCCGATTCCTATACACTACTTACCGTTTGCGGGAATAGTAATAGATCCTATGATACATCCTAAAAAGGTAAACCTACTGTGAAGTAGGGGCACAAAGCCACGGATCTCACGAGATAGCCGGGCTGCTAGGGCTGGGGGAGGCAAGGCTTAGTGGCTGTAGTGGGGTTGCGTGCTGATATTTTTTGGAAATGCTCTTCGAGTACTCGAAGGGCGTTTTCTTTTTAGACAGCAAAGTAACCCTTACAGGAAATTGATGTAGCAGCCGCACAAGCAAAAAGGAGGGCGAGAATGCCAAGGAGGGCCGTTGGGGGATGCTTTTGTTTAGTCGCGGCTGTGATCTTGGTCGGGGTTTTTGCATCCGCGAAGCTCTCGGGACGTTTTGGCTTGGACCTCGTCGCCCGTCGAATCCCAACTACATTAACGGGCGAGATCAAGCTCGATACGCCGAGCGAGTTTGTCATGCTCGAGTTTGCCATCGCATCGAACCTCATCCTGAATGTTGACTTCGGCTTTGCTCGCTTTAACATAGATGCAGTGGTGAACACAGCCGGACCGGAGCATCTGGTCGTGAAGGCGCCTGTAAGCTTCGGAGAAATCTCGGCCTACGGAATCACGCTCGACAAGCTGAGCATCGTCCCTGAGATGTGGTTTGCCGTCCCGTTCGAGGCGGTAACCGATGTGAACAACCTGCCAAACTCGGTGATCATCCCTCCGGGGGACGTCTTGTTCGTCAAGGCCCGTGTAACCCTTTCAACCTCCATCTCTGGATTCAACATAACTCACCTCGCGATGCTGGAGGATGTCAACTTCCCCAACCCCGGATCTTCCTACACTCCGTTGTATTACCCGGTGCAGTCTCAGAGCTTCGCCGTTGGAGGCTTGACCTCCGCAAGCTGGCGCGCGCAGATGGGCGTATCGGTAAGCGCGAGCATCGGAATAAACGCGTCCTCATCAGGGACAAGCATTAAGGGCTACTCCGCCACCGGTAGCGTCGTGCCAGGCAATTACTTCGCCCGATTTGGTGTAAGCGGCATAAAACTTGCCGACATCAACCTCTACGGCACGAACCTGCAATCGGTGATGCTCGGTACGAGTTTCACTTTCACAAAGACGGCCACACAGACGGCTGGAACGACGAGTTTCAATACGACGATCAATCTCTCGGGCAAGCTATGGGACAAAGCGAGCATCAGCGGCTCGGTGACGCTTGCCCCCTTCCCGCCCAAGTTCGGCGGAGTCACGATTTCATTTAGCATGGAACCGTTCCGCCTCGCGTTTGCTCTGGATACGATGACTCTCACATCGATGTCGTTCAGTTTCAGTACAGGGCTCAACATGGGGGCGATGACCGGTTCCTTCGGGGCCACGGCTTCAGGTTTGGAGAGAGGGATGACCGGGCTGTCGATGCGGCTGTCGCTATCTCAGGGGATCTTCTCCGCGGGGACGAGCGTGTCGTTTGCAGAGAGAGCGGAGAAATTCGGGTTTGCCAGTTTAGGGAGCACATTGACCTTCAGGTTAACTCCTGCGGTGGTATCGGTACAGGCGACATTCGGTAGATACGGACTAACGCGTGCGGCGGTCACCGCCGGCGTTGTGTTTTAGGAGGGGACGTGATGAAAAGCCTGTCAAGAAGTCATAGCAAGAGGTTGTCCGGGAGGCGCTCCGTGCTGCCACGCTTTCTGCGAGCCGGACGGCTGCCGCTCTCGATCGTCTGTGCATCGATTCTATTCCTCAGCATTGCTGTCCTGGCGCAGGCGACAGCGACGACGACCACGGTGAGTTCATCGCCGAATCCTTCGGTATATGGGCAAACAGTCACCTTCACGGTTACGGTGACCGGCGTACAGACGCCGTCGGGCACGGTAACGCTCAAGGAAGGGGCGACGAGCCTCGGCGCCAAGGATCTTGCCGTCGATGGAACACCCACCGTACCCGGAACAATCGAAGTGACCTTTAACGTGTCGACGCTTTCCGTTGGCAGTCACACGATCAACGCAGAGTATGGCGGGAGCGTGACGTATAGTTACGATGCCAGCTCGGGCTCGCTCTTCCACACGGTGAACAAGGACGATACCACGACGGCGGTGAGTTCGAGCAATAACACGTCTCCCTATCCCGTGACCGGTGAAGACATCACCTTCACGGCAACGGTGACAGCCAATACGAGTTCGGAAATACCCACTGGCGGTGTCACCTTCTACGCCGATGGCAACGTGATTGGGTCCGGTCTGCCATTGAACGGTAGTGGTGTGGCAACGTGCACGGCAGCGTTCAACGCCGTGGACAGCACGGTGGATATCACGGCATCGTATGGCGGGGACAGCAACTACAACGGCAGCAGCACAGCGTCCGCATTGGTTCAGGTAGTTGAGTTGGCCGACACGACGACCACGGTGAGTTCCAGCAAGAACACTAGCGGCAATTACCCCGTCACCGGAGAGAGCGTCACGTTCACGGCGACGGTTGAGGCGGATACTCCCGGAACCGGAACACCGACGGGAGACGTGACGTTCACGTTCACTCCCGCCGCTGTGTCACCCCAAACGGTAACGCTCAACAACGGACAGGCAGAGTACACGACGTCGATGCTAAAGGCGAGTAACAGCACGTATTCCGTCGCGTGTGTATACAATGCGGACGCAAACTACAACGGGAGCACAGCATCTGCGCTGACCCAGACGGTCAACATGGCCGACACCGTCATCGTGATCACCGGAGACGATCCCGACCCTTCCATAGAAGGCGAGGCATACACAGTGACGTGGAGCATTTCTGTGTCCGCTCCGGGAAGCGACACGCCCGGCACACCCACAGGGGACGTAACAGTTGATGACGGGGACAGCAACACGTGTGTGAAAGCCTGGGAAACGGACGATAACTGCGACATCACGTCCGCCCTGGCCGGCTCGAAGACCCTTACCGCCAACTACGACGGGGACGGAGACTTTGTCGAAAGCGATACCACCGCGTCGCACATGGTCAGCACGGCAGACACGAGCGTTGTTGTGACTTCCACCCCCAACCCGTCAGACATCGGGGCGACTGTCACGTTCACAGCGACGGTCACGGCCGACGCTCCCGGAGCAGCAACCCCCACGGGAACGGTGGAGTTTTTCTACGACGATGGCACCACTCCACCTACCCCAAATTGGGTATCAATGACAGGCAGTACCGCCAATCCTGCTACCCTATCAGGCGGGACCGCCACCTTCGCATGTGCTTCCCTCGCCGCCGGAGACTGGGATATCAAGGCCGAGTATGTCGCCGCCGGAGGGAGCCTCTTCAACGACTCGACGAGCAATGTCTACACCCAGACCGTGAACAAGCTGGATCTCACGCTCACGATCGCCGACTCCCCCGCTACGTCCGTGGTCGGGCAAGAGTACACGGTGACGTGGAGCACGTCGCCTTCCACAACGGGGGGGGCCGTCACGGTCAGTGATGGGACGGGCTCCTGCACAGGCACTTGCACGACCGGTGTGAGTGTAGAGAGCGGGGCCACTGGTTGTAGTCTTGCGTCCACCACCGTAGGACTCAAAACCCTCACCGCCACCTATGCTGGCAATGCCACGTACAATCCGGCTACGGATACCGAACCGCATCAGGTGAACCAGGGAACCGTGTCGATCGACATCGATCCGGTCAACGACTGCAGCTCGCTGACGCCGATCACTACGTGGACCTCCGGAGATTCAGGCTGCTTCACGGCAACGGTCGCGGCGGCGGGAGATGCGTCCGGCACTCCCACGGGGACGGTCACCTTCCACATCGAGGATGCGTACGGCGTCACGATCGACAATTCCGGTCCCCATCTGCTCAGCAGTGGAAGTGCCTGCAGCGATTCGGTCACCCTGACCGATTCACAGAGCGTGGTCACGGTCACTGTCAGCTACAGTGGAGACGCCAGTTTTGCCTCGGCCTCGACAGCGCCCGCGGATTTGAACACGGATCATGATCAGGTAGTCGCCGCCGCCGCGCTGACCGGGTTTGTGATCGACAGCGACACTCCGGACCCATCAAATGTGACGCAGAATATCCAAGTTTCTTGGAGAGCGGACGCACCGTTTGCCGATGGCAGTACGGTGACGGTCACGCTGTACGACGAGAACGGAGTCACAACAGGGGTCACCTGTCAGCAAACCTACGGGACAGACAACACGCTGAGTACGGGCTCTTGTACCCTGCTAGCCGGGGGGGCAATGCCTGCGGGCAACATGACGCTCGTAGCGGAGTACTCCGTGGGGCCCGCCTCTACCCCGCTGGAGCCACACACAGTCGTTGCGTATACTACGACGACCGTGGTGGCGCTCGCGCCGAGTACAGTCTACGTCAACGAACCCACCACCATCACCGCGACCGTCGAAGCCGCCTCGGCCGGTCCGGGATTGAGCGGAAGAGTGGTCGGCTTTACGACCGTGAGCCTCCCAGCAGGCGCGGACGGAGACTTCTCCTCCGACTACTGCACGCTGTCAGGGAGCGTGCTGGTGGATCTCAGTACGGAGGCTTCCTCTTGCTCGAACGTTACATACACCCCGACAGCAGCCAGCGCTGACAGCCAATCGATTACTATCCAAGCAACATTTTCTACGGATGCACCCTATCTCGGAAGCTCCAATACTTCCACCCTCACCGTGGACAAACGGCCGGCGTCGGTGAGCGTTGTCTGCGCTCCGGATTCTGTCTACATCGATCAGGAGACGACATGCACCGTCACCGTCAGCGATGGGAGTGGTGCATCCGGTTCCACGATTCCATCCGGGACGGTCACACTCAATAATGGATCGGAGGATGGAGTCTTCTCTCCCACCGATAGCGGTTCGCTGACACTCGGAACCTACGACGTAACCTACACGCCGGCGGCAGGCGATGCCGGGACGAGCGCCGCCACACCGCCATGGCCGGACACAACCATCGAGGCCGTCTACGGCGGCTCCCCTGTCTACACGACAGGAGCTTCCACGGCCACAAACAACCTAGAGGTGATGCTCCGACCGACCGAGACGACGTTGACGTGGGAGGATTCACTAGGTGGAAACGAAACCCTCTACCTTGGGGAGACGGGCCAGGTGATTGTCACAGTGACCGATATCGGCCCAGCCAACAGCGCGTCGCCCCCTCAGGGTACGCTGAACGTTACGGCGCCAGCAGCACTCGTCTCGTCGCTGACGCCAATCTCGGCGAATGCATCGCAGGCTATCTATAGCTTCAAGAAGACTACATCCACGGAGCCTCACATGTTCGTTCCAGTGACTGCAACTTACACCCCCGTCAATCCGCAGACACACGATGGGAGTGACGGCAGTGTCGACGTGCCCGTGCAGAAACGTGACACGGAAACGGCCCTTGTGTGCTCGGATGTTTCCCCCTACACATGTACGGCAACGGTGACTGACACATCGCCAAGAGGGACCCCATCGGCCCCCGGAGGGAGAATCGTCGATCAGGGGGATAACACCGAGTACTGCAGCTCGACGACTGTGACAGGCCCGGCGACATCCACGTGTGCGAAGGATTATCCTGGCACAGCGATGATGGAGCCAGTCGCGGCAGGGTACGAACCAGGCGACGACATCCACAAAGCGTCGTACGGTATGGACATGATCGAGCGGCCGCTTGTACCTGACGGCGCCTGTGGCACACTCCACATCGAGGACACCATCTTCGGACTGAACACTACGTGTACGGTCATGGCCGCGTTGCAGGTGTTGCTTGAGAGCGGCGCGACTGCGGCAAGCATACTCGTAGATCCGGTGTGGACAGCGATCTTCCCGGGTTCTACGGTGCCGGTGGGAGACATGATCGCCGGGGGACTCACCGGGCTGAGCCTCCACGGCGAGATCGCGATTCAGGCCATGTGTACCGACGTAGATGGCGACGGGATTCCCGGCTCGGTGGAAGCGGTCATCGCTGGGCTGGAAGACCACCACTGGGACTCCGATGGTGACGGGATGGGCGACCTCGACGAGATCGACGAAGCCAGTGGAGATCTGGCAACGTCGTATACCGCATCCACGGACTACAGCAGTTGCGCTTGCCCTAATCCGACCGTCGCCGACAGCGACGGGGATGGCCTCTTGGACGGACAGGAAAACGGTTTCTACCCAACCAGCTTCTGTGATCCGGACAGCGATGACGACTTGCTGACCGACAAACAGGAAGTGGATACGTGGGACCCTGCGGTTTTTCCTGACGTCCGGGATCGCGCGGATCCGCTCCGAGCTGATACAGACGGCGACGGCTTGAGAGATGACAAGGAGTTCTACTCGAACTCGTGCCCGTTCATTAATGACGACGATTCCGACGATGACGGCCTGCAGGACGGAACCGAAGATTGGAACCACTCTGGGACTATCGAGACCGGCACCATCGGCGATACGGGGACGCGGGGGCCAGCATCAGTGGCAGGAGCATCCGGAGAGACCCACTTCTGCAACCCCGACACGGATGGCGACGGCCTAACGGACGGGGAAGAGTTTGCCCTGTTTGGAGGCTTGCGGCCTGATCCGGATGTGGGCCAGGGCTTCATCGACGTTTCGGTTACCAGTTTGGCCCAGTCGGCCACCATCCCTGCATTGGACATGGACTCCGATGACGACGGCCTGTCAGACTATGAAGAGGTTCATGTTACTCAAACCGATCCCCTTGACTGGGACACCGACGACGACACAATCAGCGACCTGAATGAGTTGATCGCCACCGGCGGAGCGTGGCCGCAGCGAGCGTTCAAGCAGGTGTCCGACCCGCTTGATCCCGATACCGATGATGACGACTTGCTGGACAACATCGAATACTCCGGCACCCAATTAGGGACCAGCCACGGCATTGGCGGAACCGATGACCTGCTGTGCCCCTTCGTCAATGACGATGATTCCGACGACGACGGGCTCCAGGACGGAACCGAAGGCTGGAGTGGCGACGGATCGATCACAACGGGAGCAATTGGAGACTCAACCACACAAGCTAAGATCTCTCCCACGACAGGCGAGACGCACTTCTGCAATCCCGATACAGACGGTGATGGACTCACCGATGGAGAAGAGGTTGCGCTATTGGGCGGTCTTCCAGTGAGTTCGACCACCGGGTTTACAACGGTGATTCCACTGCGTGTCTCCACTGTCTTTGGAGTGGATGTAGCGCCCGTAGCGGGAGATGCAACGGTCCCCGCGCTGGATGATGACTCAGACAACGACGGCCTGTCCGATTACGAAGAAGTCAACATCACCGGCACTGACCCGCTTGATGCCGACACAGACAACGATACGATCAGTGATGCGAATGAGCTGCTGTGTACGGGCGGGACGTGGCCTAAGCGCACTTTCCAGCAAGAGAGCGACCCTCTTGATCCGGATACCGATGATGATGATCTTTACGATCAGATCGAATACACGGGGACCGGAATGCCTCTGCGAGCCACGGGAGGTACTCCAGACATCATCTGCCCATACGTCAACGACGACGACTCGGACGACGACGGCCTGCAGGACGGCACCGAGGATGCGAATCACGACGGGACATGGGGCGACTCGACCGTGCTGGGTGGCGGGATCACGGTCGGTTCCTTCGGCACACAGTCGATCAAGGATGGAGCGGTCGGTCCCTGGGAATGCGATCTGTGCAACCCCGACAGCGACGGTGACGGTCTGCTGGATGGCGAAGAGGTCGGTCTGATCGGCGGCGGACCGACGGGGGCAGGTGCGACAAGGCCCACCACAGGTTTCGATGAGGTCGCACCGGACAAGGCCTCCGAAACCTTGCCGATGGGCGACGTCACCTCGCCTGCTGGCGCTTCTCCAGGCACGGGAAATCTCTTTCTTGGCCCGTACACTTTCAGCCCCACGCCCGATGGTACGATTGACGCAACCGTCCCGGCATTGGACGTGGACTCTGACAATGATGGCCTCTCCGACTACGAGGAGGTTAACATCACCGGCACCGATCCTCTCGATCAGGACACGGACAACGACACGTTGATGGACGCCGATGAGCTAATCGCCACCGGCGGGACTCCAGACACTCCGGGAAATCCCGGGACCGGGCCGCGACGGACGTTCGATCAAGAGAGCGACCCTCTCGATATCAACACCGACGACGATCATCTGTTTGATCCGCAGGAGTACTACCTCTCTGGTGGGCAATACGGAAGTGGGTTGAGCCTCCTGGCGGGTGCGACCGGTGGAACCCGTGATGCAGTGTGCCCGTTCGTCAACGACGATGACTCCGATAACGACGGCATCCAGGATGGCGCGGTTGTGACAATAGATCCGGCGCTGACAGTGACCGGGACTCTAAATCCGCCTGGGAATTACGACTACAGCTACACGCACTACGAGGACTTTGTGGATGTTGGTGACGCAAGTTTGGCATTCCCGGGAGAGGCGAAATCCAACGTCGGAGCGTTCGATGGGGAGCAGAGGAATGACTTGACACAGAATGTCTGCGACTCCGATTCCGATGGAGACGGACTGAATGACGGCGAGGAGATCGCCATCGGAACGAACCCCGATGACTGCGATACTGACGACGATGGCCGCAACGACTGGCACGAGGTGACCGGCGGTGGACCGATTCCGACTGATCCGTTCGACCCGGACACCGACGACGATGGTCTCCTCGACTCCGCTGAGGTCTTCGGATCTAATCCGACCAACCCGGTCAACGCCGATACCGACGGCGATGGCTTGTGCGACGGAGGAACCCGGACCCCTTGGATGACAAACAATCCGTTGGACCCGAGGGTAGTCGTCAACCCGATCTGCAAGTCGTGTTCCACACCGGGTTTCACACCCTGTGCTACCCCGTTGAGCCGCCTCGGAAGTCCGGACGGTATCGGGGATCACCCAAACCCCCTCGGCATCGGGGAGGATGAAGACGGTTGGGGGGATTGGAGCTCCGGCGAGACCGACCCCAACCAGTATGATACGGACGGCGACGCACTTGCCGACGGGATTGAACGACTCTCGTTCTCAACCACCCGCCAGCAGATGATTCCGACCGCAGATATCTTTGGGCGGCCGATCCTCGTAGTCTATCCTGAAGCGAACAATGTGAAGAGCGTCTGTGATTGCCTGGATCCACTGGATCCAGATTCCGATAATGACGGACTGTCAGATGGCTACGAAGATCGAAACCACGACGGCAACTTCGACTTCCTCCCGAGCGAGTTCGATCACCAGGACCCGCTCCCCGGCCCGCCGATCCCCTATCCGACCGAGACGAACCCGTGCGATTCCGATACGGATCACGACGGATTGACCGATTGGGAAGAGCGATACCAGCGCCAGCCTCTCGACGTGCATTTCTCACCGCTTCCAATAGACAACGATGGGGATGGCGCGTTTGACGAGGATCCGGTCGATGGAATCGACAACGATCTGGACGGAGCGATCGACGAGGATCCGACCGAGGAGCCGATAGAGCTGACGTTCAACCCGACGAATCCGCTCGACCACGACACAGACAACGACAGACTGACCGACGGGTACGAGGTAAAGTATGTGTGCGTCGCGGTCACATATACGCAACTGGACAACGACGGTGATGCGCTGATCGATGAAGATCCGGTCGACGGCATCGACAACGACCTGGATGGACTGATCGACGAGGACGATGTGGACTTCTACGTGTGGTTTGTCCCGATGCTCGACCCGACGAACCGCGACTCCGACTCCGATGGGTGGATCGACGGGTTGGATTCGGATCCGTGTAACTCGGAGCTGATACCGATCCTTCAACCGGTGCAGATCGAGCCGATAGATAGTGATGGCGACGGCTTCGCAGATGATGACGAACTCGTTGCAGGAACGCATCCCAACGATCCGGAGGACTACCCGACCGCATACTGCATGGTCGATCTCGACTTCGATCAGGAGATCGATGATCGGATGTGGCTTGAACCTTCCATCTGCTGTGGGATCGCCAACTCGGTCGCTATCGATATTGATTCGAACGTACTGATCGATGCGCGCGTTCAGATCGTCGCCCCACGCGACGTGAAGCAGGGCGACTTCGACGGCGATGGTGCTGAGGACGACTACCGCTACGTGATCGAGTACGCGTTTTCTAACTACCGCGTGCTGCAACCGCGCATCGTAGCTACGATCGACGACTACAACGGCGATCTTGTCATCGACCACGCGGAGGTAGTGAGAAAGTAAGGCTTTTCCAAGGTAGAGTAGAGGAGCAGGTGACAGTGTTTAGGCTTCGGCATACATCAGTTACAGAGTTTCCCCGTTGTGGCTCACTAGCCGCATGCCATGCATTGCGCCCTACTC
>Ga0315544_1001742_pt1 | contig 16316 bp, 10 predicted proteins | sample SalMarSW160130MG_2_FD_202543 | JGI IMG/M metagenome (GOLD analysis project Ga0315544, IMG submission 202543) | Salt marsh sediment microbial communities from the Plum Island Ecosystem LTER, Massachusetts, United States - Salt Marsh Sediment SW1601-130 ... | reverse complement strand
AGAAGTAATCCGGCGGATTCACGACGGGGCCATCGGCCAGGTGCACACACTGCGTATCTACCGTGTGCACGGGCCGGTCCACTGCCCACCCCGGCCACAGAACGTCAATGAGCTGGTATTCCAGCTCCAGCATCCAAACAGCTTCACCTGGGTGTCGGCCGGGTTCTTCATCGACTGGCACTGCCATAACATCGACGTGGCCTGCTGGACAAAAGGGGCCTGGCCGGTCTCGGCCCAGGGCATGGGCGGCCGCTGCTACGAGCAGGCGGGCAGCCAGTTCGACCACTACACGGTGGAATACACCTTTGCCGACGGCACGAAGCTGTTCACCTTCTCGCGCCACATGAATGGCTGCTGGAACACCTACTCCGACTACGCCCATGGCTCTAATGGCTCTGCTGTGCTAATGGCGACATTGGGCCAGCCCGAACCGAAGATATACAAGAGCCACGACATGGCCCCGGCAAACCTTGTCTGGGAGTTTGGCCGGCCCGATCCGAACCCCTACCACGCCGAATGGCAGGTGCTCCTCGACGCTATCCGGCATGATAAGCCGCACAACGAGGCCCGGCGGGCAGGTGAAGCGGATGTGGCCGCCTTGATGGGACGCATGGCGACCCACACCGGCCGGTACATCACTTGGGACCAGGCGTTGAACTCTGACTTCCAATTTGTCGAAGACATTGACAACATGACTTTTGACACCCCCGCCCCAATCCACGCCGGTCCCGACGGCATCTATCCGGCCCCACAGCCGGGAATCACGAACGAGGTCTGATAAAGGGGAAGCTGACCCCCGCTCCTGTCTTGCCCGCCGCCCCGACTCGCGTCGGGAGACGCGGGGGCTGGCGAGAGGAAGACGCGGGGGCTATATCTGCGGCTTGATGTTTTAGACAAGAGAAGGTAACGAGGAAGATATACCCTTGAAGGGTAGTAAATTCCCGCGAGTAAAATCATAAACTATTATTGTAAATCTATACCCTTGAAGGGTTGTAAATTACCGCGAGTGGAATTGTAAGTTATTGTTGTAAAATTACTTCCCCGCGAATTAACGGGAAATTTCAACTGTTAGCACTATACTTACCCGCGCACAAACGGGAATTTCCTTTTCGAGAGCACTATACTTTTTTGAATCTCTCAGATATGACACGGCGCACGCATCGCCCGGAAGAGCAGACGGTTCGCCACCTCATCATCGGGAAACTCTTCCTTGACCGGGTCCCACTTTAAGGACCGCTGCAGCTTATGTGCGATGATCACCAGATGTCCCAGCGATGCCGACCGGTGACCAATCTCCACGTCACAGCTCGGCCGCCGCCGTGTCCGAATACACTCGAACCAGTTCGCATGATGGTTGTTTTCTCCGATGTTCACCTGCCGAGTTCTCAGCTTCATCTCCTCGAAGAGCTTCTCAGGCCCACCCTCAACGGGCCCGCCGGTAGACATCGACGTGACCCAGCCGCGTTCACCGACGAATACGCCTCCGAAGTTCCCCGCTAACCGGGCGGTTGCAGGGACCGCTTTATATACATCCTTCACCATTGGCCAGTTATCAACTAAGTGAAGGAGTGTACCGTTTGCATACTTGCAGGTGAGTGTCGGGTACGCACCGGTGCCGGGATGGATGATTTCGGCCGGCCCGCTGTTTTCGGCGCCCAGCGCATACTGAATCACGTCCGCACTGTGAGAGTGGTGCCAAGTTACTGAGGCCGCGCCGAAGTCCTCACAGAACGACCACGGTACTACTCCCGGCGAAGGATTTTTGTGGTAGGCGGGATTATAGGGGTGCCAAAGGGCCGGTCCGACCCAGAGGTCCCAGTCCAAGCCTTCCGGCACAGGTTCGGCCGGAAGAGTTATATCCAGCGGCACGTATGACTTCCCGGAATTCTCAACGTCCATCAGATGTCGATAAGGCTTGAAGCGGGGTGCTCCGAAGAAGCCACCCAGTCTGCTCCATAGAGTGAAGACTTGTTTGACCTTTCCAAGTCCGCCTGAGCGGACAAACTCACAGACCTGCCTGATTGTCGGAATAGAACGATACTGTGTTCCGGTCTGAAAGATCCGCCCATACCTGCGCACCTCCTCGGCCAGCCTGCGTCCCTGGCGAACAGTTATCGAGATCGGCTTCTCACAATAGATGTCCTTGCCCGCCTTGGCCGCGTCAATCGCCTGCAATGTGTGCCAATGGTCCGGCGTAACAATCACCACAGCATCAATATCCGCGCGAGCCAGGAGTTCGCGATAGTCATTATAAGCCGTGCAGCCGTGATACTTGCCGCTGGAACGGTTGGCAGCGTAGGTTTCCTCCACGCGACGTTTGCCGTCCTGGCACCGCAGGCTATCCACATCGCAAACGGCCAAAACTTGCACTTCTCTATCGCCAACCAATCGACGCAAATGGCCGCTTCCCATCAGTCCTTTGCCAATCAAGCCCACTGTGATCCGCTCGCTCGGCGCTATATTCCCGTCCGCACCCCGCGCCGATGAGGGAATGATCCATGGTAATGCGACGAATCCTGAAAGCGCAGCGATGCGGCCCAGGAATTCACGCCGTGTGATCCCGTGAGTGTCTGTTCCTTTAAAATTCTCCATTCGTGTAATGGTTCGACAAGCTCACCATCCCGAGCAAAGTCGAGGGATAGCTCATCTCATTTTGCCAGTTTCATACTCATTCTGTTGAAGAAGTCAATGCATCGCGCTATCTCAGGCATCGATTCGAACCAGTTGTAAGAGTATTCGAGGCCGAACATGGTGGGCCTGATGCCCAGGCGGTGGATTTCCTCGATAAACTGTCCGGTCTTGCCAACGCCAGTCCCCCAGGGTACATCGTGACCTTCAGGGCTTAGCTCGTGCAGGTCATGCATTTGTATGGTTATCAGTCGATCCTTGAGCGTGCTCACAGCCTTAATCGGGTCGATGCCGGAACGCATCCAATAGCCCATATCGCCGCAGGCCCCGATACGTTTGCTGCGGCCCCGGCAGACTTTCAATATCCCTTCAGGATTCCAATACAGCGGCGAGGCCTTCCGGTCGTGGTTGTGAATGGCCACGTTGATATCATAGTCATCGCAGAACTTCTCGATTGTATCCAGCGCCTCCGGAGATGGCTCCGACATGAAAGTTTCGATGCCGATTTTTCGCCCGAACTCGAAGACCTTGCGGCAGCCGGCCTCATCGCCCGGAATCTGATGGATGTAATACGTCAGGAGACGAATGCCAGCTGAGTCTAATTTAAGCCGGATTTGCTTCAGCTCATCGTCGGTAAGCTGGTCATCGAAGTTCTTCGGAATCTCCTTGCTGACCTTCTGGAAGCTCAAGCCGCCCATATACGGCAGGCCGAGCTGGGCGGTTCGATCGATGGCCTCGAAGAGCGTGTATTTATAAAAAGTGTAGGCCTCGATGCCGAGGCGCCAGCCCAGCTTTTCCTGGGCGCGGATGGCCGGCGTTAATCTGCCGCTGGGGATGGTCGGGGCCGGCAGGTCGCCCAAGGCAAACTGAGCGGCTGCAAGATAAAATTGCAACATCTTCGGGTCCCAGAATACGTAGGGGTTGTGTGCAATGGTGCAGTAGAAAACGCGTCCCCGGCCGTACTGCCGCACCCATGCCAGTGCGTAGTCATTGTCCTCACGGAAGCAGTTGCCACGCGCTGGTCCCTGATTCATGTCGGTTTTCTCGTTGTCGATGCTGAAAAGCACGCGGACCCTGTTCCTCGAATAAGGCCCGTGGACACGAAAGAACTCGTCCCGGTACTCGAATCCCTTCCCGCCAAAAGGCTGATTAACAGGATGATTGGGGTCATCGAGCTTAATAAAGACGTGTTCGTCATTGTCGCGGTGGTTCGCGCCGCGGGCACCGAGCATTATGCCAAACTCCGGCCAGTCCTCATGAGCACCTGGCCAGCGTGTGAAGGCCACCGAAGTCCCATGGACCCCAAGAAGTCCTCCGCCGCCGTAAACAAATTCGAGCAGGCTTTGCCTCAGCTTGGGATCTTCAAAGAGGTTGCCCACCGTGTTGTTCAGAAAGACTGCATCAAACTGCCTTAGATTTTCGTGCTTGAAGATGGACGGGTCTCTGCTGATGACCGTCTCAAAAGCGCCGGTCTTTGAGCCCATCAGCTTAAAAGCCAGATTGGCTGTAGGGATAGAGCGGTGCCCGCCATATCCGACATTGAGGTCGAAAATCAGAAGCTTCCGATGCCTGCCAGGCCGAGCGAAGGCTTTGGTGGGAATCGCCGCCTCAATCCGCTGCCGCTGGCCGGGCTCGAGGGCGACCTGCGCCTCCGCAGCGGCAAGCCCAGGCCATGGCGCCGCGAGCATCCCAGCCGCCAAAACCGCGCTGCCCAGAAAATCACGCCGCGTTATGTCCACATGTTTTGTTTGCATGACGAGATATTAACATAGAACCTTGAAATTGCAAGTAATCATGATATTTTATCTTATGAACAGGTGCCGCGGATAAAAACGCAAGAATCGGTGGACCAGCGCAGGGATACTTGATTGCTAATTTTCCTCCAAATCCTTGCCCAAACAGGCTTCTGCAAAATCGAGGTTAGGCATATATTATTTAAGAAAATCTGTTTTTTTGATTTTCTTAAATAATCGGCTAACTACTTATTACACAATAACCTACTGTTTGAAAAGAAAAAACAAAAAAACGATTTTTTCCTTTTCAAAGTATGCCTAACCTCAATTTTGTAGAACTCATTTGCCCAAACAGACCACAAGTCCGTCCGAAAGCGTCACCACGCAAACCTTGCCGGTAAGCGCTACCCCCCACCGCACCGGGGGCGCGGGCAGCTGGGCGGTCCACAACAACTGGCCGTCCACGGAGATGCCTTCGGCGCTGTTATGGTGGAGAACTACAAGTCCGTCGGCGCCGACGGCCAGGCCGCACACGTCTTTCGTGCTGCCTGCCCAGAGAATGGAATCGTCCACGGGCACTTGCATCACGTCCCGGATCTTCCCGCTGGTCTTCGCATACTTGTTCATCAAGTCAACGATGCGGTCGAGCGCCTGCGGATCACGTGAGCAGAAAAGGCGGCCATCTAACAGGGCAATATGCCGGCCGGACGTGTGGAAATACACGCGACCCTGGTGACGTTTGAAGATGGTAGTCCTGGTGCGCTCGTGGGAGAACAGCTCGGGGCCGGTGCACAATGGCCTGTCGCCGGGCTCCAAAAACATTTCCATTCCCGCCTCGAGTTTTGAGACAACTCGAGGATTCCCGCCGGTGAGCGCGTCCATTGCCACGATTCCCACCGGGGCGCCGCCGTTGATGTACAACGTGCTGTTCTTCAGCAGGATGTTCCCCTGGACCCCGAAGCTCATCTCCGGCTCGCTCCGGTCAAGAGTGTATGCCTGCCGCCAGCGGAGTCTTCCGGTGGCGACGTCCACCGCAGCGGCTACGGCACCGTCTGCGGCGGTGCTTCCGGCTGCTGTGTATGCGATGCCGTCTTCGCTCAGAACAACCCCGCCGCCAAGAGGCCACGCCGACATAAACTGGTCCATGATATTGACGAATCGTTTTTCGGGCGCCAGCTCGGCCCGTCCCAACACTCGCCCGTCGGAGGCGTCCACGCAGTACAGAACACCGTCGCACGAGCCGAAGATAATCCGTCCGTTCCAATAGGCAGGTGGGTGCAGGACGGCGGCATGGGATGACACCTGCCAAAGGATTTTTCCGTTGGCGGCGTCGAGGGCCCGCACCGTGCCGTCTTTGGCGCCCACGAAGACGCGTCCCTTGGCGCACACAGGAGCAGTCAGGTCGCCGCCCGGCAAACGCTGCCGCCACAACTCTCTCGCCTTTTGCCCAACGTCGGCGGGCACCGTGGCCGTCCCGGCGGAACCGGCTCGGAACATAGGCCAGTCGTCCCTGGCCGCGGGTGCACTCGAGGCGGGTGCTGCCCACGCGGGCGATTCGACCGGCGCGCCTGGTTCTTTCAGTGGCAAGCGCGGGGCCATGGAAAATGTGCCGTGAACCTGCCAGCAATCGCAAGCCAGGGGCATCCAATACAGCCGCCCGTTTGCGGGCACCACCCCGTCAAAACATCCGGGACGGACGACGCCTTCGTAGTCTGCAAGCTTTCGCTCAGCAATATCCACATAAACGGTCCTGCCCTCCCCGCCTCCGGGACGGTAGTAGAACTGGTTCGGAGTCACCGTCAGGCGGGTGCAGGAGCCAATTATTCCGAGACTGAATTCGTCGAGAACCCTGCCGGTGAGCGGTTCGACTTTCCGGCAGAAGGCCGCAGGGTTTGCCACGCGAGGCACGACATAGAGAGCGTCATTGAAGAAAAATGGGTGGGGAGATGCGATGTTCGAGGTCCAGAGGAGCTTGCCTTTCTCGAAGCTGACGCAGATGGTATTCTTGAACGACGGCCCCGCGATGCATACCACCTCGCTGCCAGCCCGCGCGCAACAGTAGGTGGCCCATCCCAAGCCCCAACCCTGGCGTTTGAGCGAGCTGCCGATGGCGCCGAAGAGCCCTTTGGATGTTTCGGGCGTGCGGCGCCACAACTGCTTGCCCGTGATGGAGTCGCGAGCGGCCATGTACTTTCCCGGCGCCAGCTCGAAGATGCGCCCATTCTTCATGCACAAGGTTCGAGCGTCGAACGGCTCCGGCTCGCTGACGCTCCAAAGCAGCTTCATCTCGGGATACTGAAAGACAGCCAATCTTCTTGCGGCACCAAATTTGTTGGTGATGCTCCGGTACTGCTCGTTGGCCACGTTCCAGGGCCAGTGGCCCATTTGCCTTTTCTGCCTATGGGGAGCAACGTGGGCGTCCGGCGGGCCGAACGCCGCCCAGAACTTGCCCTTCTCCTGCGCAATCCATTTCCAGTCCGTGTCGCCGGCGGCTGCTGCTTCAGGCGGAACGCTGAACCTGCCGCGCTCCTGCCCGGTTGCAGCATCCAGTATCCAGAGGGTCCCGCCCTCGGCAAAAACCACCTCGCTACCGGTCGCCACCTTCGCGACATTGTGGACGACGTAGTTCGGATTAAGCGGGCGACTCCAGAGGCGCAGGCCGTTGTACGCGTTGAGGACCGTCAGCGTGTTCAGGAGCGGTTCTTCACGCTCGTGGAATGCGATATGCCCCGAGAAGAAGAAAATCCGCCCGCCGGCAAAAAGCGTCTGGTTCGGCATCGCCGCGAATACCGGATACGTCTGGAAACGCAACTCCCCCGGCAATCGCGCCACCTTGTCTCTCGAGACCACATTATTGTCCGGCCCATAGTACGGATGTCGCCACTCGTCCACTCCGGGTTGAGCGGGTTTTACGACAACCTTTCCCGAAACGATGCAGACACCGCCGGGATGCAGCACGCGCAGGATTTCTTCCTCGAACGGCGGATAGTCCACCCCCGGCGCCACCCAAACGGCGTCGGCCAAGTCTCCTGCCAGCCAGAGCGACGTACTGTTGTCATCCACCACATAAACTCGATCCCCCAAGAGCCTTTGCTCCATCGCCCAATCGCGAATCTTCTGGAGCCCGGGTGAGGCGGTTCCCCGACAGAAAACAGTCCATGGGGTTTGCTCGATGAGCCCGGCAATCGTCGGCAAGTCTCCCTCATCCGCTCCGCAAACCACAACGACCAAGGCCGGCGTCCTGGCAAGGTGCCTGGACAACTCGGGGACGGCATCGTCGGCAAACGCCGCGCAGCAGCAAAGGAACGTGCTCAACAGTACGAACCATGTCTTCATTTCCTTTCTCCTTGAAATCAACATCTTTTAAGCTTTCGCCATACAGGACTCCTCTTTGGAGAGAAGATTTCGCTCGTTTTGCAGTATCTGACTGAAGCTGGTTTCGCATTGTCGAAGCTGGTATCGAAGCTGGAGGCTGGAAGCCGGATGCCAGATAAAAACGAGTTTCGAGTTTCCAGGACAAGCGTCGATACGAGCATCGATAACCTTAAACGAAAAGGTCGTGTTAAGAACATGGTAGCAGACGCCTGCTGCCTCTATACCTGCTTGCATTGGCATAAGAACGATTGTATCACTACCTCGGACGTAGTCAATAGTAACATCTCGCGATGAAGGAGGAGGAAGAAATCGTTTATTTCCATTTGTCTGTAATCCACAAAGCAGATAGAATACTTTACCGTAGTTTGTTCTGCTGATCCTTCAGGCCTTCTTTGATTATGTGGAGTTGCCGGACTGGCCCAGAACGAAAAGAACGGGGTATTGTATGAGAGACAAACGCATTCGGAGGAAATGGATATGAATAAGCCAGGCACACATATCAAACAAGACATGCTGTGGGCAGCACGTGAGCTGACTATGTTGGCTCTTTGCATCCTGATTGCATGTGCCATATTTAACGGTGAGTGTCTCGCGGGGGAATTGCCGGAGTGGGTGGATAAAATCCGGAAGGACCATCCGCGGCTGTTCTTCGATTCCGAGACGTGGCCGGAAGTGCGCAAACGTGCGCTCGGGCCGGAGCGGCAGTGGTACCACTACATAAAGGGACGGGTGGATAGTCTTCTCAAGCGTGCGGATAACAAGGATACGCTTGATGTAAAGGAATATGGCCAAGAGGCGGCGTGGGCGGCGTTTGTGTATCGGGTGACGGAGGAGCAGGCGTATCTCGAGCTATCGAAGAAATGCCTGGATGCGAGTCTGCGGTTCTACGATGAGTGCTTCAGCCATAAGAAGAGTGTTAACTGGTACTCGACTTCACGGGTGCATGCGATGTTAGCATGGGACTGGCTTTATGAAGCTTTGTCGGAGGCGGAACGGCGGGATTACATGTCGAGGCTTGTGCGGGCGATTGATAGAGTGTTGAAGGCCAGGCCGACCATCTACCGCGAGAATATGAGCGGGTATAGCAGCGGGTTCTATGGGGTGAGGAATTGTCTGTGGTTCATAGGATGCACGGCATTCGGAGCCGGAATAGAAGAGGACAAGATAAACGAGTGGCTGGTGTGGGGACGGAATGAGAATATGAAACTGCTGGAACACAGACATATAGCTTGTGGTGACGACGGGGGCGGTGCATCGGCGACGCTGGGATACGTTCTGGGGGCGTACCCGTGGGCGGAGCAGAACTTCTTTTATACGTGGTTGTCAAGTACGGGAGAAAATATCGCGCCGGATTGGCCATACAGCTCGTGGCTGGCTAACTATGTGATATGGAACTGGATACAGGCGGATGGAGGGCCGTTGGAGTTTGGATATGGCGACCGACCTCATACGAAAAACGCAATGCCAACGAGCCAGTTGTATACCCATATGGCAAACATTCGGCATTTGTATTCAAGACAGCGACCAAAAGAGGCAGCCTTGGCGAGACACGTGCAGGGACTGCTGCCACAGAAACGATATAGCAGAAGCTGGTTCATTTATCCGTTTCTCTTGACAGGCCAAGATGATTCGCCCCAAGCGTTTTTACCAGATGCGCTGCCGATGGCCAGACACTTTGAGAATATGGGGCAAATCATTATGCGCAGCGGCACCGGACGCAATGATACGTACTGCATGTTCTCGTGCGGTGGGATACTGGAGCAGCACAGGCATTACGATGCGCTGAATTTCGTGATTTATCATAAGGGTTTTTTGGCGCTGGATTCCGGTACGCGTTATAAGGAGTTCGACAACGGGGAACATCTCGCGAATTACTATGCTCAGACGGTAGCGCATAATTGCGTTGTTGTCCACCAGGAGGGTGAACCACCGGCCAGGTATTGGGGAGGGACGGTCGTGGGCAATCACGGAGGACAGCACAGGCAGTTAGGTTCGGTGGTCAAAGCCTTTGAGACAAACGATGACTATGTGTATGTTGCAGGGGATGCGACGGCGTGCTATCAGCATGGATTGGTCAAGAGGCCGGGACGATCGGATTTGGGAGAGAAATGCAAGCTGGTGACGCGACAGATAGTATTTATGATACCGAATCATTTCGTGATTTTCGACCGAGTGGTGTCAACAAATGCCGGCTATCGCAAGGACTGGCTGATACATACGGCACATGAGCCTAAAATCACCGGCAGAACGATAAGAGCGGATCATAGTGGGGGAAGGATGTTCTGCCGGACGATGTGGCCGGAGGATGTGGTTCTCAAGGTAGTTGGAGGTCCGGGGAAGGAGTTCCGGGCGGCTGGGAAGAACTGGGATATCGTGCGGGACGGACTGACTAATGAGAGTTTGGCTTTGATGGGGCAGTGGAGAGTCGAGGTTACGCCGGGCAGTGCGAGGCAGAGGGACATCTTCTTGCATGTCATACAGGTGGCAGGGCAAGACCTGGAACAAATGAACGAGGCAGAGCTGATCGAAGGAGTCGGCAGATACGGCGTGAGGGTGAAAACAGGCAAACAGATATGGGAGATAGTGTTCAACTCGGATGGACCCTTGGGCGGGCAGATTAAGCGAACGGGCCAGGGTAGGCGGATTAGTCGAAATTTGACGACGGGAGTACAAAAGCAGGTGGGTATAGCGGCACGGACATATCCAGCTATGACTTACGAACAGGCTAAGGCGAGGATACCGCAACGGGAGCTGCCCGGTTTCTGGGTCGGAGGGATGGAGAAGCTCGAGAAACAACTGGCAGAAGTCAGCCACGGCGAAGTGCGGGTAGTTGCGAACACGCCGGGCAGACGATTGATGCACATGGTGAGTTTCGGGGAGCGTGAGCGCGTCACCCAAAAGGCGAATTTCAACTCGGCTGTCGGAGGTCAAGCACAGTCAGCATATATGGACAAGGAGGCGAGGTACAAGCCCGTGATTCTGTTCGTGGGGCCTGTGCATGGGCACGAAGTGGAGGGGCTCACGGGATTAACGAATCTCATAAGCATTATGGATACGGGGTATGATCTGCGAGAACGGGAACAGACGGAGCTGCGGGAACTGGGACGCAGGTGCCGGTTGTTGATAATACCAGCCGGCAATCCCGATGGCATTGCAAGGCTGGAACCACGGGCGCTACAGGGAATGGGTCTTGATGATGTGCGGTTCTGGGGACAGGGGACATGGAGCGACGATACGTTTTGCGGGTGGCCGGAAAGTAAGAGGCAACATCCGATGGCAGGTGAGAACGTAGGATTTCTGGGGTGTTATTTCAATGATGCCGGTATCAATCCGATGCATGATGAGTTCTTCGAGCCCATGGGGCCGGAGGCGCCGGCTATTCTGAAGATAGCGAGAGAGGAGGGCGTGGATTTGGCGGTGTCGTTACATAGCCATTCGAGTGGCCCGGCTCTACTGAGGCCGGCTTATGTGACAATGGAAAAGCAGGAAGATATACGCCGGCTGGCTGGGGAGTACTATGCAATTCTCAAAGAGCGGGGACTGCCCTATAGTAAAGTGTTCGACGCAAAATCCGAAGGCGGGTCCGCCGAAGGCGGATCGCCCTTTAATCTAACCAGCGCGATGTATCACGTAAGCGGGGCGAGCAGCTTTACATTCGAGTGCCCACATGGATTGAGCAGCACGGGGGCATGCAAGATGGGCTTCGAAGAGATTCTGGACATTCAACTTGCGCTATATGAAGCAATGATGCGGCACGAACTGGCTAAGAAAGCAGGGCAGGAGAAAAGCCTCTAACAGGTTCTACGTTCAGAAGAACGAGAGGCGAGTCTAAAAATAGCTTCTTTGGTTTGCATGCTCTCTAATAAGTGCTTCGGTGCCTATCACAGCCTGATTTTATGTTTGCCATCGTCTCTGAAAGTTCGCCTGCCACGACTGCACGATACATTTATTTGTGCTTGCGGGGCTTTGTCTGTTGGGAGCCCTCTTATAGTAACAATCAGGCTTGCATCGCGAATGCGACGACTGTCGCTTCCATAAAAAATCTTACTAACATCCAATTCTACAGCCTTTTCAAAGGTTTCTTTGTTGTTATTCTGTATATTTCGTTTTGCCCACGCCAGGCCGCTCGTTATCAGGTTCCGTTTACACGCCTCAAGATAGGCAGTATCCGCTTGAAACAACATAGTGTTCGCACCGCTCGTTAAAACGTGCATTTCGAGTCCTATTATGGCCATCGCCGTTATCACAAGTACCAGCGCAAAACCTTTTTGCCTTGGTTTTCTCATCTTTGATTCAGAACCTTTCACAAAGCACCCACAAAATACAGATGTGAATTAGCCATTTTCTTTTCCCAATGTTCTCCTCGAATCTTGTGCTCTATATGAGTCTTGACCTCCACTGCACCCAGCAACGCTGGGTTCCAATCAAAACCCGCCGCTGGCGGACCGTCCCCGTCTTTTCGCCAGACCTGCCATTCCACTTTTGCATGCGGCACAGACCAAACCGTTTGTTCTAAAGCGTTGCTCTGCTGATTGTCCGTTAACTTATGTCTGAGCACCTTATCATCTTTTAACTGGTAGCAAATCATACCCTCTGCCAGCTCAATCAAAAGCAGCTTGTCATCGGTAGTATATTCACCAAACGATTCCGGCAGTCCCTTTGCCCTGTCAATGTCCTTCTGCATTTGCTCTAACATACTTAGCAGACTTGCATTTTCCTGCACGACTTGATATGAACGCGGAATATCTTTTATAAGCGTTCTAAAAAAGTCGTCAAGAACAAGCATTATGAATGGAAGGACAATTACTACTATCAATACTTCCACTAAAGTAAAGCCTTTACGCATATTTATCACTCCCCTTTGGCTAAGGACTCGTCTGCTAAAACATATCTGGCCAACTGAACTTTTACTTCCTTACTAAAGCTCATGCCGTTTGCGGTTACCTCTACTAATGTCATTGCCTGCCATTGACCGGTCCCTGCCGACTTTTTGATATTAACACCGAGCTTGGGCCAAAGCCGCTTAAAGTCTTCATCCGGGATTGGTTTGCCCGTTATGGTTATACTGTCAAGCTCGGCCTGGGCTGCCGATATACATTGCTGCCTTACTAACTGATAGCGATTGAACTTTGCGAATCCATACAGTGTCAATGCCAGCCCGACCAAAAGGATTGCTAAAATGGCCGATGCGACCACGAATTCAGTTATAAAGAAGCCACTATATTTTTTGTTTTTACCAGACACAACTTTTCTCCATTTACACCTGTTACGGCGTAACTGCCCCAGTCAGGCTTTTGATAACAGTGATCCCCGGCGAAAATATCGCATAAATTACAAATCCTACCATTGATCCCATAATAAGTGTTACACAAGGCCACATTATGAACCTTGCGAGATTGACGTAGTAGCTATAGTTTGAGCGGTAGAACGACTCAAGCATTTCTAATACAGACAGAGTATTGCCCTGATTAACCTGCTCATCGAAAGCCCACGCCAGGGCGGAGCCTAATTTACTTTCCCTGACTGCCTTGGCAATATTGTCGCCCCGTTTTACTTTTTCCAGCCATTCTTTGAGCCGTTTTCTAAAACAATTGTTTACGTCCAGCTCAAGTGTATTCTTGATAGTATCGTCGACTGTATAACCTGCGTTGAGCGACAGCCGCAGAAGCTCTACGACATGGACCATCGAATAGTTCTTTTCGAACCAGTGCAAAATAGGAAGGTGCCATTTAATATAGTCACCGATGCGTGAAAGCAGGTACGGCTTCTGGGGGCGACGAGGCCGAAACCTGACGCGAATCGAAACGGGTATGACCACAAGAATCGTCAATGCAAATATCAGCCAGATTAACCACCCATATTCAAACCTAATAAAACGCACTATTTCCATTAACAATCGAGTGGCAGCTGGAAGTTCTCCACCAACCATTTCTTCTAATACACTTTTGAACTGCGGGATCACGAATGTCACAACCGACAGTAATACGAAAAACGTAAAAACTATCACTATTACGGGATAAAGTGGGTGAACCGGGTAGATTCTTCTGCGGTTATCGGCTTTGGTAACCAAATCTGCTTCGATTGCACTGATAGCAAGTGGAAGCTGGTCAATGCGTTCGGCGGCAGTTATCATTGCCACCGCATGCCCCGGACATTTTGGATAGCCCCTCTTGATTGACTCACTCAATGAGTAGCCCTGAACCAGCCATTTTTGTATTTTTTGCAGGATTATTGAGCGTTTGTCTGCTCGTCCACCGGCTGCAGATTCCAATGCCATCGGTAACGGCAGATTTTGTCGCATACTCGAACCAATCGTCGAGATAACGTACGTAGCAATTGCGTGCCGTGATGTCAGGGTGTAAGCTATAATTGAGCTCATAAACAAAATGAAAAATATAAAACCAGCTACGCCCAAAGGCCCAAACGCAAAACCCGCAGTTACTGATAAGAGCAGGAATAGAAAAATTATAAGAATCCATTTTGCACATATCTGAGGCCATTGTTCAGAGCCGGGCTCACGTCTTGATACCGATACAGCTATAACTGCCGCAAAGAAAATAAAGGGCGCAATTACCATAACTGCGGGATCATCTGCTGCTTCAGCTCCGGCAAAAAATATTGTAAGGGCCACGAAAGGTGATGTAACCAGAGCGATAGCCGGCACCTTAAATCCAAGGTAGATATAAACAGCCAACACTATTATTGCTATAATTAACAGCATATCGTTACCATTTATTGTGAACCTAAACTCGTAATAACCTGTATCATTGGCAAAAACATCGCCAGGACACCCATAGCTATAACTCCTCCTACCACAATCAGCATAATAGGCAGCAGAACCGCCTGCAATCTTGCCTGGCCGCATCGTGCCTGCTCTGAGTACATCTGGCCCAGGCTGTAGAGGTTGTCCTGCAGCTCATTGCGCTGCGTTCCTAATTGAATCGAATACAAAAAAAGCCTCGGTATCGTCTTGCAAAACTGTCCCGCCTCCAAAATATTGGCTCCCTGCTCGATTTGGCCTGCAAGGGCCTCACATTCCAGGATGAGCTTTTCGCTTCCTGTCGCACCCGAGCTTAATCTCAAAGACGCCGGCATATCACAGCCGGCCGCGACCATCATTGCCATCGCCTCAGCCATCCTGCCGAGCACACTGCCATGATAGACTCTCCCAATAACGGGAATTTTTAAGAACACCGACTCTTTGAATCTGCGTCCTGCTGCAGATGTCGAAAGTACCGCGATTGCAACAAGTATCGCTGCTATAAGAAGTCCTACTGCTATCCAGAAAGGCACCACGTTTTTCGTAATAGAAAAAAACAAGGTAGTTACAGGATTCAATTCACCACTAACCATTTCCTCAAGCACCGTTTTGAACTGCGGGATTATAAGCAGGAACATACCTGTTATTATGACCGCACCCAGGACCAGAATAACCGCAGGATAACTCATCGCTTCGAAGATTATTCTCCGTGTTCGACCGGCCAGCTCCAGATGTCTGTTCAGACTCGTCAGCATCTCGCTTAGTCTGCCTGTTTCCACTCCTGCTTTTAGTATTCGGCCGTACAAAGGTGGAAAACGCTTCTGTCTCTTTTCAAATGCTTCCTCGATTTTGACACCTGCCTCGAGCTCACCTGCGATATCATTAATGAGCTTGCGCATCGATTTCGAGCCAACATCATTTGAAAGCTCTCGCAGGCCTTTCTCCAGGGGAATGCCGGCTTTGGTTATGGAAGCCAATTGCTGATTGAAAAGCATAAACTGATTTCTGCCGATGGCCGTCTTGGGCTTTTTGGGTTTGGCCTTGTCGATGGTATTTACAGAAAGCTGCATCTGCTTGAGCTGTTCGCTCACTTCTTCACGGCTGCCGGCTTCAATCGTACCTTTCATCAGCCTGCCTGCCGACGTCAGTGCATTATATTCGAATGTCGCCATTGTATTTCCTCAACATAAAATTCACAAAGGGCTTACCAATCAATAATCCTGTCATATTCTATCATTTCCGGCGTACCGGTTTGCCGTTGTGCCATACATAACGGATACCTTGGGCTTGTTCAATTTTAACGGGTGTCCCATCGGGAAAGTCGATTTTGAACGCTTCCAAAGCCTCAAAATCAGGGTCTATTTGGATGTCACTAACGTGGTAATTGTGTCTGATGGTCTCCGTCTTAATCTGATATAGATCACCATAATCAACGCTAAAAGTCAGACAGCCGACCTTAGTAATCCATAAATCACCAACTTTTTGCAAATCATCTGCAACAAATTCGGCCAGCCAGGAACTTACAATTACAGGGCCGTCATTGAAAAGATCACCTGGTTCTTTTTGGATAGACCATTTCAATGCATTGTATCCTTTTTCAGGCGCAATCCAAGCGGTTACTTTGCCATATTGGGTTGTTGCCTCAACTACGTAACATACTGAGCCATTGATATTTTCGCGCTTCTCATGCAGATTGACGCTGGCCGATTCGAGGAGTAAGTCAGCCACATTTTTCTGATTGTTGCCCACCATTCTTCCCCATAAAGGACCACCGGTGGTAGGATGGCGAAGCAGTTTATTCAACTGACTACTGTAAAATT
>Ga0315544_1001741_pt1 | contig 16320 bp, 17 predicted proteins | sample SalMarSW160130MG_2_FD_202543 | JGI IMG/M metagenome (GOLD analysis project Ga0315544, IMG submission 202543) | Salt marsh sediment microbial communities from the Plum Island Ecosystem LTER, Massachusetts, United States - Salt Marsh Sediment SW1601-130 ... | reverse complement strand
GTTTTTCTTCGAGTTCGATTCCAAGAAATCCCAGCCCATCGCAAATCCGAGCGCGGACCTCTGGAGCATTCTCACCAATTCCGCCACTGAATACTAATGTTTCCACTCCTCCCAGTACTGCTGCGAACGCGCCGATCCATTTCTTGACCTGGTAGCAAAACAGCGCAACAGCCTCGGCCGCCCGTACGTCCTGCAGTTCACGGTCGAGCAAGTCACGCATGTCTGAACTGGTTTCAGAAATTCCGAGCAGACCGGATTCATGATTGATGAGATTATTAAACTGTTTGAGTGTCAGATTCTCCGCCCGCATCCAGTACCATACCACGCCTGGATCCAAGTCGCCAGGCCGAGTACTCATCGGCAATCCTGAGGTCGGCGTGAATCCCATACTGGTGTCAATGCTTTTGCCACCATGGACAGCAGTCAAGCTTGCGCCATTCCCCAGATGGGCCAGTATCACGCGCCCTTGGGCTGCTTTCGTACCTGCAATACGAACGAGTTCCTCCATCAAATAAGCATAGGACAGGCCGTGGAAACCGTATCGCTGTATCCCTATCGTGTCGAAACGGCGCGGGATAGGCAAGAGCCGGGCCACACGCGGCATAGTTCGGTGAAACGCCGTATCAAAGCAAGCTACTTGAGTCAGTTGAGGATAATGTTGCCGTAACGCCTCGATCAATTCAACCTCAGCAGGCAGATGATCAGTATCGTACGGACTGATGCGGTGTAGTTCATTCAGCAATTCCTGTGTGATGCGTTCGGGTTCCGTGTGTTTCATGCCGAAAACCACTCGATGTCCGACACCACTGATCAAAGAAAAATCAATCTGTTCTTTGAGCCAATCGATCAGGAAATTTGATGTCGACTTGGTATCAGAGGATTCAAGAATGAGACTACCTTTCTGGTTTCCTGTTGAGTCGCTGAAAGTTAAATTCGTACCTGGCAAACCGATACGGTCAAAGCTTCCATGAAAACTTTGTTCCAAAGGGTCGCCTGTCTGATACAGTGCGAACTTGATGCTCGATGAGCCGCCATTGATCGTCAGCACGTCGGCGTGTGTAGGTTTTGCGGATGACTGGTTTGTCACTCTGCAACCTCCAATCCAAACGAAGCCAGTTTCGCACACGTGGACTTGTAATCCGTGTGACAAATACCTCGAATTCCCAAGCCTTCCGCGACTTGGACGTACATCAGGAGGTTCTCAATATAGACTACCTGATTGGCCGGAACCTGTGCGATATCGAGCGCAACACGAAAAATGTCCGCATCAGGCTTTCGCAAGTGGACAAAGCAGGAGGAAATGAAAAAATCCACAAAACTATCAAGCTTGAACTTTCGAATCCGATACGAATTGAGCTCCCGTGCTTCGTTGCTGACCACCGCCACCTTTAATCCATACCGTGCTTTGAGCTTACGGATCAACTCTATCATTTTTGGATATGGCTTCGACTGGGCGAACATGAATTTCCGAAACTGAGCCGGAGTAAACGGCCGCTCCTCGTAGAACACCACCCGGCTCAAGTATTCCTTAATAGTGAGCTTGCCCAACTCGTAAGTGTCGAAGGTCTGGTTATGCCGACTTTCCATCTCTTCCGGATTCAGGTCGAACGCCTCGGCCGCCAGTTTGCGGGACACGTGCCCCCATCCGTCGGTGAGCAAAACGCCGCCGATATCCAGAAACAAGCAGGTGATTGCAGTCGTTTTCTTCATCGTCGTCTTTTCTTCCGTCGATCGGATCATCGCTGCCACAGGATTCGTGCGTCTTCCAGTGGGATCGCAACGCCGTCGCAGTGCGGTATCACTCGCGCCGTATAGTCCGCTGGTGGGCGCGCCGCAGACACAGCCGCGCTGTAAACGTAGCCGCCCGACGCGCCGGCCAGTTGGCGAACACGCTTCATCTCCTGCCGCACGGAAGCACTGCCTATGACGCCGTCTGCGTAAAGCTCTACCCGCACCGCCTTCGGGTCGATTTCGTTGAGATAGACCTTAACTTCAAATATATGCGGCTAAACCCCTTTGAAATCCGTGCTGGTTCGCGACGGAGATGAATATGAACAGAACAAGTATAAGAAATGTCACGTGGATCCGAAAACGGATGCCGAATATCTTGCCAATATTGAGTGACCAATTCATATTTATAACTTCTGTTCAACACATAGACCGGCCCGCCGCTCGATGCCTGCTCCCGGATGACGCCTTTTGTTACCTGCTCATTGTCCAGGGTCAGGTTAGAACGTCACAACGACAAACTGAGAGTATTGCCCTCTTCTAACAAGGAACAGAACTTTCTTGTTCTGCATCGATCTTTGCATAGCCTTATCAAAATCATTAACCGTACTGACCGTTTGTTGGTTAACACTCTGAATCAAATCACCAGGCTGAATGCCTGCCTGTGCAGCAGCCCCACCCGGTACAACTCTGGATACAATTACACCTTCACCTAATGAGTAGCCAAATTGCTGGGCAATATCTTTTGTGAGATTCTGAACTTCAATCCCCAATGTCTCTTGAGACTGTTGTGGTACAGAAAGTTGCTTACTCTGGGCAATCTCAGATGCACGCTGTGAAAGAGTTACTGTGATATTGATAGTTTTGCCATCCCGCAAAACCAAAAATCTGGCCCCGCTGCCCGGACTAAGTATAGCAATATCATTTCGAAACGAGTCATACGATTCAATCTTCTTGCCATTCATTTCCAGAAGGATATCATGGCCTTTTATACCGGCTTTCTCGGCAGGCGAGTCTTGTTCAACATTTGCCACAATAACACCCTGTCTATTCTTGAGTCCGAGAAGTTCAACCATATCCTGTGTTACATCCTGGCCGTAAATCCCAAGGTAACCACGGATTACTTTCCCTTGTGTTTTTAATTGCTCCTCAATAATTCGTGCCATATTAATTGGAATTGCAAAACCAATTCCCATATACCCGCCGCTTTGACTGAAGATGGCCGTATTAATTCCGATGACTTGGCCGTCTAAGTTGATGAGCGGTCCTCCCGAATTGCCGGGATTAATGGCAGCATCTGTTTGAATAAAATCCTCATAAGCAGCAATGTGAACATTGCTGCGTCCCACAGCACTTATGACACCAACCGTCACAGTCTCACTCAGACCGAACGGATTGCCGATGGCAATGACCCAATCGCCAATCTCAATTTTATCTGAATTGCCTAAGGGTAAGACTGGAAAGTTATTGCCATCTATTTTGATCAGTGCCACCTCAGAATCCGGATCGGTACCTATGAGTTTGGCATCCTCATACTTTCGGCCATCATTAAGCTCGACCGTAATCTTGTCTACATCTCCAACAACATGGTTGTTTGTGAGGATATAACCGTCTCGACTGATGATAAATCCGGAACCCTGGCCTTGTTCACGGTATTTTTCCGGGCTCTGCGATTGGGGCGGCAACCTGTCGCCAAAGAACCTCCTCAGAAGGTCTTCATCAAAAAGGCCAAACGGATCATTGAATCCGTAAGAACCGCCAAATCCCATTGGGCCGACCTCGATTGCTTTTTCTATCTTGATTGATACAACAGCCGGCATTGCTGCTTTGGCGGCAGTAGAAAAAGCTCTGGATAACTCCTTAGCCGAATTTGTGCCCGACTGAGCGACTACCGGGCAGTCAATACCCATCACAAAGACCAGTGATATCGTCAAAATTACGAAAATCTTGAGAATATCCCTTTTTATTCTACATTTTCTGTTCATGACAAATTTCCTTTCATTGAAAAAGATTTTAACTGAAAGACGGTTATTGCTCTAAGCTAATAAACACTTCAAAAACTTTGCACTGCAACAGTCAGAATCACCTATTGTTATAACCATTAACTCACAGCGCACTCTGTGATGCATGACGAAGTATACAATCGAAGAATCATTCTCTATGCAGGTACGCTTGACTTAATTCCTTCTCTGATCCAATCCTGTGCCTTTTCTGCCTCGTTCACGTCGAAGTATTTGACCTTGGCGGTGGTAAAAGGTTTACAGAATACGCTCATGCCTTTTTCCCACTTTCTATCGCCGACCAGCGCAAGGCGCTCAATATCTCTGAAATGCTTGATATCGAACTTGATATCCTGCCATAGTGCCCCTGCATTCCAGCCATGAAAGTCCTCCATTTCAAATAGAATGCGGACCTTCCCAAAACGTTGGATGAGCCGCTCCACTCTGGGGACAAAAGTTTCGTAGTCCTCTTTAGTAAGTTTGCCCACAGCCTTGATGGTGAGCACTTTCCCTTCATCGGTCTCATTAATTTTAACGGCCATGTTTCCATCTCCTGTTCAGTAAATGTTATCTTTGCTCTGTCGACGGGGTTGCACGGACTATGAAACCCAGCCTACGCGGCCACACGCAACCCTACATTTGACTGCCGGGTGGCCTGGACGCGACAGTCTCATATACCAACGCGCGTTGTGATCAGTCCGTCTGTTCGACCAAATAATTCTGTATGCCCATCTGCTGAATCTGATCAAGCTGTGCTTCAATCCAGTCAATGTGATTCTCTTCATCGACGAGAATTGACTCAAGTAGCTCGCGCGTTCCGTTGTCACCAAGTTCGACAGCGAGTCGAATATCCGCGTTATAGTCCTTAATGGCAGTGTTTTCAGCTTTCCAATCGTTCTTATGCTGTTTTTCCACGTCAGCGCCGATGCCGATTTTGTTCAGCTTACTGACGATGGGCCTTCCTTCGAGGAAAATAATCCGCGCAATGAGTTTCTCGGCGTGTTTCATCTCGTCAATAGCTCGCTTCTGCTCTATCTCATGCAGATGCTTATAGCCCCAATTCTCGCACATTTCGGCGTGAACAATGTATTGGTTGACAGCCGTTAGTTCATCGTCCAGACGAGCATTGAGTTTCTCGATAATCTTCTCTTGACCTTTCATGCGTTTATTCCAAATCGGATTATTTGACCAATATTAACTGTGTGTACCCAATGTGCATCAGGTGCACACAACCAATAACAAACGCCGAACAACCTGAAAGACATCTGCGTTTTTCACCGGCGCGTTGTTCCGAAATCCTTGCCTTGCATAAAAAATGGCCGGCCCAGGTTGCCCATTTAGACGCTCGGCTGTAGCCGACTGTACATATCCATACATTAATAACCTGGTTGACTTACTCACCTTTGACCTTGACCTTGGTTGGCTTGGCCTTCGGCGACTTCGGCAGCTTCAGCGTGAGTACGCCGTCTTTGCACGCCGCTTCTATCTTGCCTGCATCTATCTCACTTATGAGATTCAGGTCGCGTCTAAAGCTGCCGTAGGACCGCTCTACATGATAGAAACCCTTTTCCTTTTTCTCTTCCTCCTGCTTCTTTTCGCCTTTGATGGTCAGGACATTTCCGTGAACGGAAATATCGATATCCTCAGGTTTGCAGCCGGCGACCTCCGCCTTGACGACAAACTCATTGTCGCTTTCTGCGATGTCAAGTGCCGGCCAGCGACTGCGACCCCATGCAGGCCAGTCCCAATCTCCAAAGAAACTGCCGATCAAATTGTCCATCTCATCATGAAGCCGGGCTAACTCGCCCCTCTCTCTCTTTCTTACTGGTAACAGTGACATGTTCTTGCTCCTTTCTACACTTAATTTTTTTTAGGTTCTGAGCCGTAAAACCTGAATTTTTAGAGTTTCACGGGTTTACAGAGGTTTTCGGCCTTCTTGGCTTTTGCGCCACAGTTCTCGCATTCGTACTGCGGATTCTCAATCAGCGTTTTGTACTTTGCCGGATTCTTCGTGTCGAAACCCTCTGCCGTTAATGCACACATGTGCATTTTATGCTCGTTCTTCTTACAATCTGGATTACCTGCCATAATAATAACCTCCTATCTGTGTTAACAAGTCACCTGAACGTTGAAGCTTCTTACGTGAACACTTCACGTCAAAGATTCTTTACAGCGTCCAGTTAGCTACCTTTACCTTTGACTGTTGTTTTTAGTACTGTCCGGACAGCTTGGGCTGTATCGCTGCCTATCTCTTCGGCAGCCTCAATCGCACCTGTCGTAGCGTGCTCAATTGCTTTTGCAGTATCGACTCCTATTTCTCCGGCTGCCTTAACTGCTCCATCAACCGCAGCTACGGCGGTCTTTCCGACATCTGCCCCGACCTCAGATGCACCTTTGACTACTCCCTTGACTGCGGACTTAATAGCCAAAAAGACATCTTCGCCGGTTTCTGTGGCTGCTTCGACCGCCCCTGTGAGGATCTGAGCGACGGCCTTTTCGGTTGCAACCGCTACTTGAGCCACACCGTCAACAGTCACAAGCAGCACGTCTGAGGTAGCCTTAACAATGGATGCAGCCGTTTCCCCAGTACCTTTGATTGCCCCGATTACCGCCCATTTTGTGGTTCTACTAATTTTTGATAAAGTTGACTCTACCATTTTTTGGTCTCCTTAAACAATTTTGTTCTCTTAGTTATGTTTTTTAAGCGTAACGACATTCCTTCTGACTGATTTTTGTGTTCACACTGTTGTAACTATAAGTGTCTTGATTGTCACTCAAAGTTCAAAAAGTCCCTCGTTTTACACTGCCCCCTGAGAATTAACTCTTAAACTGCGGCAGTTTACTCAAATACTTCTCCGGTTCCGCTTTAAACTTTTCCAAACACTCTTTACAGCAAAAATACACCTTCTTACCTTTGTATTCAGTGTAGATTTTCTTGTCGATCGCGCTTCCCATTACCGGACAGATCGTTTGTTCGACCGTCTCGGAAGTAACCTGTTTCCTTGGGGCTGCCGCGGCCGGGGCCATCTCCTTTTTCTTACAGCCTGACACCGTTACTATCGCTATCAGCAAAACCGCAGCTATGAACATTGTAATTGTGCTAAGGTTTTTGCTATTCATTTTTCATCCTTTCAAAAAGAGCTTTTCTGTACCCATGTTTCCTTCTCTGTAACACATCAAACACTACTCAGAAACCAGGCGGAACTGCTTTGGCTTCCAAATATCGCAAAAGAGTTCCTCTATTCTAAGCAACACTTGCTTCTGGCACTTCTGAGCTTAAAAATATGCCAGTTGCATCTGAGCAAACTTTCGCCCCTTCGCCTACTTACGTGTCTAATGTTAATGATTTGTAAGCTAAAGCATCTTGCCAAGTTTCATTATTTCCTCGCCGATGTAGTCTACGGCCTTGCCGACTTCTTCCGTTATCCAGCCCGTTCCTTCGATGAGTTTGCCACCGAGGTCAAGCGCTGTCCGTACAACCTTAACCGTACCGGCTTCCAGTTCGTGCCCGGCCCAGGCAAAACCATTCTCAAGATGAACCGCTGCCGCCTTTAGCGAATGCCCAAGTTTCTTCGTGTCTTTCTTGGCTTTGTAGTCCAAAGCTTTGAGGTAGTGGTGTTGAGCAAGTTTGTGGTGGGCGCGTGCAAACGCCCGATCGAGGGTCTTGGCAGAGGTTACGGTACCTTTTTCAACGTCATTTGCCAGCTTTTCGAGTTCCGCTATAGATGCAATCAATCCTTTCTTGCCCTCACTCGTTGCACGGGCCGCCTGCAGCCTTAGAAATGCAGCACCCTTGCGAATATCCTCTGCGGCAGACTTGAAGTCCTTCTTCAAGAAACTCTGTCGTGCCTTGTGGAAATGCTCACCCGGCGAATCAACAAACTGCAGCAGCACATCCTCCTCCACGACCACATAACCTTTCGGTGCCTCGGGTTTGGCTTGCTCGGCTGCCTTGGCTGATTTCTTACATCCTATTAGCCCAACCCCAGATATAAACAACGCGATCATTAGGGCGATCGCAAGCCCAACAGTTCTTCGATACATGATACACCTACCTTTCTTTCCAAAACTCGTTTGCAAAATACACTCATCAACCGGAATCGATTGAACTACATTGTATTACGGGGGACTTCTACTCCGCTTTCGTTCTAAAGAGCACGCATAAATTCCACAAGATCGGCCTTTTCCTGCTCAGTGAGTTTAGTTCCAAGTATAAGATTGAAAAATTCCGCCGTATCTTCCAAAGTAAGTAACCTTCCATCATGCAGGTACGGCGGGGAATCCTTTATCCCTCTCAACGGAAAGTTCTTGATCGGCCCATCTGCCGCAGCGTATCTGCCATTTATCATCTGGGGCTTGTAGAATCGCTCGGTTTTCAGGTTATGCATGAGATTATCGGTGTAATAAGGCGGAGTATGACACGCACCACAAGTGCCCTTTCCGAAAAATACAGCCTGGCCGCGAAGTTCGGCTTTCGTAGCTTTACGGGGATCGAGTTTCCCAAACACGTCCAGTTTTGGAGCCGGTGGGAAGTCCAGAAGCGCCTGGAATTCAGCCATAAAGTGGACCTGGCTGCCTCGTTCGAGAATATTAATGCCCTTCTTGGCGGCGATGACGTGGTCACCGTCGAAGTAAGCCGCCCGCTGTTCGAACTCCGTGAAGTCTTCAACTGTCTTAAGTGCCCGCTGCGATCCGAACAGGCGCTGGATATTGACACCCCGTAGTGATGGAGTATCGAGTCGATGGCGAAACTCCTGGGGGCGGATATCGCCTACCAGGTGGGTAGGGGAAGCCGTATGTCCATTGGAATGACAGTCAAAACAGGTTACTCCTCTGCTCGGCTGCTCGCTGCGACGGTCTTCAGTTTGATTGAACTGCTGCTGCGGGAATGGCGTGACCAGCAGGCGAACCCCTTCGATCTGTTTTGGATTAAGTATCCCATTAAAAAGTTCATAGTAATTATTGATAGTTACCACCTTTCCCTGTGAGACATCGCCGAGGTCGGGACGAGTGGTAAGATAAATCGCAGCAGGATACTCCGGGAGAAAATAGTCCGACAGGTCGAAGTCAAGATCAAAACGTGTTAGATCCCGGCCCTCTTGCTTTTTGATTTCATCTATAACAAACTTGGGGAAAACCATGCCGCCCTCACTATGATTAGGATGAGGCAGCGGCAAAAAACCTTTCGGAAACACGCCTTTTTCACGGATTTCCTCTGGCGTCATTTCCGCGAGTTTCTGCATAGTCATCCCCGCAGGCAGTTTTATGCGTAGTCCTTCCTGGATGGGTTTGCCGCGAGACATGGTAACGCCCCTGGCCGGTCTGTTCGACAGGTCATATCTTTCAGCAAGCAAATCCATCTGACGCTTCATGACTTCGGCCTTGGCAGCTTTCATTCTTGCCTGAATCGAATGAAAATCTTCGGTGACCACAACCGGTGAATAGCTTGATTGTCTGTTGGTTTGTGCATTGGCATAGGTTAGTCCAATCCCACAGATAACCAACGTGATCATTAGGGTGATAGCAGGCCCAACAGTTCTCCGATACATAATACACCTACCTTTCATTTAAAACTTTTTTGTAAAATACACTAACCGGTGGAAAACTAACGTTTCCTACTAACCGTTTATACTTTGGCAGACTTTTCCAACTTTTCTCCGTAGTGGACGGCCGACTCCACAGCTTCTGTACCTTCAATGATCTCCTTGGCCTTGGCCACTTCGTCAGTGGTTCCGTGCGCGATAACAAGATACTTGCCTCCTTTAATGGCTGTCTCATATTTCAACACGCTGTTCTTGGGTATACCAATACTGTACAGGCCTGCACCGAGGGCGCTCACGCCTCCGACAACTGCAGCACCTTCCAACGCTCCGATGATCCAAGTCACCAGTGGGCCTCCTACTAAAATGGGGCCTATTCCAGGAATGGCAAAGAAGGCCGCTCCGAACAAAAGCCCCCAAATTCCACCCCAGAATGCTCCCAGCTTGCCCCAGTACTTCATACGGTCGCCCGTGTTGTAGTAACCGACGACGTGCTCCTCCGTATGATAGTCCTTGCCAATTATGGAGAGCTTCTTCATAGGGTAACCGGACTTCTGGAGTTCTTTGACAGCCGCCTCAGCTTCTGTGTGTGCATTGAAGGTGGCAACAACTACATTTTTTTCAGACATATTCGTTCTCCTTTGTTTTGTTGTTTCTTTAGTTCTTCTATTACATTCTTTCCATTGCGCCAGGTCATTTCATAGAACCTTGCCCCATCATACTACCCCCTTGAATCATGCTCTTGCACATGGGACATTGTTCCATCATTTGGCTCATCTTTTTCTGCATGCCCTCCATGTCCATTTTTACTTCCACTTCTTTGACAAGACTCAAATCTTTGTCGTATTTGATGAGCTTGTTGCCTGCCATTACAACAATGCCCCCATCTCCCGTTGCGGCGATGGATTTGGCCATCATTGACCCCATCATCATTCCATGCATGGGACACATTGCCATCATCTTTTCTTTGCCCATCATCATACCTTGCTCTCCCATTGTTCCGCGTCTCAGCCCGCTTCCTTGTGCGAAACAAAGGGTTAAGGTACCCGCCACCAATATCATCGCTGTAATTGTAATCAGTAACTTTCACATGATACGCCTTCCTTTCTTGAAACAGAAAACCCTTAATTGTTAATCCACAAAACTGTGGAGCCTTGCAATTCTTGTCTACCAAGCTAAGCGAGATCTGCTTCTGCAAATTCTCATTTTCAGGACTCTTAAATCACGGCCTAATAATAACGTAGGCCAAGCATGTGTAAATCGGGATAATATCTGTTTTTTATGTACATCAGAACACGCATATTCTTGTAGGGGAAAACCACTACGGTACTACTGCCAAAACTCCTCTCAGGCCTTCCTCAGGAGAATCCTATGTTAGTTGGACAGCTCAAAAAAATGAATATTGGGATTGACAGCTCGGCTGATTTTGTTAGACTTATGTCGAATTGATGGTCTGTGTTTCTTGTATGGAATCCGAGAAATGTCTGCCAGAGAGGACACTGCTGAGCAAGGGCCGTGGGCGGAGGAGTATCGCTTATTGGCCGCAATCATACATGACTCCAACGATGCCATAACGGTATAGGATTTTGACGGCAATTTCAAGCTCTGGAACCTCGGGGCGGAACGGATATACGGTTATAACAAAACTGAAGCCCTCAAGATGAATGTACGTGAAATTGTCCCCGATCACAGGCTGGACGAAACCTTGGCGTTCATGAAGAGATTGAGGGAAGGAGTAGAAATCCGGTCGTTTGGTAAGAAGGCTTGTGACTAAAAAATCATTCTGGTCTTCCAACATTGACAATTTAAGCCCATTCGCTACAATTATCAATACGACTAACTCTAATTTTTCGTAAGTTCTTACGATGGGGATGTGGAAAATGGAGAAAGAGGCTTCAACATCGCATACAAAAGAGCAAAAGGGTCCCGAAATAGGTCGCCAAAGGCTTAGAAAACGCATGAAAAAACAAGCAAAGGTGCTTAGAGATGTAACAGAAAAGCTTCGGCAGACCGAGCAAACTTTGCAGGAAAGTGAAGGTAAATACCGCCAGCTTGCGGAGAACGCTGATTGTATTATTATTCGCAGAACGCCGGATGGTCGAATTACGTTTTTCAATGAATTCGCCCAGAAGTTCTTCGGTTACACCGAGCAGGAGATTCTCGGTAAAAATATTGTTGGTACAATCGTGCCTGAAATCGACACCACAGGTCAAAACCTTGTGAGAATGATTAAAGACATAGGGCTTCAGCCGGAACGCTATGCAACCAATGAAAATGAAAATATTCAAAAAAACGGCGAGCGTGTCTGGATTGCCTTGACGAACAAACCAATTCGTGACGAACAGGGAAATATTATGGAAATCCTTTGTGTCGGCCGTGACATCACGGATCAGAAGAAGGCCGAGCAGGCGCTGCTGGAGTCAAAGCAACAGTTGAGCGTAAGGAGCCAGATCGCAGAAATCTTCCTTACTGTTCCCGACGACGAGATGTACGGAGAAGTATTGCAGGTCATTCTGGAGTGCATGAAAAGCAAGTATGGGATCTTCGGATACATAGATGAGCAGGGAGTCTTAATTATCCCCTCCATGACCAGGGATGTGTGGGAACAGTGCCAGGTTCCTGATAAGTCAATCACATTCCCCCGCGAGAGATGGGGTGGCATCTGGGGTCGTGCCCTCACAGAGAAGAGGAGTCTTTATGCGAACGAAGGCCTACATGTACCCGAGGGACATATTCCTATAACAAGGGTTCTGGTTGTACCCATTATGTATGGTGGAGATGTAATTGGGCTTTTGGAAGTCGCCAACAAAATAACTGACTATGGCGAGAAGGAGCGGGAGTTCTTGGAAACCATCGCTGGCCACATAGCGCCTGTCCTAAATGCGAGATTGCAGAGAGATAGAAAGGAGGGAGAGCACAAGCGTGCCAAAGAGGCACTTCGCAAGGCGCGCGATGAGCTGGAAATACGAATTCAGGAAAGGACCGCGGAGCTTAACAAATCGAACGTACTTCTAAAGCGAGAAGTTTTCGAGCGAAAAAGAACCGAAGAAGTGCTGGTGGAAACAAGCGAGATTGTGGAAAAGATGTTCTCTACCACCCATCTTTGTATAGCTTATATGGACACCGATTTCAACTTCATACGCGTAAACCGTGCTTATGCGGAGGCAGATGGCCGCGATGAAAAGTTTTTCATGGGCAAGAACCATTTTGACATTTATCCCAATGAGGAGAATGAAGCGATTTTTCAGCGTGTGGTGGAGATGGGTGAACCGCACGTTGCTTACGCAAAACCGTTTGTATATGCCGGACATCCTAAACGTGGTGTAACATACTGGGACTGGACCCTTCATCCGGTAAAGGATTCTCAAGGAAAAATAGATGGACTTCTTCTATGTCTTGTTAATGTCACTGAGCGCAAACACCTTGAACAAGAAATCCTTGGAGTGAAAGAGAAAGAACGAATGCAGATAGGGCGAGAGCTGCATGACAGTATGGGCCAAATACTCACGGGTATTGCTGTAAAAAGCAAGGGATTAGAACTGAAGCTAAAAGATAAATCGCTTGACGAAGCAGAAGAGGCAGCAAAATTATCAAAACTTGCCAATAAGCTGATAACCCAGATGCGCAGCCTTGCCAAAACACTTCATCCTATCGATCTTGAAGCCGGCGGCATAAACTCGGCATTACAAACATTAGTCTCTAATACTGAAAAACTATTGGGATGCTCGTGTCAATTTAAGTCTGAAGAACCTGTCGTATTTAATGACCCGGTTAAAGCCAAACAGGTTTATCGTATCGCTCAGGAAGCTATTACCAATGCGATTAAACATGGTAAAGCAAAGAACATTAGTGTAGAGTTGACCTCGGACAAAGACAAATATATCTTATCGGTCAAAAACGATGGAAAGGATTTTCCAAAGGTCTTAACTAAGAAAAAAGGGCTCGGGTTGAAAATTATGGAATACCGCAGTAATATGATAGGAGGCTCCCTTGACATTCACAAAGGTGATAAAGGCGGTACAATAGTAACCTGTGCATTTACAAACAAATAAAAGGCATTAATCTCACTAAAAAAATATTATGGCAACTGTCAAAAAACAGGCTAAAAAGAACGAAACAAAAACACAGATACTGCTGGTCGATGACCACCCGGTAGTACGAGATGGACTTACTACGATTATCAACCATCAACGGGATCTTAATGTATGTGGTGGTGCTGATGATGCTCACCAGGCACTGAAGGCTATCAGTGAATTGAAGCCTGATATTGTTGTTGTGGATATATCTCTAAAGAACTCAGACGGAATTGAACTTACTAAAAGTATTAAAGCCAAATACCCTAAATTACGTGTCCTTGTCCTCTCAGTTCATGATGAATCGATATATGCCGAGCGAGCCCTTCGAGCGGGTGCCAGGGCCTATCTTATGAAGGAAGTAGTATCTGAAAATATCGTGAAAGCAATTCGTTCCGTTTTAAAAGGCGAAATATACGTCAGTGACACTATTTCAAAAAAGTTCCTGCACAAAATTGCAGGTGACAAGGCAGCCACAACAAAAACACCGATCGAAAATCTCAGCGACCGCGAATTTGAAATTTTCCGTCTGATTGGCGTTGGCTATAAAGCCTCTCAGATGGCAAAGAGACTTCATCTGAGTGTAAAAACAATTGAAACTTATCGCGGACGGCTTAAAGAAAAACTGAACATTACTGATGCCTCTAAACTGCTGCGATATGCCATTAAATGGGTGAGCAGCGACGACAAGAAGTAACTAAGCTAAAATTTATAACCATACCATCGACTTCTTTTTTTACAGCTATTCGTCCTTACAACCTTCTTTCCTGATTTTGTTGTAGGTATTTTCACCTTCATAAGAAAGCGTAACATCACCTACAACAAAAACAGGTTTGCCACCGATTCACAAAAGCAAAATCCCTGCTATTATATCAATGTGACGTTAAAAATAAAAAAACCGGTTTTTTGCGTAAGAAAGGTTAGTTTATGAAACTTGGGGTAATGTCAACAGGGCCAACTCTCGAACACTACTTGGGAGCACAGGCCAGGCGTTCCGGATACTTGCTGATTGTTGACCTCGACACAATGCAGTATTTAACGGTACAGAATCCTATTCGTGCTCTGCATGGGCATGGGGCGGGAACACTATTCGCACAGGTACTTGTGCAAAATAGTGTAGACGCCGTCCTGGCAGGAAGCTTTGAGCCCGCCATACACCAAACTCTGCGCAAAAATGGTGTAAAGGTTTTTTGCCACGAGAGAGGGATAGCATATAGAGTCATTGAAAAACTCAAACAGTCATACCTGTCCGCAACTTCCTGAATAACGGGAAGGTCAACTCTTATGCACGAAGCGAAAAAGCAACACGAAACCAGTCCGGGAATTAAGAGAATCTTGATTGTTGATGACCACCCTGTGGTCCGCCAGGGATTGGCACAGTTTATCAATCAGGAACCTGGCCTTGAGGTGTGTGCAGAAGCCGGAAATGTTAAAGAGGCTTTAGAGGCCATTGAAAAGCAAAAATTTGATTTGGCTGTTGTCGATATGTTACTGGAGAACACAACCGGCATTCAAGTTACTAAAATCCTTAAATCGAGATGCCCTGGTTTGCGCGTTCTGATACTCTCCATGAGTGATGAGCCGTATTATATCAAAGGTGCCTTTCAAGCCGGCGCCCAAGGATATATCACCAAAGAGGAGGTGGCGGAGGAAATCATAAATGCAATCCGCCAAGTCCTGGACAGCAAGATTTACCTGAGCGGCCGTGTAGCTCAGAAGTTCCCACGCAGAACGCTCGACAGGATCAGGGCAGGCGATTTGGAAGACTCAGTATGGGAATACTGACTATGCTGACTGTACTATGAGCAACACGCATCAGTCGAGGGAAAGCCGGCACAGAATGCAATGTTGCACTTGAATCAAATAGTGAGCCCTAAAAGAAAGTATTCTGGCGGTTCAAGCAACAAACAGGAAAAACAACGACACTAAACATATTTGGAGCAACACAAGGGAGTATTGTCCATGCCATACAATATTCGAATCGTAAGCACATACCCCGTAGGGTACAAAAACTCATATCCGGGTAGAATCCGGGCGAGTAGCCAGTGGTTGTGAACCCTTGCAACTCATATGAGCTGAGACTAATTTGATCGGATGACAACAAAGTCACCCTGTGTCGGTTCTCAGTTCCAAATCATACTATCTCCCAAGCGAGCATAAACCATTCCCACGACCTTGCTTGCGAGTTGGAGCTATCCTTTCTTGGAGCAACGTTACTCAGGCCACTCTTCGAATGTATGATTTCAGTAACCCACCCAAGAATTCGTGACACTGTATATCACTCGTATACACCGAGTTACTATCAAAATCCTGTGCATTGCCACCCATCTGGTGACCGAGCTGTTCCGGGACGCAATTCCCAATACCCTGATGTGGCCTGTGTTGGTTGAAAAAGTCTTTGTATTTATCGAGTACGTATTGGAGTCTGTCCAACCCCAAGATAATCAGATGGTTCAGGCATTCTTCACGCAGACTTCGAATCCAACGCTCAGCAAAGGCATTGGCGTTGGGAGCTTCGTACGGAGTTCGAACGGGCTCAAGGCCTGTGTTCTTCAGCATAATATCAAAACCTTCTGAATAACACCGGTCGTTGTCATGGAGGAAGAACCGAGGCTCAATGCCATATTCATCGCATTCCCACAGCACGTGACGGGCTTGTTGCTTGAGCCATCCCGCATTGGGTGAGAAGGTAGCTTGAACAAACAGGATTCGGCGGCTGCGCAGATGCAGGACGAAGAACACGAACGCCCTCTGAAGGCCTTTCAGAGTCCAGATTTCTTTGGTAAGGAGGTCGGCGCAAAGAAAAACGTCCGCATGTCGAGAAAGGAACTCTCGCCAAGTCAATCCTTTGCGATCAGGCGATGGAGGCAAACCGTTTCTCCTCAGGACGTTGGCTACGGTGGTTTTAGAAATCTCAAAGCCTAACTTCTTCAGTTCCCCTTGGATCTTCTTATAACCTCAGACATTCTCTCTTGCAAT
>Ga0315544_1001739_pt1 | contig 16338 bp, 14 predicted proteins | sample SalMarSW160130MG_2_FD_202543 | JGI IMG/M metagenome (GOLD analysis project Ga0315544, IMG submission 202543) | Salt marsh sediment microbial communities from the Plum Island Ecosystem LTER, Massachusetts, United States - Salt Marsh Sediment SW1601-130 ... | reverse complement strand
ACTGGTCCTGTAGGCCTGGGGGAAAACCGATATTACAATGACGTATAGCTTCAGTCTTTCCTGAACCGGGTTCACCAGCAATCATATACCATGGAAAGTCATAGAGGTTCTTGCCGGCAGCGCGGAACTTCTCGATACCATTTTCGAATTTTTTCCGCAAATCATCCACGCGGGCCATGTGTGCAGCTTCGCTAATTCCCTGCGGTGCTGTCGCAGCACTATCAACAATGCCGCGTTCCATCGGGGCTGACCTGCGTTTCTTCTGCCATTTTAGCAGGTACCGGTATAGCAAAAGAAGCAAGATTATAATGGCAATTCCTATAAACACGACCCAGAGTATTCGTGGGGGAAAAACATACCACATTGCTGTCATAATACCGCCGCCGGATACTACCAATAGTCCGACCTTGATGGGCGTCGGAAGGTTCATAAAGCTTGAAATTCTTGGGTTCATATTAGTAATCACGCAAATTATGGTCTACTTGATATTGTTATATGTCACTCAGTGACATAGGCCGACTTTTCATGTTTAATTATCGTATCAAGCGAAGTGGTCACATCATCTAACGTCCATTTGAGCAAGCAAAAATACGCTATGCTCCAAACAACAATGAGACCTATTAAGGTGATTCCGATACCTACTAACTTTGTACTTGGCGGCTCAACGAAATCTCTGTCATCTACCTTTTCATAGGCCTCCGGGCAAATGTATGACTTTTCATCGGCATCCATCATACCAGAAATGCGAGCGGAAATTTTCGACATTAACCTCTGGATACTTTCCGGCTGTCCGGCATAAATGCCCGTAAAACCCAAACCGATGCAAGTGTAAAATATCACTAACCTCTCAGTTGCAGCGTCACTCGAATCCACAAGATTTTCATCCAGCAGGTCAAAAAATTTCTCGTCTCCAGCTAATTCGTTTCTTTCACGACCCAGCTCGTACCAATCGTAGGCAAAAGTCAGTTTGCTCTCTTTAATCACGAAATCAACAAAGAAAAGCAGAGGTAATTCAATCTTCTCGTACTGGGTGGTCAATCCTGCATTATTTAAAGACTCCGCTCTCATCACCTCGAATATTCTCTTAATCTCGTTGCGTACCTGGTCCATTTCCAGAGTGCAACCCGAGCGTCCTAAACGACTGAGCCGACATATATATTGGAAAAGCGGCTCACATAATTCAAGCAGTGTCATTTGTTATGCCTCCGTATCCGGAACAGTCATATATAGTGTGACATCAAAGTCAGAAGATTCAATTCCAGGCCATCGCACAGCGCACGCCTTTTCTTGCGTTATCCTCTCCCAGAGCCGTGCACTTTCACTCCGCATCACCCGAAAATAATGAAGTCCTACCTGGGCTGGAAGTTCAACGGGTGGATACAATTCTTGGGCAAGCTTCACACCGAAAACCCGCTGATTTGCAAGACTCTGCGGCATAAGTTTAAATTTATCGCGATCCAGGACCAATTTCGCCAGCTCCGAAGGGTCTTGCTTTGTTTTGATAGCAAGAAAATACTCATTTGGCAAGGATAATGCTTCGTCACTGAGAGTTGCAACCAAGATTTTTTGCTCTTGATCCATCGTAAAGGGAACTTTAAGAAATCTGGCCTGAACTACGCCCTTGAGTAGCGCCCGAATCCTGGTAGTAACCTCGTTGAAGGCAATTGCCGGGCTGTCGTGATTGTATTCGGGAATCTCAAACTGGTCCCGGTCGGGACGCAAGGCAGCAAGCTCAGCAAGTAGCTGTCTAAGCTCTATATACATTACGAATGGTATAACACCGCTGGGGGCATGGATGAGAGAGCCAAGGCTGGCGCTGAACCGATTGAGCGTTCTGAGACGGAGCATTTGCTCGAATTGAATACCACGTATGTTTTCGATGCTAAAGCCGCCGCGGTTAATTTGGACTACCAATTCATTCCGGCTGGCCATAACCTGGTTAGTTATATCTCGGAGCAGCTCGCTCAATACGGGTGAGCCACTAATGAGAAGACATGCGGGAATATATGCCGGGTCTCTACGAGGCAGTCCGATATCCTCACCCGCAGCGTGGACAATGCGCAGCAACGGTAATACTTCGAGATCTGAGCGGTCATCAGTGTCAAGCAAAAGCCTGGCGTTTATCTGGCGAACAAGGATTGGCTGTGGATTTTCACCCGTGTTTTCATCGGGTCTTTCGACCTCAACTACCCGATAGGTATGCTTAGTACGCCAGTCCTCACTACCTTTTTCGATAACATTGCCTCGAGAAGGATACCATACCGGCACACCAAGACTGATGCTTAATGGACCACTGCTTGATGCAAATGCCTCTTTTATGTCAAGCGACGGAAGATGGGCATTATCAGGGACGTTCACTTCAAGCCCGCTGGGCATTATAGCCCGGAGCCGGTCGAATGAAACTCGCATATTTTCCAGCTGATCGTCAGAAACTTTTGCCTCTATCACACCATAGGGATAGCTCCAGCACAGACGGCGTTCCCTTGTGAAATTCTCGAGGATATACCTTTGCATGGCTTGGAGATGGTGAGGCTGAAGGAAGAGACCTTCGCACCAATGAATTTGGCCTTTTATCGTCATAACGTACTACCCCATACTTAGGTCACCGACTCGTTCTTTTCACTAAAGATTCCACGTAGTCAACGATGGCTTTTCTTATCTCCGTCTCGATGGTGTCTTCGGTCAATGTATCCGCCAGTTCGACATATTTTCGCCAGCATTTTACTTCGTGACTAACAAGAACACTTTTATGCTCCATTCGGACCAGGGCTGAAATCTCGGAGGGTGAAAACTTGGCGAGATGACTTTTGGCGAACTGGCCGCCAACTCGGCCAACTGCTGTGGTAATAGCTGCAACAAGGCGTTGCAATTCTTTAAGCCCACTATCAACTTGTTCCTGCGATACCTTGGAGTCATTGTAAATGAACTGTCCTATGGCATCTTTCAGATCGCCGGGCGGACGAATGTTTGACCGAGGCGACAATTTACGCCATGTGTTCCAAACTAAAGGCTCAAGCCTGTACACGAAATCAGCAAGTAAGATAATCAGCTCAGTAAGCCTGTTGGTATCAAAAGACGTCCCATCATCAAGCTGAAGCTTAGCCTTCAGCTTTTGAACTGATTCATCAGAATAATCCTGTTGGATTTGTGGCTCTAATTCTCCCTCTTGCAGGTTTTTGATGACAATTTTTTTCTGGTCGTTAGAAAGTGTCGGGGCGATTTCGAGAAGGCTGCGGATAAGAAAATTGGGATCCCTAAGCTTACCAACCTCCATTGTGGGACTATCCTTAGCACCCAGTTCTTCCAATATCGGCTGAGTACTGACCTTCAAGGTGGGAAATCTTGCCATCAATCTTTCCAGGAATTCATTCCGCTCATCGGGCAGGACCATTTTCAAGGCCCGTTCAACCTCCTCGCAGAGGTACTCAGCTCTGGTTTGGTCGCTCTGGTCTGCGAAATCCACCTGGATCAAACGAAGACGATTTGTCGTCTCGAGAATGCGACTGTCTAACTTTTTATTATTCTTCGCAGACACAGTTTTCATTCCTCTCGGAACAGAATATTGGTATCTAAATAAAGACTATTATCTCCAGTTTTTTCGCATTGTCAACAATAATTGTAAGTGCAAATTTAGTTCTTAGTGGAACGCCGCATTTATGGAAATATGTTAGGCAACCAAATTTCTCAGTACAAGATCGCCCGCATCCTTTTCAAACTTCTTACTCCTAAGCCATGTCGACCATCCCAATCGGCCCATTTCTCCCAAACAAATACTTGGAACCTCTATAGCACTTAATATCAACTGAAGCTCCCAGCTCAATTCATCTCCGACGTAATTCTTGATCCATGCGATAAGCCGCCGAATACTATCGCCTCCAGGTAACATACGCTGGTATTCAGAAAGATGCATCGGCCCAAACCTAATCCTGAATTTTTGCTGACATTCCCAAAAACGAGACCCTATAATTAATGTGGAACCCATTTTTCCGTTATCGATAGATTCTCCTAATCGGCAACAATGCTCTTGTGGAATATCGATCCACCGTCCAACAAACTGTTCAATATATACCGTTATTCCAAAATAGTCCTGAAGAATCTCTCGTAAGCCTTCGGCATTCTTGGTCTCGCAAACAAGACGCCCGGAATAGTGAAGTTTACCGACGTCAGGGACAGCATCTCTGTTACGGAATGAATCTTCTCCTATTCCAAATAGACTCCCGATGTAAACTGCGAACGGGTCTTTTTCTGTGCGATCATGGCTCACATTTTGCTGGTTACATGCCCATGCGCGATAGAAAAGAGATATCATTCGATGATTAAAGATATCAAGGAAGCTTGCAAGTGTTTTGTCTTTATGGTTTTGCAATCGATCGTGGACATATTCAGTTATAGGTAGAGGCAGAGGCCCGTTGGTACCGAGAAGTCCGAGAAAATTAACGACCATCCGGCTGGGATATTCGTCTGTAGCTTCGGAATAGGCCTTGATGGCTGAAGGCGCAAACGCTAAAGACACATTTTGGCAGAATCTGACGGGATCATACTGAGGTCGCTGTGAATGTCCGATCCGCGGCAGGTCCGGGTGGGCGCATTCGAGCCGTCGCACCGCTTGGAAAAAGTCGAAACTATAGGGTTTGTCCCGTAATGCTTGCGTTAAAGAATGGGACGCAACCCGTCTCTCATGGTCCATCGCATAATCTCTCCACGTTCAAGTGTGTTCACCACGGTTTCGGTAAAAGAATTAATCGAAACATATTTGGCGAAAAATTGTTCAAGAACAGCACCAAGCAGGAACACTCCGCTTCCCTCGAATGCTGCTTCTTCGAGAGTTACTCTTACCTCCAATCCGCGTGCAAACGACATTGCTCCCGATGTTGTGATTCTACGAGTGATCGGCTTGCAACGTATCGATTTGATGCCATCGATTTGCTTGTGAGTTTGCAGATCACTGGTGTCACTATATAGTCGCAAAAGGTCGCGGAGTGCTGAGGCACCTTCACGCTCATCAGTATCGGTAAGCGAAAGATAATTTAGTGACAGGTGATTGATAATGCGCCACGCAATTTCCCCCTCAGCGTGAGATGGCTTTGGCAAGGTTGGGGCCCCAAGGCAGCGAATTGATGTGCAAGGCGCTGTCTTTTCCATAGTGAAGTCGGAGCTTCCAAGTCCAATTGGCATATGGAGGGGCAGATCACGGTTTGTACACAGGGCTTCCACGCCTAACTGCTTTAGATCGGTACTATACGGTGCGGCGGTTGAATCAACAAGAGATATGTAAACTTCGCTGCCTATATAACTTCTCGATCTTCGGCCTTGCAACCTTGCATCCTGTGACTGGGGCCTTGGAACTCGGTTCGTTACATAATAGCCGCCTGTACTGCTGTCTCCCAGATCTTTCGCTAAATAAAAAGGAAGAAACTCTTGTAGCTGGTCTGACAGAGCCCCATAACCCATTACCTTGGAAAGCTTGTAAACCTCGAAGTCCCGTGCTCTGGTTCGGTCCGGAACAACATGAAACTCAAAGACCTTGTCTGATACGGGTATGCGATCCAGCCGTTTTTTAAACAGGTTTATTGCCGGCGAACAGAATAACCCGAAATTATCAGCATTGATCGCACCCTCAAGCTCAATATTCGACTTGCGGAACAAGATAATGATATCCAATTGATTTTGTTCACAGCTTTGGATTGCGGTGCTCAAACCTGTAAGCTCAACGAACATAAATCGTTGAGGAAATGCAAAATACTCGTGCAAAAGACGATATCCCTGAAAAGAGCGGGCATCGTAAGGTAGTAGTTTTTGTTTATTTTCGAAACCCACACGCCGAATACAAGAAGCGTCAATGACCTTTTGCCACTTCATGGGCTTAGTCGTTGGTTGGGCCACAACCGCCACGGCGTTTGCAAAAAACTGTTCGTACAAATGCATTGGGATCTCGCCGGCCCCCATAAGATAAAAGGTCAAAGAATCCAGTTTCAACTCGCTAAGACTAAGCCCCGCGGTGGATTGAATCCGGATTTTAATTCCAGCTTTGACATTGGATAGGTTAGGGACTTCAAGCGAGGCCAGCTCGCGTGTATAGTAATTTGCTTCCTTCACCTGAATGGGCCAGAGGGTCACGTCATGTGCAGTACGGTATTCGCATCTGGTTTGCTCTGTTTTGCCCAAAGTGCTGTAAAACGAAGAGTCACGGGGAATTAAAAAGCCGTCAGCTAATCCACTCTCATCCAGGTCTGGCTTGAACTGGACAATACACATAGATGGTGTGGGTGCCAAATAGTGGGGATAGATGGTTTCGAGCAAAGATTGTGTAAACCTCGGAAACTCTGCATTGAGTTTGAGCTGCACTCGTGCAGCGAGAAAAGCAAATCCCTCAAGCAATCGTTCAACAAAAGGGTCCTGGCACGGCTGAAACTCATCCAGTCCGCCAAGGCGGCCTGCTATTTTGGGGTACTCCTTTGCAAACTCCGCTCCCATTGCACGAAGATGCGCAAGTTCGCGATTGTACAAGTCCAGCAGACGTCTATCCACTTGGCTCACCCTTTAATTTGTGGTGACCGGTTTCCAAATCTACTTCTGTCTTAACGAAAAGGTGGTCCGGCAGCGGTTGTGCCCACAGCTCACCCTCTATTTCGAACGAGATGGTACGAATGTTTGCCGAATCCAGTGGAGTGACAATACGAACAGACAGTTGTTTACGCGAAATTCGCGGCTCAAAACATAGAAAGGCTTGCTTCACTTGTGATTCAAACTCAGCCGGGCTGATTGCTGAGATAGTTGCACCGCATACATCGGGTATACCGTAGTTTAGCACAGACCGTGCTGCTTCGCTAAACTCATATATGTTGTCGTGCAATGGGTGTCTCTTCGTATTTAATATCATCCCCAAGTCGCGAAGTACTGCCCTTTTGTATCTTCGTATTGATACTACGCGTTGGTCACGGCTTTCCTTACTCACCTCTGGCTCATCGTCGGTGAGGCGATCAAGCAGGCATGGTTGCAGACGATCCATTGGTGTAAGTTCAGCCATTATTCGTCTCACCACCTTGCTGGTCTGTTTCTGGGTGGTCCAAATCTATTTGTCGTATCTGGAGCAGCGGGAATTCATCCTTGTCGGTGGCAAGCGTGCGCTGTCCCAAGCCAAGGTAAAGATCGCCTGGTTGTTCAACCCAATCGGTCTTGCGCGCCAGTAGAATGGCACTATCTTCGCTGGCTTCCGAGTCTGGGTACCGTGTTGGTATCAGGCCGGTCGTTTCACCACCGTTGACCCAGGTGAAATGGGCGGGAAGCCAGACTACATCGCGCAGGTCGGCTGGCGGTTCAATTTGGATTCGCTTTATAGCTGTGAAGGGCACCCAGTAGTATTTACCGTCAAAAATGGCCTCGAGTATTGGGCCAAGCCTGGAATCAGCGTCACAAATCCACTCAAAACGCTGACTATCAATAGAACCCGCAATGGCAGGTGCCGCGTCAAATGCACGCTCTCGCAGTTTCTGTGACGCCTGGTATTTTCCTTCTGCAGTCATTTGGTTGGCCTGTACCAACCAGCTAATCCACTCAGCCGGCTCGCCGAAAACGAGCGGTGAGCGTTTGCCGGCAAATATCTCAGCCCGCAGCGCCTCGCAATTGAGAGCCGCTCGGCATACCTGGGCCATGAGCAAATTCATGGGGTCGAGCTCCGCCGCCACATTTAGCTGGTTCAGAGCTCGCTCCCAATCTCCCTGGACAGATAACAACTGGAAAAGGAAAACCCGGAGCTTGGCATTGGCAGGGTCAGAGCGTATCTGACCTTCCAGAACAGCAAGCGCCTCGGTAAGCTGGCCGGCTTGCAGTAATTCTTCTGCTTGCATGTCAGTACCCTCGGTAGCTGTACAGAATATATCCCCACCGGCGATGTCTTGGAGGACAGGCCGGTAAACAGTCGTTAGCCTTCAACGTGGCGGTATTAGCCACCCTTGTTTATATTCAAGTCCCAAAAAGCGGGTATGGCGCCTTCCGACTCTGGAGTGTATATCCATTCTATCTTTCTGTATTTAAAGCTTACCTCTTCGAGGGGTAGCGCTTCCCCGCCCTGAGAGGAGCCACCTGGTCGGACCGACGTGACAATAGCCTTTGTCATTATGTATTCCATGTATTTCTGCTTATCCCCCCCGGCTCGGCACAGCTCCACCGTCACTTTATCTACCTCCTTGCCGTTGCAGCAGAAAAGATTCAGCTTGGGCGAGGCTTTGTCGAGCGTCTTCACAACGGAGAAGTCCTGGTGGTCGCACCGCTCTGCGCTGAGGCTACCACCACTGCTGACCGACCCAGAGGCCGGCTGGCTAAGACCATGACTGAATGACAGCAGCTCAATCCAGTCTGCGTGCTTGTCGTCGGTGCTCTCACCCGGTATTCCCTCGATCTTCAAAAAACAATCAAAAGCCATCTTATAAACTCCTTACAAAACTTAGTAATCCTCTTGGTTCCGATTCTTAACTTAGCTACCTAAAACATCTTAGGAGCTTCACATTTAAATTAATCCATTATCCTCCGCCTTTAGCCGAAGGCAGCTTGGATACTAATCGCAGCGAAACAGACAAGCCCTCGAGCTGGTAGTGCGGCCTCAGATAGAATTTGGCGGAGTAGTAGCCGGGGTCTCCTTCCACGTCTTCGACCACAACTTCCGCCGCTGCCAGAGGATACCTGGCCTTGACTTCTTCGGAGGCGTGGGGGTCGCCGGTAACGTATTGCATGATCCATTTGTTAAGCCAGGTTGCCATATCCTCGCGTTCTTTGAAAGAACCGATTTTATCCCGCACAATGCACTTTAGGTAATGCGCGAACCGGCAAGTTGCGAACAGATACGGCAGTCTTGCCGCAAGATTTGCATTTGCGGTTGCGTCAGGGTCGTCATATTCGGCCGGCTTTTGCAGCGACTGGGCACCAATAAATGCCGCATAATCTTCGTTCTTCCAGTGTGACAACGGCATCAGGCCGTTCTTCGCTAACTCCGCTTCCCGTCTATCTGTGATGCCAATCTCCGTTGGGCATTTCATATCAACCCCACCATCATCGGTGGGGAAAGTATGGCAGGGAAGCCCTTCGACTATTCCGCCGCTCTCAACTCCGCGGATACTTGCGCACCATCCAAACTCCTTAAAGGACCGGTTAATATTCACACCCATTGCGTAAGCTGAGTTTGTCCAAAGATATTTTGAATGCTCGCCTCCAGCGGTCTCCTCTTCAAAATCAAAGTCTTCGAGAGGATTCGTTTTGGCACCGTAAGGTATCCTTCCGAGAAATCGCGGCATCGTTAATCCGATGTACCTGGAATCTTCAGACTCGCGCAGGGACCGCCATGGGGCATAGTCCGCCGTTTGGAAAATTTTCGTCAGATCGCGAGGATTACTAAGCTCTTGCCAGGAATCCATGTTCATCAAGGTGGGGGCGGCCGCGCTTATAAATGGGGCGTGGGCCGCAGCGGCAATCTGGGCCACCCCATTAAGTATTTCAACGTCCGGAGGGCTGTTATCAAAATTATAGTCACCGATGAGACAGCCGTAAGGCTCGCCGCCCGGTGAACCGAACTCTTCTTCGTATAGTTTCTTGAAAAGCGGGCTTTGGTCCCAGGCTGTACCTTTAAACTTCTTGATGGTCTTTGCTAAATCTTTCTTGGGGAGGTTCAGCACACGTATCTTCAGCGTTTCATCCGTTTCTGTGTTGTTTACGAGATGATGCATGCCCCGCCAGGTACCCTCGAGTGCTTGAAAGTCCTCGTGATGCATAATTAAATTAATCTGCTCAGACAGCTTCATATCTATCTCAGCAATAATCGCTTCGATTGAGCTGACCGCATCTTCGGAAATGAGCGTTGTTTCTGCCAGGGCCTGTTCAGCTAAGGTTCGCACTGCCGAATTGATGGCCTCTCTTGCATGGTCGGATTTCGGTTTAAACTCTTTCTTAAGGAGTAAGTCGAACTCACTTGGTTCTATTGCCACAGCCTCAGCGGCCTGTGCTTCTTCTTTTTCTTTCTCTTTAGCCATCGGACTGTTCCTCCTTAGAAGTGTCGGTAGATTCAGCTTCCTGTTTTGGTGCAGAAGTCAGGGCACTTAGCAGGGCCTTGTCTTTAAGGACCTTCGCCATCAGCTCTTCGGCACCACTTTTCCCATCCATGTACGACAAGAGGTTTGACAATTCCGTCCGGGCCTTCAACAGCTTGTTTAAAGCGTCAACCTTACGCGCCACAGCCGCTGGGGAGAAATCATCCATACTCTCAAAGCTGATATCGACGCTCAGATTGCCTTCGCCCGTAAGTGTGTTCGGTACTTGAAAGGCAACTCGAGGTTTCGTTGCTTTGAGCCGTTCATCAAAATTATCTACATCAATCTCAAGGAACTTGCGATCTGCAACGCCGGGCAAACTTTCTGCCGGCTTGCCGGATAAATCAGCCATCACACCCATTACGAAAGGTAGGTTGATTTTTTTCTCTGCACCGTACAGCTCCAAATCATACTCTATCTGAACACGGGGGGCTCGGTTACGAGCTATGAATTTTTGACTACTCTTCTTTTTTGCCATGCTTACTCCTTTCTCAACAAGAAATACTTAGCGCCGAAAACATCGGCAATCTTAAACCTGCAGAATAGCAGAATATTGGTTACTAACCCGGCTGTTTAGTACCGGAATCACTACTGCTAACTCCACCAATCATTTCTACTTGTTTCATGCCATCCGGACAAAAATCCTTAACGACTTCCAAAAAGCTTTTCGAGACTAATCTTTGCGCTCTGCGGAGAAGTAGGGGGACCGGGCTGGAGGGTTCGTGGCGGTCGAAATACTGGCAGACTTTATCGAGAGCCAAAAGGGCTTCTTGGGCGGATTGGATATCACCCGAAAGTGATATTGCGCCTTTCTCTTTTACTCCACCAGCTGCTGCAACACCCTCATCGACAGCTTCACCGTGCCCCCGCTTTGCAAGATATTCCTGAACACGTTTTTGAATATTTCCAAGAATGCCTCGGAAACCACTAACGTCCGGAGTCTGGCCTTGAGAAGCGCGTTCAGAGAACACACTCATTATAGCGGCTATATGTTCAATGGCTTCTTGTGTGGCTTGGGATGTTGCCAGGAGCTCATCCGTTGCGGTATCCTGAAATGCCGCATCAATTACTGCCATATCGGGAGCTTTTGCTTTCTGGTTATCTGAAACCGTAATCTCTCCTTTTGCAACCTGGATGTCTCTAAGGCTAAACTTGCCCATCTGAACTGAATTACACAAAGGCACTTCTGCCAACCGCTGTTTGAATTTCATCGGGTCCTGTGCATTGACCGAAGTCGGGGACAACGATTCTAAAATATTGATTCGCTCAAGAGGGTCGTTATTATCCTCCGGGTCAAGTTGAGGGTAAAGATTATCCCAGAAACGCTCCAGCAGTCCGCGTAGCAAAGATAAGCCGTCACGCAGACCGCGGATCCCCTCTAACTTTAGAAGGGAGATGATAAGGTACATTGCAACCCTAAGGTCTTTCGAGCGCTTTAGCAGCTCGGAACTTTTTTCGCGAACCTCCCGCCAGTTTGGCTCTTCCGCGGTTTCCTCCACACCCGCCACGACCCCACCGGCGGCCTTGGTTCGCAGCATGTCTTCGATAGCCAGGAAAGAGGCGTCGTAGGAAAGGTCTTCGCCGCAAGGGGACTCGGCGCTCACTTCTGAAAGCAGGCTTTGGATGTCAGATTCATTCATAGCACACTCATCAAATTAGATTTACTGTGATACACTGGCTTTAGAGCCGACCCAACTACATCGGACTAAAAAACCAAGAACATTAAATAATCACGGTCAAAATCGCCTGTAAAAATCAAGTGCGACGAGTGTTCTTTACCTGCCGCCCTGAAACCTACAAATACTTTCCAGCTAACCGGTGCTTATTTTGAGACTACTCACAGGAGGACTTGAATCTTCCAGAGTAGAGCACATCGCTCCGGCATTCGGGAGATTTTCTATATAGCCAATAAGAAATATTTAGAAATGTTACTACGATTGGGATAGAGTGTCAAACTTTTTTCCTTTTTTCCAAAAAAATGTATAACTTTTTGTTAAATAATACTTTATGGTCTCATTAGAGAGATATGAGTTAGTCGTAATATCTCTTTTGTAATTCGCCGCAGGTTATCCCGGATTTACCGATAAAACAGGTCTTCAACCAACAGAGTATGAAAAGAGCGTTTTGTTTCATCTTGTCATCAGAGAGGAGGCAATGCACTTTCAAGCCGTTCTAAGCAGACCGGATTTTTGGAAATGAGGGTGCAAAAAAAATGTAAATTTTGCACAATCCATCTTGACTCTGCATGATATCTTACCATAATACCTGTTTTATTGTCTGATTCGAAGCACACGTGAGAGAATCTAAGCTGATTAAGATTGGGGTAACAGACGGAGATAGCTTTTTCTATGGTCAGCGTCGCCGTAATCCTTGGTTGTTTAATTGGAGATAAAGAGCAATGTCGACTTCGCTTGATGACTTCAGAAGTGACCCGAAAGGCTTTTTGAAAAAGACCGTGGTCAGTATAAGCGTGCCGCCGTCTTACGGGTTTGGAAAGAACTTTTTCAAATGGGATAATACGTTGCAGGATAATAAGGTCTACGTCAAGCCTCAAAGCTGGAAACAGGGCATGCTCTTTGGGGCATGGACTGTCCCTGCGATGAAAGAGGGGGACATGGAGGTTAAGGCTCTTCCCACGCCCCCTCCCGAGGGCGCGCAGATCATGGTTACCACCCAAATGACCGCCTGTTCGTTTGTGACTATACATACCAAGGATGCAACTAAGGTTGGTCACGCCAGTCCGGCTGATACGACAAAGGGAGGCCCAGAGAAAATGCAGAAGGTCCTCAAGAAGGAGTTCGGAAAAAAGAAGGTGTTTGGCAAAGAGGATTATGTTGGAAGTAAAACACAAGCCGCGAACGTGATTGGCATCTTCAATAAAGACAAATGGCAGATCTACAGTCAAGCATATGGTTCGGGCGGAAAACCTGTTGTTAAGGTCCTTCTCTGACGCGCGGACATTGAAAAGACGCCAAGAAATCCGATTTGTCGTAGCCTTGCCACCAACAGAGGACCGTGTGCCAGTATACCAACCCGTCATTCGAAACAACGACTGCAATCGCTTCATTGTGTGGCTCTATTACTGCATTCTTGGACAGTTAATATAAGGCTTTTGCCATAAGGTTATCTGCGGTACTGCGGCGCGTTTCGGCATGCTGTTTCCGATATCAGTCGATCGACTGCCTCTTCTGCCGATATACGGGCGGTGAGGCGATTCCAGAACGTTTAGGTGATTTGGAAAAGAATGTTTGCACTATGTCGGCAGGTGAAGTTTAATAACTGAGCAGAGTCTCCAAGGATTTTCTGCAAGTCAGAGTGGAGAAGTTGATATGACACGGACGTGTAGAGAAAAAACATTTGATTTGAATTGGCCGTTGGACGGCAAGACGTTCAAGAATGTCCTGGCTGATGCGGGGTATTCACAGACGGCACTGGCCGAGACCTTGGGCATATCGAGCGCACACGAACGGCAGGATGTAGAGGTTGTCTATCGACGTGTCAAAACGGACAGCCCCTATAATATCCTGGTTCGCTTGTTCTGGCTTGGACGGGCGGTCTCCGAGCCAGTAATTCGTGAGAAATTGCCGGGCCTTGATGTCGAGCAGTTGGAAGGGGTCGGCCTGCTGCACCGTCGGGATGGGGAGGTCCAAGCTAACGCCAAATTGGCGCCCTATCACGACTTGTTACTGGTGAGCGATTTCGGGTCGGAAATCCATCGTGAATTATCGGCTGACCATGTCCTTGGCGTGGGCGCCGCATCTGTGACTCTTGGAAGTTTGACAGTACGCCGAAAGGTCAAAACTGCGCTCGACATTGGCACCGGCGCCGGCATACAAGCTTTTCTGGCCGCCGGCCATGCTGACCATGTCATCGGGACGGACACCAATCTACGGGCGCTGAACTTTGCCAGGTTCAATGCCAAGTTAAACCAAATAGATGGCATCGAATGGCGTGAGGGTAACTTTTATGAGCCGGTAGCGGACCAGCAATTTGACCTGATTGTGTCTAATCCTCCTTATGTGATTTCTCCGGAGTCCCGGTTTGTTTTTCGTGATGCAAATCTGCCGGGCGATGCCGTTTCAGAACAAGTAGTGCGCGGGGCCGGGGAGAAGCTAACCGAAGGGGGTTTTGCCTGTATATTGTTCAATTGGCATCATCAAGACGAGGTGGACTGGGATTCTCGACCGAAAAGCTGGATGTCGAATACCGGCTGTGACGGCTGGCTGATTTGTTTCAAGACCACAGAACCCTTAACCTACGCGGCCGACTGGCTGCAAACCAGTGTAGGGCAGAGTTCGAAGGAATACGGACGGTGTCTGGATGAATGGATGGCATATTATGAACAGATGGGCATCACGCGGATCAGTGCCGGGGGAATGATTATGCGAAGACGAAGCCAACAAGCTAATTGGTTCCGGGCCCACGTCATAGATAAAGGTCGCTGTACCGGCTCTTGCGGAGACCAGATTGAACGTATATTTGCTGCCGAGGATCTACTTCAAACCCTCAACGACGACCGGCAGTTGCTGGAGCAGCGTTTTCTGTTTGATGAACACCACCGCCTGGAGCATCAGTTGGCAGTTCGGGACGGCTGTTGGACTGTCAATAGTGAGCACCTTTATGCCTCCGAGGGGATTCCATTTGCCGGGAATATGGACATGTATATTGCGAACTTGCTGGCCGGCTGTGACGGCCGGCGAACCTTGCGCGAGCTTATCGAGGTAGTGGCCGACCGAATGCAGACTGACCCGGAAACGGTAAGACCCGCCTGTTTAGCTGCTGTCCGCAAGCTTATGCAGGCCGGGTTTCTAAGCTCAGCTATTGAGCCTGAGACGGCGAATCCATAAGAAAAAGTGTACAGACGGACACCCCTTGACTACAAAGCAGGTTCGGTTTACTCATGCGGGTGTCTTATTCGAAATTCCCTGTGTGTCATCTCAATTGCCACATCAGAGGCTGAACTTCAATAGCAGCAAGGCGTTCAGAAGGAAATTCATGGTATATCCAGTGTAATGTCCGGCCGAATTATGTCGGGATTCTTACCGATGAGACCTAAGTTGGCTAAGTAGATTACGTCCCAATACCCAGGACTACCGTAGTATTTTTCTGATATCTTAGACAGTGTATCGCCAGGTATAACTGGATACTTACCGGGCGGCAGGAGGCGGTTGACGCCTTTGAGTGGATCATCATCCGAGCCACCCACAAACTGATGAAGTGCCATTTTACTTAACAATTTCCTGAAGTTTTCCTTTTTGGGAGCGCGACGAAATTCCTTTTCGGTTTTGTCTTTTATTATCGAGGTGGCTTTGACTGCCGCTTTCATGGCCTTCTCTGTCAATCGCTCTTCCTGCTCACTCCCTAACGACTGAGATGCTGCCAAGTCACCAAACATGACACGTAGATTTTTTTCAGATGGATTTGCATTGAGCTGGTCAATCGACTTCTCGAGCATCTTATCTGCTGCCTTGCTCGCCGCTTTGAGAAGTGATTGCGCCAGTGGGTCGTCCTCATTTTTCAACATCTTCTTCTCCGCTTCGAGAAGTGCCTTCTTTATACCTTTCTTTGTTGGCTCGACCACAATAGAAGACGGTTGCGTTTTTGACTCGGGCTCCGGAGGCGATTGTGGAGTTATGCCGACCGGACCTCGTGGTGTCCCTTCCGGAGCACCGCGTGGGCAGAGTGACGGTTGTTTCGGGCCCGCAGAGAGCTGTTGTTTCTTAAGAGCAGCAGAGAGCCTCTCGTATTCGAGCTTGGCAATCATATAATTCTTGAAGGCGTTGAGGTAATCCTGGACCAGCATTTTTTGTGTAAACTCGTCAATAAACTTTACATTGGGTGCTCCTTTGTGCATTGGTTTGTATGAGTCCGCAGGTGTAATCTCCTCCTTGGAGTTTTGTAGCCTGGCACGTGCCTCTTCAAGTAGGGTTTTTGCAAGGCTATATCTCATTTCGGCCAGTTGCACACGTAGTGTCGGGGACGCGTTATGCCAATTTTCGCGATAGTAGGTACCCATGGCATTTTCCTAATGCGTAAGTAAAGATTTCCAAAATACCCGTTCACCCACAATATTTGTGAACAGCAATATGATAATTATAACGGCGACGGATGGCCAGTGCAAGTAAGGATTGTTGATGTTGGGACCGCTTTGGCGAGCCCCAGAGTGAGATCCTATAGGAGAAACCAATAGCACAGTAACACCGCCCGAATTTCCACCTAAAAAACATTTTGGGTATCTGCCGGTATGCGCTGTACAAAACAG
>Ga0315544_1001737_pt1 | contig 16346 bp, 11 predicted proteins | sample SalMarSW160130MG_2_FD_202543 | JGI IMG/M metagenome (GOLD analysis project Ga0315544, IMG submission 202543) | Salt marsh sediment microbial communities from the Plum Island Ecosystem LTER, Massachusetts, United States - Salt Marsh Sediment SW1601-130 ... | reverse complement strand
GGCATCACCATCTCCACTCCTTCGTCCAACTTCACCATCCCCGTCACGTCAGTCGTCCGGAAGTAGAACTGCGGCCTGTATCCCGGGAAGAAAGGCGTGTGCCTTCCTCCTTCGTCCTTCGTCAGTACGTACACTTCCGCCCGAAACTTAGTGTGCGGCGTGATGCTGCCGGGCTTCGCCAGTACCTTCCCTCGCTCCACCTGATCCTTGTCTATCCCTCGCATCAACACCCCTATGTTGTCGCCGGCAACTCCCTCGTCCAGCGTCTTGTTGAACATCTCAACCCCAGTCGCTACCGTCTTGAGCGTCTCTCCCAACCCCACTATCTCTACTTCCTCCCCCATCTTTACCTTCCCTCGCTCCACTCGCCCCGTCGCCACTGTCCCTCGCCCTGTTATGCTGAATATGTCCTCTATGGACATCAGAAACGGCAACTCCACATCCCTCTTCGGCGTCTCTATGTAATCGTCTACCGCGTCAAGAAGCTTCCATATACTCCCGCACCACTGGCACTCTCTCTTCCCACACCCGCACTCCCCCGCCTTCAATGCGCTGCCCGATACCACCGGCACCTCTTCCCCCGGAAACTTGTAATCGTTCAGGAGATCTCTCACCTCCAGCTCCACCAGCTCCAGAAGCTCAGGGTCGTCCAATACGTCCACCTTGTTTAGATATACCACTATCGCGGGAACCTCCACCTGCCTCGCCAAAAGAATGTGCTCCCGCGTCTGCGGCATGGGCCCGTCCGCAGCCGATACCACCAGTATCGCTCCATCCATCTGCGCCGCCCCTGTTATCATGTTCTTGATGTAGTCGGCGTGCCCCGGACAGTCCACGTGCGCGTAATGCCGCTTTTCCGTCTCGTACTCTATGTGCGCCGTCGCTATCGTTATCCCTCGCTCTTTCTCCTCCGGGGCGTTGTCTATGGAATCGAACGTCCGCTCGCTCGCCAGACCCTGATTAGAAAGTATCTTCGTCATCGCCGCCACAAGCGTCGTCTTGCCGTGATCGACGTGTCCTATCGTCCCCACGTTTACGTGCGGCTTGGTCCTTTCAAACTTCGCCTTAGCCATGATTTCAACCCTCTCTCCAAAAGCTCACTTATGAGTGTTTACTCCAACATCTTTTTCTGTATTTCCGTCGGAACCACTTCGAAGTGAAGTGGTTCCATGGAGTAGCTCGCTCTCCCCTTCGTCAGAGACCTCATGGCCGTAGAATACTCGAACATCTCCGCCAAAGGGACTTCAGCTTTGACCACCTGGGTGTGCAATTTAGTCTGGAGGCTTTTGACCTTCCCCCTTCGGGCGTTTATATCCGCCATGATGTCTCCCACGTATTCTCCGGGGGTCGTTATTTCGACGTTCATGATTGGTTCCAACAGAACGGCTGAAGCTTTTCCCGCAGCATCTCTCACTGCCATGGACGCCGCGGTCCTGAAGGCGAACTCCGATGAATCCACCAGGTGATAGGAGCCGTCGAGGATGGTGACCTTCACGTCCACCGTTGGGTAGCCGGCGAGCGGTCCGCTCGTCATACAATCGCTAATTCCTTTCTCCACTGCGGAAATGTATTCGTGAGGTATTCTCCCCCCTTTGACTTTGTTGGCTATGATAAGTCCGGAGCCTCTCGGCGCGGCCTCCAGGAGGACAACTACATGGCCGTACTGCCCATGGCCGCCGGTTTGCTTGACTAACCTCCCTTCGCCCTTCGCCACTCCCAAAATGGTCTCGCGGTAGGCGACCTGAGGTTTGCCGACGTTTGCCATGACGTTGAATTCTCGGATCATGCGGTTTTTGAGCACCTGGAGGTGAAGTTCTCCCATCCCCGAAATAATGGTCTGGCCGGTGTCGGAGTCAACCCTTGTCTTGAAGGTCGGGTCCTCGACGGAAAGGCGGACCAAGGTCGCGCTGAGCTTCTCGCGGTCAACTTTTGTCTTCGGCTCAATCGCCATTGAAATCACCGGTTCCGGAAATCCCATCGGCTCGAGGATGATGGGATGGCGCTCGTCGCAAAGGGTGTCTCCGGTGACCGCAGCTTTCAATCCTACCGCCGCGGCTATATCGCCAGCGGAGACCCTCTCTATATCCTCGCTGCGGTTGGCGTGCATCCGCAGCAGGCGCATGACCCGCTCCCTTTTCCCGGAGGAGGCGTTGTAAACGTATTTGCCCTTCTTCAGCATCCCTGAATAGACCCGGAAGAACGAGAGCTTTCCGATAAAGGGGTCGCTCATGATTTTGAACACCAGCGCGCTGAAGCGGCCGCTGGCATCCGGCCTCCGGAACTGCTTCAGTCCCGTCTTGGGATGCTCCCCTTCGACGGGAGGGACATCCAGAGGTGAAGGGAGATAATCCGCCACCGCGTCAATCAGGTGCTGAATTCCCTTGTTCTTGAAGGCGGCGCCGCACAATACCGGCACGATCCTGTTGCTGAGGGTCAAGCGGCGAAGCGCCGCACGGATGTCCTCGTCCGTGATGGGCTTGCCGCCAAAGTATTTATCCATGAAGTCCTCGTCTTCTTCCGAGAGGTGCTCGAGAAGAAGCTCGCGGTAGTGCTCGGCTTCCTCAAGTTGCTCACTCGGGATGTCCACCAGGTCAAAGGTGGCTCCGTAATCCTCCTCGTGGTACACGCGGGCCTTCATGCCGATCAAGTCAATGGCGCCCGCAAAGTTCTCCTCGAGGCCGAGGGGCAATTGAATCGCGACGGCGTTGGCGCCGAGGCGAGTTCGAATCTGTTCGATCACCGCAAGGAAATCTGAACCCCGCCGGTCCATCTTGTTGACGAAGGCAATCCTCGGGACACCGTACTTATCGGCCTGACGCCAGACGGTCTCCGATTGGGGCTCGACGCCGCCCACACCGCAGAAAATCACAATCGCCCCGTCGAGCACCCTGAGGCACCTTTCGACCTCCGCGGTAAAGTCCACGTGTCCGGGGGTGTCTATGATATTTATTCTCTGTCCCTTCCAGTAGCATGTGGTTGCTGCGGAGGTTATGGTGATTCCTCTTTCCTTTTCCTGCTCCATCCAGTCCATGGCGGTGGTGCCGTCTTGGACCTCGCCGAGCTTGTAGAGCTTGCCGGTATAGAAGAGCATCCTCTCTGTGGTCGTTGTTTTACCGGCGTCAATATGGGCCATTAGCCCAATATTGCGCGTCTTCTCGAGAGAGACATCCTTTTCCAAAACCTTTCTCCCGACAGTTTCAGCAACGCTGACGCTCATATCTCACACTCTCTCTCGACGCCTTTCAACGCCCGCCTGCGCAGTTCACTCCACGACCGAAAAATCACCATCTGTAATGGGCAAACGCCTTGTTTGCTTCGGCCATCCTGTGCGTGTCCTGTCTCTTCTTGACAGCGGAACCTTCGCCCTTGTAAGCGTCGAGGAGTTCCGCCGCAAGTGCCCGGGACATGGACACGCCCTTTCTTGACCTCGCAAACTGCATCAACCACCTTATAGCCAAACTTACGCGTCTTTCGAGCCGAACTTCGACGGGGACCTGGTAGGTCGCCCCGCCGATCCTCCTGGACTTCACCTCCAGGACCGGTTTGACATTCTCGACGCTCTTCGTCAGAACCTCTATCACGTCCTTGTCCGGCACATTCTTGCCGATGATTTCCAAGCATTCGTAGAAGATGCGTTGCGCCAAACTCTTTTTCCCTTTCAGCATTACGCCGTTGATAAACCGAGCCACAAGCTCGTTGTTGTATCGGGGGTCTGGGGCTATTTTCCTTCTCGTTGCAACATGTCTTCTCGACATTGAAGCGACCTCTCTCTGAGCTTACTGTTACGCTTTCGTTCTTTTTGCGCCGTAGCGCGAGCGTGCTTGCCTCCGGCCCTCGACGCCCATGGCGTCAAGGGTCCCGCGAATTACGTGATACCGCACGCCCGGCAAATCCTTAACACGGCCTCCCCGGACAAGAACGATGGAGTGTTCCTGAAGATTATGCCCGACGCCGGGGATGTACGCGGAGACCTCGTGCCCGTTTGTCAGCCTGACTCTCGCGACCTTTCTAAGGGCCGAATTCGGTTTTTTCGGCGTCATAGTCCTGACTTGCAAGCACACACCCCTCCTCTGGGGGCACCTCCCCAAGGCGGGCGCCTTGGACTTACGGGACTTGGCGTGTCTCCCTTTACGGATCAACTGGTTTATCGTTGGCATCCAAAACCTCCGCTTTTCTTCTCACAATACACCCCGCCATGGCGGGGCTCGCTCATTCCGACGCCCCGGTGGCGACTTCCGGCTTCTCCTCCGCCTCTGCGATTTCCTTGACGGCGAGGGCGTTGCGATAGAGGGGAAAGCCGGTGCCTGCGGGAATAATATGACCCATGATCACATTCTCCTTGAATCCCCTCAGATAGTCGGTTTTTCCTGTGGCGGCAGCATCCGTCAGAACCCGCGTTGTATCCTGGAAGGAGGCTGCGGAAATGAAGCTATCCGTTCCGAGAGAAGCCTTGGTTATCCCCAGGAAAAGAGGAGCGGCTTCCGCTGGTTTTCCCTCCGCTTCGATGGTCTGCTCGTTGATCTGCGCGAACTTGATCTTGTCCACCGCCTCTCCGTAAAGAAGGCCCGTGTCACCGGGCTCTACGATGCGGACCTTCTTGAGCATCTGGCGGACGATAATCTCGATATGCTTGTCGTTTATCTCCACGCCTTGAAGTCTGTACACAGCCTGAATCTCATTGAGAAGATAGTCTTGCAGTTCCCGGGGGCCGCAGACATCGAGAATCTCGTGGGGGATTACGGGGCCCTCGGTCAACTGCTGTCCTTTCGTAACTTTCGCGCCCTCGTAAACCGTGATATGCTTGCCGACGGGGATCAAATGGCTCTCCGCCATCCCGGACGCCTCGTCCTTCACAACGACCTTCCGCTTCCCCTTCTCCATCCCTTGGAACTCGACCACACCAGCTATTTTCGCTATCTCTGCGGCATCCTTCGGCCTTCTCGCCTCAAACAGCTCCGCCACCCTCGGCAGTCCACCAGTGATATCCTTCACCTTGCTGATCTTTCGCGGGGTCTTCGCGAGAAGCATCCCCGAAGCGATCTTCTCTCCCTCCTTGACCACAATGTGCGCGCCGCCCGGGATGGAGTGATAGCCGAGCACCTCGTCGGTCGCCTTGTTCCTGACCAATACTTGAGGATGAAGATCCTCCTTGTGTTCCATGACAACCAATCTCTCCAGGCGCTTCGACTTTCGCGATTCGTCAACTTCCCTCCTGGCCGTCACGCCCTCGACAACGTCGAGGAATTCGACAATGCCGGTGTGCTCGGCGTAAATGGGGACGTTGTAAGGGTCCCACTCGGCAAGAACCTGGCCTTTTTTGACTTTCTGCTCGTCGCCAAACTGTAGGATAGAACCGAGCTCTACTCCGTATCGTTCCATTTCCCGGCCCTGCTCGTTGATCACGCTGACAAAACCGTTCTTGTTGAGAACGACGGACTTCCCCTGTGGGTTCTCGATCACGCGGAGACCTCTGTATCTCACGGTCCCAGCGCCCTTCGCGACGATCTGAGGCTCCTTGAAGATCTGCTGGATCGCTCCGCCGATATGGAAAGTTCTCATGGTCAACTGGGTGCCGGGCTCTCCGATGGATTGGGCCGCAATAATCCCCACAGCTTCGCCCAGCCCTACCATTTTGCCGTTGGCGAAGTTTCGACCGTAGCATTTGGAGCAGATGCCCTTTTTCGACTCGCAGGTCAAAACCGAGCGTATTCTCACCTCCCGTATGTCAACGTCTCCGATTTTCTCAACGGCGAGCTCATCAATTTCTTCCCCCGTTCGAACGATGATTTCCTTGGTGGCGGGGTTGACAATATCGTCCACGGCCACCCGCCCGAGGATTCTCTCGCCAAGGGGAATTATCTCCTCGCCGCCCTGCTCCATGGCCCGCGCGACGACGCCGCTGAGGGTGCCACAGTCCTCTTGCGTGACGATGACATCCTGGGAGACATCAACCAGCCTTCGGGTCAGATAGCCCGAATCTGCTGTCTTCAAGGCCGTATCGGCAAGTCCCTTCCGGGCGCCGTGTGTTGATACGAAGTATTCGAGTACGCTTAAGCCCTCCCTGAAATTCGCCGTAATGGGAGATTCGATAATCTCGCCCGAAGGTTTTGCCATCAAGCCTCGCATCCCGGCCAACTGCCGAATCTGCTGTCGGCTGCCTCTGGCGCCGGAATCCACCATGGCGAAGACGGGATTCAGAAAATCTTCGCCGCCGCTATACTTCAGCCCTCGGAAAAGCGCCTCGGAAATGCTGTCGTTAGTATGTGTCCATATATCAATGATCTTGTTGTACCTCTCGCCCGCGGTGATATTCCCCGCTCGGTAATCTTCCTCCACTACGGCGACCTCCTCCCGCGCCTTCCCGAGCAGCTCCTCCTTTTCCCGGGGAATAGCGATGTCATCAATGGAGATGGAAAACCCGGCCTTTGTGGCGTACTTGAAGCCCAACTCCTTCACTTCGTCAAGGAGTCTCACGGTCCTTTCCAAACCCACCCGACGGTAACAATTCAATATGATGTCGCTGAGCTTCTTCTTGGCGGTCGCCTCGTTCACGAACCGTATCTCGGGGGGCAGTATCTCGTTAAAGATGACCCTGCCCGGCGTCGTCTCCAGTTTCTCTCCCCCCATGCGAACCATGACCCAGTCATGCAGGCCGACGCTCCCCTTGTCGAGCGCCATCATTACCTCCTCGGGATCCGTGAACGCCCTCATTGCGGAGTGGGGATTGCGGATTGCGGAATCCGAAATCGCTTCCGGCTTCTCTGAGGCGATGGTCAAGTAATAGCAGCCCAGTGTGATATCCTGTGTAGGTGTGGCGACCGGTTTGCCGTTGGAGGGAAGGAATATGTTGTTGGGGGCGAGCATCAGGACTCTCGCTTCCATCTGCGCCTCGATGGAAAGAGGAATGTGAACTGCCATCTGGTCGCCGTCGAAGTCCGCGTTAAAAGCGGTGCAAACGAGCGGGTGGATTCTTATCGCCTTCCCCTCAATAAGCACAGGTTCAAAAGCCTGAATGCCGAGCCGATGGAGCGTCGGGGCTCTGTTGAGAAGGATGGGGTGCCCCTTGGTGACCTCCTCGAGGATATCCCAGACTTCCGGCGACTCCCGCTCGATCATCTTTTTAGCGCTTCGAATGGTGTAAACGAGCTCTTTCTCCTTCAATCGCTTGATAATGAAAGGCTCAAAAAGCTCCAGGGCCATCTTCTTGGGAAGCCCACATTGATTGAGCTTCAGCTCCGGCCCGATAACGATGACCGACCTTCCCGAATAATCCACGCGCTTCCCGAGGAGGTTCTGGCGGAAGCGGCCTTGCTTGCCTCTCAGCATGTCGCTAAGCGATTTCAGAGGGCGGTTTCCGGCGCCCATCACCGGGCGGCCGTGCCTGCCGTTATCGAAAAGGGCGTCAACAGCCTCCTGCAACATTCTCTTCTCGTTGCGAATAATGACCTCGGGAGTCTTGAGCTCTAAGATGTTTTTCAGCCTGTTGTTCCTGTTGATGACTCGCCGGTACAAATCGTTGAGGTCGGAGGTGGCAAATCTCCCCCCATCCAGTGGGACAAGGGGGCGCAGGTCCGGAGGTATGACCGGAACGCACGTTAGGACCGTCCATTGAGGCTTGATGTTCCCCCCACGGAACCCCTCGATGATCTTCAGCCTTTTGCTGCTCTTCATTCGAGCCTGCTTTGATTTCGTTTTGCGCATTTTCTCTCGCAACTCGTCAGCGAGCTCGTCAAGGTTTTCCAACTTCAGGAGGTCCCTGATGGCCTCGGCCCCCATCTTGGCAACAAAAGAGTCCTTGCCGTACTCCTCCACTTTTTCCCTGTACTCAGCCTCGCTCAGGAGGTCCTTTTTGTGGAGCGACGTGGCGCCCGGGTCAATGACAACGTAATCCTCGTAATAGATAATTCTCTCCAATATCCTGGTGGACATGCCCAGCACGTTGCCCACTCTGGAGGGCATCGTCTTGAAGAACCAGATGTGCGCCACCGGAACCGCCAGTTCGATGTGCCCCATTCTTTCCCTGCGGACCTTGGACTGGGTGACCTCCACCCCGCAGCGGTCGCAGATCACTCCCTTGAACTTGATCCTCTTGTACTTTCCGCAACTGCATTCCCAGTCCTTCGTGGGGCCGAAGATTTTTTCACAGAAAAGTCCGCCTCTCTCCGGCTTGAATGTCCGGTAGTTTATCGTCTCGGGGTTTTTGACTTCTCCCCGAGACCACGATCGGATGACTTCCGGAGAAGCAATTCGAATAGTCACCTTATCGAAAATGTTCTCCTTCGGATGACCGAAAACTCGATTGCCCACGGTCAGTTCTCCTCCTTTTTGCTTCTTTTTCTAAAAGAAGATTCGCGCCGTCGTTGCGCTCTCGGCTACCGATTTTGTTGCGCGGTGTGGGCCCGGGCAAAAATGCTGTCCGGTTCTTACTTAGCGTTTTTGCTCTGGGCCCGGCGAACGCTCTTTTAAGAAAAGAGCCAAAAAACAGATCACATCTTTTCCGCCCGGATATCCAAGCAGAGACTCTGCATTTCCTTAATCAAGACGTTGAACGACTCCGGTGTGCCGGCCTCCAGGGATTGCTCGCCCTTCACCACGGACTCGTAAATCCTCGTGCGCCCCGCCACATCGTCGCTTTTGACAGTCAAAAGCTCCTGGAGCGCGTATGCTGCCCCGTAAGCCTCCAAGGCCCACACTTCCATCTCACCGAACCTCTGTCCACCCATCTGGGCCTTTCCCCCCAAGGGCTGCTGGGTGACCAGGGAGTAAGGGCCTATCGCACGAGCGTGAATCTTGTCCGCGACGAGGTGGGAGAGTTTCATCATGTAGATGTATCCTACGACGACCTCCTCGTCGAAAGGCTCACCGGTTTTCCCGTCATACAAAACGGTCTTCCCGCTTTGGGGAAGACCGGCTTTCTTCAGCAGCGCCTTGATCTCACTTTCCTTCATGCCATCAAAGACCGGCGTAGCGACCTCGAGGCCGAGGGTCCTCGCCGCCCATCCCAGATGCGTTTCGAGAACCTGCCCGACATTCATTCGAGAGGGAACGCCCAGGGGGTTCAAAACCATGTCCAGCGGCGTCCCATCCGGAAGGAAAGGCATATCTTCTTCCGGGACAATTTTGGCTATGACGCCTTTGTTGCCGTGGCGCCCCGCCATTTTATCTCCGACCTGAAGCTTTCGCTTGGAGGCCACGTAAACCCTCACCTGCTTTATGACGCCCGGGTCAAGCTCATCTCCCCTCTTGAGGCGTTCAACCTCGCGGTTGTGCCGCATCTGGAGCTCCTCCAGCAACTGCCTGTGCTCCATAAAGATATCCTTGACCATGGCGGTTATCTCGTTGTCCGGCATCAGGTAGGCCTCGAGCCTCCCCGATTGCAGCATCTCGATATTCCGCCTCGTGATCTTCTTTCCCGGGGCAATGATCACCTCGCCGGTCTGGGAATCAATGATCTCCACGTCCAGCTTCTCGCCGAGGAGAAGGGCGGAAAGCTTCTCGTTGAAATCGAGGTTCAACTTGTCCAGCTTATCGTTGTACTCGGCGGTCAGCTCTTCTATTCGCTCCCTTTCCTCAGCTTTCTCCTCATCCGTGGCATAGACCTTGTCCTTACGAGAGAACATCTTCGTATCCATGACGATGCCTTCCGTGCCGGCAGGCACCACCAGTGATGAATCGCGAACGTCCGCGGCCTTCTCGCCAAAGATTGCCCGCAGAAGCCTTTCCTCCGGCGTCAATTCCGTCTCGCTCTTTGGAGTGATCTTCCCCGCGAGGATATCGCCCGCTTTCACCTCGGCCCCTACTCGGACGACCCCGTCGTCCCCCAGGTTCCGGAGGGCCTCGTCCCCGACGTTCGGGATATCCCTCGTGATCTCCTCGGAGCCGAGCTTGGTATCTCTTGCGCCGATCTCGAAATCCTCGATATGAATCGAAGTATAGAGGTCCTCCTTCACGAGACGCTCGCTGACGAGAATCGCATCCTCGAAGTTGTAGCCTTCCCAGGGCATGAAACCGACCAGCATATTCCGCCCGAGCGCTAGCTCCCCCTCACGAGTCGCGGGGCCGTCCGCCAAAATGTCGGCTTTCTTCACCCGGTCTCCGGGTAGAACCAGCGGCCTCTGATTGATAGAGGTGCCCGCGTTAGACCTCATGAACTTCTTCAGGACGTAAGGCTTCGGTTCTCTCCTCGTGTTCGAGCGGCGCACCTCGATTCTGTCCGCATCAACGTAGCTGACGGTGCCATCCTCCTCCGCGAGGACCATCGCCCCGGAATCAGCCGCCGCTTTCTTCTCCAGCCCTGTAGCGACGATAGGCGCCTCTGTTGTCAGAAGAGGCACGGCCTGTCTCTGCATGTTCGAGCCCATCAGGGCCCTGTTGGCATCGTCGTGCTCCAGAAACGGGATCAGCCCGGAAACAACGCTCACCAACTGCCTCGGGGAGACGTCCACATAGTCCACGTCACCCGGGTCAACCTTCGCAAACTCCCCGCGGCTTCTCGCGGAGACACTTTTGTCCAGGAACCTCCCCCGTTTGTCCAGCTTGACGTTTGCCTGAGCTATGACGTATTTCTCTTCCTTGTCAGCGGTAAGGTACTCGATCTGGTCTGTGACTTTCCCCTTTACGACCTTGAAATACGGTGTCACGATAAACCCGAGGTCGTTGATCTTGGCGTACGTGCTCAAAGAGGAAATCAGGCCGATGTTGGGGCCTTCAGGGGTCTCGATGGGGCAAATTCTCCCGTAATGGCTTGGATGAACGTCTCGCACCTCGAACCCTGCTCTTTCCCTGCTCAAGCCTCCCGGGCCAAGGGCGCTCAAGCGTCTCTTGTGCGTCAGCTCCGCCACAGGGTTGGTCTGATCCATAAACTGCGATAGCTGACTCCGCCCGAAGAAATCCCGTATCACTCCCGAAAGGCTCTTCGGATTGATCAGCTTGTGGGGGGTGATCGTCTCGGAACTCAGGTCGAACAGGTTCATTCGCTCCCTGATGATCTTTTCCATTCTCGCCAGGCCAATGCGGCACTGATTCTCCAAAAGCTCCCCCACGGAGCGGATTCTTCTATTCCCCAGATGGTCAATGTCGTCAACGCTCCCCTCCTTTCCCATCTGAAGCTTGATGAGGTACTTGACCGCCTCCACAAAATCGCGCTTCCGGAGGGTCATTGATTCGCCTTTCCCCTCGTTCTCCCCGCCGTTAATTCCCAACTTTAGGTTGAGCTTATATCTCCCAACCTTGCCGAGGTTGTATCTCTTGGCGTCGAAGAACATCCGTTTCATCATCGCCCGCGCGTTGGGGACGGTCGCGGGGTCTCCCGGGCGCAGCTTCTTGTAGAGGTCTTTCAGGGCGTCCTCGTGGGTCTCGGACTCGTCCCTCTGGAGCATCTTCATGATGGGATGTTCCGAGGTAGCTTCTTCTGCAACGTAGAGCTCTTTCACGCCCGCTGCGGAGAGACGCTCCACCAGCTCTTTGGTAACCTCCTCACCGCTCCTGGCGTAAACAATCCCATCTTCCTCGCCCACACCATCTTTGGCCAAAAACTTCCCGATCAGCTTCTCGCTCGACCTCGCCGTCAACGTCACTTTCACCGGACGGAAAAACTGCTCCAGGACTTCGGCGTTGTTTGCGTACCCCATAGCCTTCAGGAAGGCCGTGGCAAGCATTTTCCTACGCCTTCTTCTGCGGTCAACGTACACGTAAATCAGGTCGTTCGCGTCGAATTCGCATTCCAGCCACGACCCCCTGTAGGGGATGACCCGGAACGAGTACAGCTCTTCGCCTTTCGTTTCGGCTTTCTTTTCGAAGCACATGCCGGGGGAACGATGCAACTGGCTGACCACCACCCGCTCGGCGCCGTTGATGATAAACGTGCCCCTCTTGGTCATCACCGGGATGGTCCCCATATAAACACTCTCTTCCCGGACAACATCGTTCTGGATCAGTCTGAACGTCACCCGCAACGACACCGAGTAAGTCAACCCTCTTCGTTGACACTCCACGTCGTCGTACTTGGGCACGCCCAACGAGTAGTTGACATACTCCAGGATGCAACTGCCGTCGTAGCTCGCAACCGGGAAAACCTCATTCAACACCTCTTCCAGGCCGTGATTGAGCCTTTCGGTGGGGTGTTTTTGAGGCTGGAGAAAACCCGCGTAGGACTTCTTCTGAATCTCGACCAGGTCCGGCATTTCCACCCTGTCGGGTCTTCCGCCAAACCTGACACGTTCTTGTGCGTGCAACTTCATGCGATGCTCTCCTTGGCCGCCCCGCGGCACGCGGGGCTGCTATGACAGCTCACCCGCCAAACAACCACCTTCCGGGGTATCGGGTATTGGGTCTGGGGGATCGGGTATGGGCTCTGGGAACCCGAAACCCGAATCCCGAATTCGGCGCGCTTACTGCTCCTGTGCGCTTGGTTTGACCTCAGCGGTAGCTCCCGCTTCTTCGAGTTTCCCTTTTACCTCCTGCGCCACTTCTTTGGTCACTCTCTCCTTTACCGGTGAGGGGGCCGATTCGACAACCTCCTTGGCTTCCTTCAAGCCAAGGCTGGTCACTTCTCGGACGACCTTAATCACCGGTATTTTCTTCTCTCCGACGGTGCTGAGAATAACATCGAACTCCGTCACTTCCTCTTCTTCCGGGGCTTCCGCTGCTGCCGCTGGCTGGGCGGCGACCACCGAAGCCGCCAGGTTCACGTTCCAGCGCTCAGCGAGCTCATTTTTCAGCTCCACCAACTCAACAACCGTCAGCGATTCAATGGCCTTGACAAGGTCCTGTGCCGTAAGCTTCTTGCTGGACCGGCTTGCCTGGCTCCCAGCCTTTGACTTCGTAGTCCGCGTAGATTCTTCCTTGACGTCGCTTTTCTTGGTCACCTTCGTGGGCATCACTAATCCTCCTCCTGAGTCCCGGGAGCCTCTGGGGACCTATCAAGTCGAGGTCGGCTCCCTTCCTACTCCGAAACCGCACTTCCTTTCTGATCTCCGATGGAACTAATAACCAAAACGAAACTCCGAACCGCCTGGCTTAGCACGTGGACAAGCTCGGAAAGAGGGCACCCGAGCGCGCCAACAAGCTCGGCCGCAGCCACTTCCTTCGGCGGCATCGCCGCCATGGCAAGCATTTCCGCCCCGGACCGCACTTCGCCCTGGAAAAAACCGCCCAGAACCCTCAGCTCCTCGTTGCCTTTGCCGAACTTGACCACCGCTTTGAGCAGCTCGAACGATTCGTCCTCGCTGAAAGCAATGCCTACCTGCCCCGCCAGAAGTCCGCACAGGCCCTCCAGACCACGCCGCCTCGCCGCAATCCCGAACGTTCTGTTCTTCACGACAAAATAGCGGCCGGAATGCTCACTTACCGTCCCCCGTAAGGTATCCATCCTCGCACTGTCGAGGCCCGCAAAGGTCGTGAGGATCAACGATGACGACCCCTCTATCAATCTCCCTATCTCTTCGGCGGCGAATGCCTTTTCTGGTCTCACGCTTCTTTCACCTGAGCAAAACGGTTTCTCCGCGCCCGGCCGTATCACGTCACCGAGGCGACTATCTCTTTAACATCAACCCCCACCCCCGGCCCCATGGTCGAGGTGATGGTGGCCGACTTGATGTACTGCCCTTTCGCTGCAGCGGGTTTTGCCCTCAACAACGCCGTTATAATCGCCTGGGCGTTTCCCACCAGCAATTCTTTCGCGAAGGAAATCTTTCCGATTGGAACGTGCACGTTGGCGTGCCTGTCCGTCTTGAATTCGATCTTCCCTTTTTTCACTTCTTCCACGGCTTGAACGAGATCGTTCGAGACCGTCCCGGACTTGGGGCTGGGCATTAACCCTCTCGGACCGAGAATCTTCCCGAGGCGCCCGAGGTCTCTCATCACATCCGGTGACGCAATCAGGACATCAAAATCGAGCCATCCCTTCGAGATCCTCTCCGTCAGTTCCTCACAACCCGCCTCAGTCGCTCCTGCTTCCAAAGCGGCTTTCGCCTTGTCCTCCCCGCGGGTTATGACCACGATCTTTCGCGCCTTGCCGGTCCCGTTGGGTAGCGTAACTGTGCCCCGTACCCTCTGGTCAGACTTCTTCGGGTCAACTCCCAGGTGAAACGCCATCTCCACGGTCTCATCGAACTTCGCTCTCGGGAACGATTGCACAACCTCTATCGCTTGCCCCAGAGGCTGGGCTGCCGACTTTGGCAGAGCTGCCGCGCCTTGCCTGTATCGCTTACTTCGTCGCACTGGACACAACCTCTATCCCCATGCTTCTGGCGGTTCCTTCAATGATTCTGACCGCCGCCTCAAAATCTCTCGCGTTCAGGTCGTTCATCTTCTGCTTGGCGATTTTCTCGAGCTCTTCTCGCGAAATCGTCCCCACCTTTTGCTTGTTCGGCTCCGGCGACGCCGTGGCGATGCCTACCGCCCTTTTCAGCAGATTGGTCGCTGGTGGGGACTTCGTGATAAAAGTGAAGGATTTGTCGCGATAAACTGTGATGACCGCAGGGATAATCAGGCCGCCCGGGGCCTCCTTGGTCAGGGCATTGAACGCCTTGCAGAACTCCATGATGTTGACGCCGTGCTGACCGAGCGCGGGGCCCACCGGCGGCGCCGGGGTGGCTTGACCCGCCGGAATGTGTAACTTAATCTTGCCGGTGATTCTCTTGGCCATCTCAACTTCTCCTGAGACGAAAAGCCTTTCTTCTCACACTGGCGTCCTTCTCTGCAAGGCCGCCGTCGTCAGGTCCTTTCGACCTGCCAATACTCCAGCTCCACTGGCGTTGACCTCCCGAATATGGAGACCATGACTTTCAACTTCCCCTTCTCGGGGTTCACCTCATCAATCACGCCGCTGAAGTTGACAAAGGGCCCCTCAGTAACCTTCACCGTCTCGCCAACTCCAAACAGGATTTTCGGCTTTATCCTCTCTTTCTTCTCCTGCAAAGATGCGAGGATCTCTTCCACTTCCTCATCCGGCATCGGCGTGGGGTCCTTGTCGCCGAGGAACTTCAGCACACCCGCGGTCCCCCGCACGAAATGCCACGTCCTCTCGTTCAACTCCATGTGAATCAGCAGATAGCCGGGGTAGTAAAGCCGCGTGGTTATCTTCTTCTTCCCTCCTCTGACCTCAGACACGCTCTCCGTGGGGAGCACGACCTCAGAGATCTCCTCACCGAGCTCCTCCGTCTGTGTACGGTTCTCCAGTGAGGTCTTGACCTTGCGCTCCTGGCCGGAAAGCGTTTGCACTACGTACCACCTACTCGACATCCGTGCACTACCTCACAACCGATCCGATGACCATGTCCCGTGGCAGATCAATCTGCGCCGGTGATGGCATTATCACAAACTCCTGCCAATGATTAAGCCGATGATTGCGTTCAGTACCACATCAATGATGCCAATGAAAATCATCATCAGCAGCATCGAGAATATGACCAGGCCGGTTGAGTTTTTCAGCTCTTTCCGAGAAGGCCATGATACTTTCTTAAGCTCCTCGACAACCTCTTGAAGAAAACCACGAATCCTTGAAAGCGCCCCGAGGATCGAGTGTCGTGTCGGCTTCATCAAGAGCATCGCCGCCACTACGCCCAGAACGATCAACCACCACAACGCGATAACGTTGTTGATGATGGCTCTCATCTCTCCTCCATCACGAGCACCGTTGAAACTCTTTTGGCCGGAAGGCACCCCTCACCGAGGGCGTGCAAACCAGCTCCGCAACTCTTCAATCGGGCTTCCGGGAGCCCCAAATCGGAAAAAAACCTCCCTCCGACCTCCTGAGTTCGAAGGGAATAACAAATTCCGGAATCGGCTCTGCCGCGCACCTCGAACGCCGTTGTGCTGCCGCGGCAAGGATACTACATGAGCCTGGCAGGCCAGGAGGGATTCGAACCCCCAACACCCGGATTTGGAGTCCGGTGCTCTAACCGTTAGAGCTACTGGCCTACTCCGGCAATACCACAGTCAGCGAGTCTCTTTATGTGAAGTATGCTTCCTACAAAACTTGCAGTATTTCTTCATCTCCAGCCGTGCCGACGATCGCTTCTTGTTCCTGGTAGTGGTGTAATTCCTTTGCTTACAGACAGTACAGGCCAGAGTGACGATTTCTCTCATTGCTTACTCAATAATATCGGTGACGGTCCCGGCGCCGACGGTTTTGCCTCCCTCTCGGATGGCGAACCGCAGCGTCTTTTCCATAGCTATCGGCGAGATCAGCTCGATCATCAAATTCACGTTATCTCCAGGCATCACCATCTCCACTCCTTCGTCCAACTTCACCATCCCCGTCACGTCAGTCGTCCGGAAGTAGAACTGCGGCCTGTATCCCGGGAAGAAAGGCGTGTGCCTTCCTCCTTCGTCCTTCGTCAGTA
>Ga0315544_1001732_pt1 | contig 16401 bp, 12 predicted proteins | sample SalMarSW160130MG_2_FD_202543 | JGI IMG/M metagenome (GOLD analysis project Ga0315544, IMG submission 202543) | Salt marsh sediment microbial communities from the Plum Island Ecosystem LTER, Massachusetts, United States - Salt Marsh Sediment SW1601-130 ... | reverse complement strand
CCAGTGGAGTTGGGTCGTAACATTCATTATCCTCAGACTATAGCCGGACGCTAGATGAATGAGTCAATTCCCCCCGATCAGAAGGACACAATGTGTATTTCGGTTAACAATTGCCTGTTTTGTTACCCCACTACACAAGCTGGGAATGTTGTATTGTGACTATGCCACATTAAACACGCACCCTAAATGGCAAAGGTTGTGTGTTATTGCGCCCCCATAATCCAGATTAAGGTCCTTGACCACATCGTAATAGGCGAGAATAGATACTTCAGCTTTGCCGATGCCGGGCTGATTGAGGAATATAACTCGGACTTCTTAAGCCTTAAAGAGGGGAAGAGAACTTAAGCCAGAGCGAGATTGAATTTATCCCTTAGCGCTTAAAAGCGACTAGAAAACTGCACAATTCGTCATGATGTTTAACTTGCTCCCTAATAACGTTTTCTCTAGAGCCGCATTGAGACTCGTCTAATGAAGTTTCAATACAAACCCATTAAATCCATTCAATTGACATTAACTATAGTAGGAGTAAAATAGAAACTGTAAATATGAGGAGATGAGAGGGTCATGTTTGAATCACTTAGAGTAAAAAATTTTCGATCCGTAAGAGATTCCAGTGAAATTAAACTGTCAGATTTAAATGTGTTTGTTGGGCCTAATAATTCCGGTAAGTCATCGATTCTATATGCACTCATGATGATAAAGATGACGATAGAAAGCAAGGATGAAGATATGGCTCTGATTACAAGCACACCTGTATTAGATCTAGGTAGCTATTTGGATCTGATTCGTGATGGAAATACTGAACGTAGACTCACGCTTGAATTCACATTGAATGATCCAAGTATTCGAACGCCTTTCACACTTTTTACCGAATATGGCAAAGAAAAGTATCAGAACTACGCCAGTTTGCAAGCTGAATTTTGTTTTGATAAAGACCGAAATAGGATTGACGTAGTTTCGTTCATTGGTAAGGATGCCTCAGGTGGAAATTTAATAAGTGTAAGAAAAACAGCCGATGAGAAATACAGAATAAGCGGCCCATCAACAAGACTGTTGAAACACATGAGCATTAAGTTCGCCAACTTTGTTCCGAGATTCGTACCGTTTGGGGTAAAACCAAAGGCTGAGCTAGCTATGCAAGTTATTAAGTGGGTGAATGCTTCGATAATAAGGGTGAATGAACTAATAGAAGTTCTGGAAAAATTAAGATACGTAGCACCCATAAGGGAGAGAATACCAAGACACGGCATAGTCGGGACTATGGTGTATTCTGAATTGTCTCCATCAGGCCAAAATTTAATGCGTGTATTATCCAGTTCAGACATAATTAGCACACGGGGAAAAGCAGCTATAGATGAACTAAATTACTGGCTTGGCAGCAAGTTCAAGCTTTTGAAGAATATTGAACTTGTAAATATTGATAGAGCAGGTACTGTAAAAACACTGATTGCAGACGACCCAAGAGGTTCGAAGAAAATAAACCTTGCGTCTATGGGGTGTGGTATCTCTCAGTTAGTTCCTGTGGTAGTACAGACTGTCCTGTTACCCAAATCGGGCTGTTTGCTTGTTGAGCAGCCTGAAATTCATCTCCATCCATCTGCACAGGCTGACCTTGCAGATCTCTTTATTGGGAATATCAGGGGAAGACGACAATTTATTGTTGAGACTCATAGTGAGCATTTTGTTCTTCGCTTAAGAAGGAGAATAGCAGAAGGGAAAATAAAGCCCGAGAAAATTGGAATATTCTTTGTTGAGAAGAAGAAAGGTCTGACTAGGATACAGAAGCTTAATCTGAAACCGAATGGTCATTTTGAAGAATGGCCTACTGGCTTTTTTGAAGAAGGCTTTAAGGAGGCGTTAGCGATTGCTGAAGCAGGTATTGTGTCTAGCACACAAGAGGGCTAGCTTATGGATGACTTAGCATTAGATGTATGTGTTTTGATGAGTGGATCAGGCATTGGCAATCCACAATATCGGAATACATGCTTTGATTTAATGAAGAGAATGCTGGACTTAGATAATTATAAGCTAGCTTTAGATAAAAAAGGGCAGATAAAGCATCAGTACCTAGCAAAAAACGGGCAAGGGACTTTTGGTCATCATTTCGTTATTAAAATGGCACTCACGGAAAAGACGGTTCCGATACCGTGGCGCAATTTACGTGATTCAATCCGGGTAAAACTTGAAGAGAAAGGTTTCACCAGGGACAGCGAAGACTACAAGTATGTTATATGTGCTTCAGGAACGTGTTGTAACAAACTAGTGAGCCACGAGCCACATTTTTTTAATGTAAGTCGCATACTAAGAAAAATACCCGTAAAAGTGATGCTACCACATCAAACATAGATATTAATTCCCTATATCTAAACTTTGTACACTCACGAAGAATACTTTATTCATTTTGACTTATATTGAGTTACTTTTTGACTCTATCCATAATTGAAAATCTACCTAGACTTATGAACCGAGATAGTACGGATCAGATTTTAGAGGCTAGGTTTTAATTCTCTAATTTATCTAATGGGTGATCAACAATTTGCTATTCTGTTTGGTTCCTCGTTTTGCATTGACTGAGACAAGCAAACTTAATAAGCCACCTGGCAATCTTAGCTCTTTGCCCTTCGGCGTCTTCTGAGCCAGATTACCAAAGGCGAAGTCGAATTTATCACTTAGCGCTTAAAAACGACTGGAAAACTGCACAATCCGTCAGAATGTGCAATTGGATAACAAAGCAAGCTAATGTGCAATGATATACAATTTGGACAATTGTATTACCTCTATAAAGTTATTACTACCTTTCCTTTGGCTCGGGTTTTTTCACATTCCTTCCGCCTTTAGTTCCCATTGCTTGTTCTCCTCATTGTATTTCGGAATCGATTATTCTTGCTCTCCGTACTCTCTTATTATGGACAAAAAGGCAAGTTGCCTAAAAAGATGGGTACTATGCTTGACATGCCATTTAGGTAAATCAGTCTAGATAGCCCTTGAGCTTTCGACTGTGGGAGGGATGACGTAACTTGCGCAGGGCCTTGCCTTCAATCTGTCGTATTCTTTCTCGAGTTACATTGAATTCTCTGCCCACCTCTTCAAGGGTTCGAGCACGTCCGTCTCTAAGGCCAAACCTAAGCTGGAGCACCTTTTTTTCTCGTTCGGTAAGTTCATCGAGCACTTTATCTATTTGTTCTTTGAGTAGCTGCTGTGAAGTGGCTTTAGTTGGTGCTAAACTGCCGCGATCTTCAACAAGGTCACCTAGACGGCTATCAGCATCTTCGCCAATGGGCATGTCTAGCGACATTGGCTGACGGAAAAACAAAGCCATGCCCCCTTCCACTTTTTCTGGGGATATATTTAGGCGGCTGCCAATTTCCTCGTAACTTGGTTCGCGTCCAAGTTCTTGAATTAACTGTCGTGTTGTGCGTGATAGCTTGTTCATTGTGTCTACCATGTGTACCGGAATGCGAATGGTACGGGATTGGTCAGCTAAAGATCGAGTGATACCTTGCCTGATCCACCAGGTGGCGTAGGTACTGAACTTGTAGCCTCTTCTATACTGAAACTTATCTATAGCTCGGATGAGGCCAATATTCCCTTCCTGGATAAAGTCAAGGAAGGACATGCCATGCGCGATATACTTCTTAGCTATGCTCACCACCAGGCGCAGGTTTGCTTCAGTGAGGTGCCTTTCTGCTGCTGCTGCTTCGGTCCTCACCTTTTCAAAGTAAGCTTTGAACTCACTGCTATGAGAATCGAGTTGAGACAGGAACCTGTTGTTAGTCAGGAGGGCCTTTAGTTTTTGCCATGAAGGTTTATCTCTAGCCAGGAGCTCTAGCAATTGCGGGGGCAAAAGTTGACTGTTTATGGAAAGATTTACTATGGCTTCTTCGGCCGCAGTGGTTCCTTTGTCTATTCCCTCAGCGATTGCCGCTATTAACGCTGGGTCTATAACAATGTCGATGGCGGAGCGAAATTCAGGATTCTTGATCGTCTCTACCACATTGCTGGAGGGATCGATACCAATACGCTCTTCGACAATCTGAACAACGGGATATGCCCTGGATAATTGAGAAATTACGTGAATAACTATGTCAACGGGTAAAGGGAATTTCTCGTATTTCCTGAAGTGATTATTCTTGAGCCTTTCTACGTATCTACCCAGCTCTATCTTCCGGGATAGCACCTTCTCTTCGTGAGCTGTAAGCAGCGGCACCCTGCCGAGTTCCCGAAGATACATACTAGTTGAGTCGTCAATTACCTCGTATTCCCCTAGTGCTGCCGGAGGCTTGCTCTCTTCAGTTTCCTCAGCGGGGAATTCCTCACTCTCTTCTTTTTCTTCAACATCCTCGGCTAAGGCGCTGACATCTTCAACTCCGGCTTCATCGCTGAGTAAGCTTTCAGCCAATATATCATCACTATCCAGGTTGATGCTTCTTCCTTTAGCCATTGTTATTTCTCTTTCTTGAGGAAGACCTGCTGAAGTTGTTGCCCGGAATTTGTGGTTGTGTCAATTTGTTGGGGGAAATTCAACCCTTGGCTTGCTTGCCTTGCCAGACTGTCTCCCAGTCGCTCTTATTGTAGCACAACGTCCGTAGTTTGACAAAGAGCCGATTGTTCACTCCTTCAGTAGACCAGCTCTGCCCGTGTCTCTTGAATCTCTCACCCGTTCTGGTCGGTGAGAAGGTATCTCTTGGCAACGAAAAGTTATGTCGCAACTATTCTCCACGGGACGCTAGTGGCTTTGGCTTCAAGGAGATTGCACTTTAGTCAGTTTTGTTCAATGATAATTCGATACATCACACAGTTCGTCAGATTGTTCAACAGGAGATTCAAAGACCGGATAAGCGGACTATGTACCTTTTTGCCTATGGTGTAGCTGTGCTTGTAGTTCACGGTACTTGTCGATGTATTCGTGGATTGCTATCACAACAGCGGCGTGGCTCCAGGTCAGCGGTGAGACACTGAGCGGAGCATGATTATGCGGATGAACCTGCTCAGCAAGAACACCACTATGGAGAGCGCAGTGCTGAGCCCAGGTGAGGATTTGAAGGGCCGGCTTTAGGTCATCTACCGATTGAGCTCTGGCAGTGTGGTACTGTGCTACCCACATGGTGCAAACAAACCATGGGTTACCGGGAATATTGGCTATGTCCTGGCTGGCTTGCTGGTAGCAGTCGTTCTCGTAACGGGCAATGCCTCCCACCTCAGTTTTGCACCAAAGCCTGTCCATAAGTACTGCCATCGTGCTCTCAATAAGGGGATCAGTAGCTTGGAGCATGCCGAAGAGAAAAGGACCGCAAATACTGCTATCAATAATGTAGTCCGGTTCCACCACACCGTCAGCGTCAACTTTGACCGAGCGTAGGAAGCGCCCCAACTTCTTGTCAAAAAGATACTCAATAGCCGCCTCTTTTATCTCAGCAGCCGCCTGGCGGTACCGTTTGGTGAGGGCCACCTCACCAAACATTTCCGTAAAATTGGCTGCCGCTTGTAAGCCTGCCCAGACCGCAGCCACGGTAAACGAGTGGATGCCACGGCGTTCCTCCCAAAGGTCATATGAAGGTGCCGGAAGGTTCGTATGAGGCTCTCTATAGGTAGCCATAAAATCGGCAGCGTTCTTAATCAGCTTTTGATAAAGGGGACGGATGGACTCTACATCGTGGAACTTATGGTAGTGGTGCCAGAGGCTGTATATTACTAAAGCAGTCTCATCCTCTTCAATTGGCAGTTGTAGCTCACCCTCCTCGTCTGCCCAGGGCATCCATTGGCCTGCCAGATACCCGTTAGAGGTGTACTTGTGAAGGAAGTAGCCTTCACTGGTGATGGTATTGGCGCAAAAATCGAAGAACTTATGACTGACTTCAGCGTAGTTGGCCATGTCGAGGGCCTTAGCGGTGAAGGCGCCATCACGACCCCACACATAAGAGTAGATGTCCCCCAGGACTTCGGCGATGTCTGAGTCAGTGCTGGCAATGATAGCGCCGCGGTTATCAGTCTGCACACGCATCGTGAGCAAGCTGCGGCGGTACAGGTCCAATATAGAGGCCGGCAGGTCGGCAAAGTCCAGCGATTCCTTATTCACCCATGCTCGCCAGTAATCACGGGTGCGTATGATGAATGACTCAGGTCCACGTTCCTTGACCAGAGCGTTGAGTTCCTCGACTCCGTGGAAGTGGGTACTGGCCGCCAGCCAGTGGTAAATGGTTGAGCTTCCTCCAGCGGGCACAGCCTTCTCATAGAGCCCGATTACGCCCTCAGCAAAGCCGCAGGTAAGAGGCACCTTCTCCAATTTGCCGTCTTCGGCATCGCGCCGTGCACTTGGCTTATCTTCTGATTTTGTGCTTCCGGTTGTCCAGTCGTCGAGGCCAACTCTTCCATTTACCTGGCCACCTGCCAGGAAGTAACGCTGCTCTTTATACATCACCAATGCCCTCAGTTCTGGGTGGTAGTAGATAGTATCGCCCATTTTGCTGCCTAGAATCCGCATCTCATAATGGAAGAATAGACGTACGTCGCGGGGGTGGTCTCGGTGGTTGACTATATCAACCCGCCTTAAAAAGATATCCCGGTGAAAGTCCACGAGGTCAGAAAAGGTCAGGGTAAGCCCTAGGGCAAGATTAGCGGCAGTAACACTGGTGACCAGAGTCCCGCTTTCATAGGTCATTTCCTTCCGCCACTCGGGGCTGTCAATCCATGCGAAGCTTCCATCAACCCAGATGCCAGTACGTGATACACAACCTTCGCTATGGTTCTCCTTGCCGATATAGGGATAGTAGATATCACGGAGGTTGTAATCAGTGTCGAAATTGATGAGTAGGTTGCCATTGCCTACAGGTAAGTCTCTAGGCATCTTAGTTTTGGATTATTCTCCTCTCTCGGTATAATACACTATTATAGACCTCTAGGATTTTCTGAGATGCTCGGTCCCGTGAAAGTCTTTCTGCAGTCTCTCGGGCACGCTCAGCAGTAGCCTTTCCAAGTCCGGCCGATTTAATACAGTATTATAGACCTTCAAGGTTTTCTGAGCTACCTGATCCCATGAGAATTTTTCTGCGGTTTCCCTAGCACGCTCACCCATGGTCTTTCTAAGTCCAGCATTTGAAAGCAGCAACTCGATTTTTGCTGCTAGGCCGTTGACATCGGAGGGGGCTCTAAGTAGGAGGCCATTTACCCCATCGATTATGAGATCGGCAGCTCCGGCAACCCTGCTGGTGATTACAGGCAAGCCGCTGGCCATAGCCTCGACGATAACCAGACCAAAGGGCTCATATATGGTAGGAAGAACGAATATATCGCTAGCAGCATAGTATTCCCAAAGATTGCTGCTGTGGGGGACAAAGATTATCCTGTCCCTCACCCGCTTTAGCTCCGCAAGCTGGCCGTAGAATTTCTCGTCACCGCTACCAATAATTATAAGTTTGACGTTTCTTTTCGAAAGCAGTGGAAGTGCTTCTATGATATACCGAACTCCCTTCCTTTCCCAATCGCCTCCAGCGAACATCAGTAATGGATCACTACGGGATACACCATGCTCTTGCCTGATCTGGCCTCTATAGAGCAGCCGATTAGTCGGGTGGAATCTGAGAGTATCTACTCCATTAGGGATTACGATGATGTTTTTGGCGGCATCACCGTAATGACGGGCAAACTCCTTTTGCATAGCCTGAGAAACTACAATACACGCTTTAGAGCTGCTGCGGCTAATTATCAGCCTCTCAACAAAGCATAGCAGGCTGCGATACAGCCTGTGGTCCAGAGCTTTCAGTTTTTGCCAGACACTCCTGCATGGTATCTTAATTATGTTAACTTCTTCGAGATGGCGGCACTCCCTCTCACAGAAATGAGAGGTGATAACGTTTGAAGAAAAGGCAGAGTCATACCCTGTCGAATGGATGATGTCAAAGTCTGTTTTTCTGAGGAGGGAAAGAGCGGCAAGGAGTAAGGTACTGGATATCAAGAAGGTAATGTGTGCCAAAGACTTGGCATATCTGAGTTCTGGCACCTTATGGTGTTTAACTTTGAGTAAGTCAATTCCATTTATAGTATTAGAAAAAACCGAAACCTGATGGTCCTCACAAAGCCTTTCGACTAGGTGAGCGGTGACGGTTGCTGGCCCTGCTTCAAAGTTAACATGATGCGCAATGAAGGCAATCTTCAAGCTTATCTCCAAAAGGGGCCTCTAGCATAGGGACTTAGTATATGGTGCTTTTGCGGGAGAGCACCAGACTTTGGTTCAAAGAGCTAGTGCCAACCCTACCACCAAGGCCGCCGCTAAATGGCGCTTGCCATTTGGAACTATAAATATTATACCACAATGGACACGGTGTGCATAGAAACTTACTCTATGTCAGCTGCTGCGCAAGGGGTCGAGTCTAAACAAAGGGTGCAAGCTCCAAAGTAAGGAATACAATTCACATTGAGATGAACAAAAAGCCAGATTGTGTGATTTCAAAGTTGCTTGTGCTGCTACGAATGATGAGCCTTCCAAGTCCGGTGGAACCAGATAAGCGCAGTTAATAAGGCTCCACCTATAAGGTAGCCTCCTATAACGTCACTGGGCCAGTGGACTCCCAGGTAAACCCGAGAAGTGCCGATTAAGAGAATTAAAGCAATCAAACCTGCTAGAACCACCATCCGTAGGGTACGATTCTTCAGATTGATGAAGACAAAATAAGCTAGGAGTCCCAAGATCACAATAGCAAAGAAGGCATGCCCACTGGGGAATCCATTATCTTGCGCACGGGATAAGATGTGAACCAGATCCGCCGAGGGCCGTGGACGGCTGACGGCCAGCTTCAAGGGTATATTTACAAGCGTGAGTAATCCCCCGACCGGAATCATGATGGCCTCCAGCCTACCTATACGCCACCAAACAAGGATACCGATGATAACAACCACCAACACTGAAGACCAGCCCCCAAATATAAACGAAACACAGTTCATGAATAAGAGCAAAAAATGATTATCAAAAGATTGCAGATGGAGCGTCAGGTACAGGTCGCCTGGAAACTGGGGTGTGAACCGGGCGTAAATCGAGACGATCAAAGCCAGAATTGCCAGAAATCCAATAATCAGCTTAAATTTGGTATTTTCCCCCATGTTTCTCCAATAAGAATGAAAAGGATACCGCTATTTCATATTTTAAAGTCGCGGGTGTCAGGCAAGAAACGAAGCCATACTAGAAAGGTTTCTTGTGGCTGGCTCCTATCAATAATAGGAATTATAGCACGTGGTAGAGCTGGACAACCCTAACCCTGAACAATAGCTTGTTTTGTTACTTAGCTGCACCAAAAGATGTTTTGTTCACCATCCATAGAAAGGCGTGCTAAATTTCACGTCTGAAGGCTAGGAAAAGGACCCTTAGCGCTTAAAAGCGACTGGAAAACTGCCCAATCCGTCAACTTGTTAGTTGCCTCATTGAGAGCATTGGCTGTATAATACACAACAAATCTGAAAGGAGGGTATCATGGCTGATAGTGTTTACAAGATAATAACGTTGGTTGGCACCAGCACTGAGTCTTGGGAAAGGGCAGCAGCAGCAGCCGTCGAACAGGCCTCGAGGAGCTTGCGTGACATGCGCATTGCTGAGATCGAAGAGTTGGATATGCAGCTGGAGAATGGCAAGGTTACCGCTTATCGTGTGAAGGTACGGATCTCCTTCAAGTATGAGGGCAAAGAAGCTTAAATAAACCAATAAGGGTATTGCGTATAGTTACTAAAGAACAAGGTCGAAGCAAAGGCCCCACCCTAGTTCTTTAGTATCTCTCATCTGGGATCACCATAGATAGAAGCTAAGGTCTCGTCATTTGATGCGACCCATTGCTAAAGAAGGATATGTGAGTTGACGCAAAGCCAAGGTACTTTTTGTTGAGCTTTTCATCGTATTGTTAACTCTATTGTCCATGACTAGGAAGGCTAGGAAAAGGACCCCTAGCGCTTAAAGGCGACTGGAAAACAGCACACGTATATTGTTAGTGCCTCGTTAGATTAGAATTCTCTGTGAAGGTAATTACTACGGCTGGCTATCGGTCTCTATCTTCCTTTCGTTCCCCACATCACTATAGCCGCGCCTCCGAGCAGGTGCTTGATTTCCACGACAGGGAAGTCGTTTTCACGCCATATTGCGGCGAGGCGGTCAACAGGACACCGCTTACAAAATTCCGAGATACTCGGACCTAAGAAACAGCCAACACGATGCCAACCTCGTGAAACGGGGATGGTCATTACTGGCATGACGACCTTGTTGTAGATTAGCCATAAAGCTTTTATCCAAGAGGTTTCTGGAATGCCGAACTCAAGCGAGAGCAATTCCCCGCCTGGTTTCAGTACGCGAGACAGCTCCCGTATTGTTGCATCAGGGTCTTGGACATAACGCAACAGGTAGGTGAAGACAACCGTATCGAAGGTCTCATCAGGGAAGGGTAGATGCTCAGCGCGGCCCTGGATAAGTTGGACTCTGCCGTCCAGGCTTTGCTTCTCGACGGCGCGGAGGCCAGCTTCCAGCATCAAGTGACTAACATCGAGCCCCACGATTCGGCCATTATGGTGGTCGGCAATCTCAATGGCGACACCGGCTGTACCGGTACATACGTCAAGCACAAGGTTTCCCGGCCGAAGAGTCATTCGCGAGACTAAGAACCTGCGCCAACTAAGGTACTGAAAGAAAGTCAGCACTTGCGCCCAGGTGTCGTACGAGGGGGCAATACCATCGAACAGGTCTTGGGCAAGGGTTCTGCTGACTGGGTCCGCAGGTTGGGATTCAGCCAGCGAAGCCCATCGGTCCTCGCTTTTCTTTGTCTTCATTCTTTATCCTCCATTGAGCTGTCTTTTCTGCAGACTATCTCATGAAATTGGCGGGGCCAAGCTACTACAGAATTGGGTCATTCTTGATTGTGGATAACATATGTAATCCAGGTAAACAAATCCGGCAATTTTGGTTTGACCATACGCTGAAGTTGAACAATAGCATAAAGTTCTGTCTGTCGTCCAGTACCGCCCACTTTACCCGACTTGAACTCTATTACATACCCAATTCTTGAGTAGTTCTAAACTACACGTTTCGTCAGACTGTTCACTTTGCCATCCACAACACCTGAGGCAGACGTAGCCCTGGAATAGAGCCACGGCGGGATTTGACAATTTTAACAGGCTATTTACAAAATGTTTTGTTTGGTGTATAATATCTTTAATAGTTTAAGTTTAGGTTATTACAAGCTTCTTAGGATTCTGCTAGATTCATATCAAGTATTGGATGACCCAAACCCCAGCTAAAAATTTTGAGAAAGGAGGTCATCCAATGAGTTTTCAAGACAAAACGATCCAGTGTGCCGATTGTGGGACTGACTTCAGCTTCACCGCTGAGGAACAAGAGTTCTTTCAATCCAAGGGCTATACCAATGATCCCAAGCGCTGTCCTTCATGCCGACAGGCAAGGAAGACAGAGCGGAATGGAAGTCGTGGTAACAGCTACGGGCTCCCACGCCAAATGTTTCCTGCCATATGCGCCGAGTGCGGCAAAGACACCGAAGTGCCTTTTGAGCCTACCAATGGCAGGCCGGTCTATTGTAGCGATTGCTACAGTAAAGTCAGACTGAGTAGATAATGCCGGTTTGACCATGGGCATACACGGGCCGGGGATACCTGGCCCGTGTATATCTATGGAATGTGGCGATGTATCATCTCAATGGGAGTCTCGATACGTGAAGGTAATTCTCAGGTTTCCCTATTGTGTCGCTTTCAAAGGATGGTGCAAATAAGTGGAATTCTGCGCGAGGCAAAGTCCCACCGCCATTTTCTCTGCAAGGATTACGAGATTAAGTGAAAGGAGCACTAGTATGAAGATTTACGTGGGGAACTTACCCTATGAGATAACTGAAGAGGAATTACGTCAGGAATTTGGGACTTTTGGAGAAGTGACGTCTGTAAACATTATAACAGACAAATACAGTGGGCGACCCAGGGGATTCGGGTTTGTTGAAATGGCAACAGTGTCTGAAGGTCAAGCCGCAATTGCCGGCCTCAATGGGAAAGCACTGAAGGACCAGACGCTTAATGTTAACGCGGCTCGCCCCCCTTCTGAGAGCAGAGGTGGTGGGTCTTACGGCAACAGAAGACCTGGTGGACCTAGTAGAGGAAGGCAGAGAAGATATTAAACTCCTTCTCATTCATTTCCGCCTGAAACACACAAGATATATTCGTTACTCCAGAGGGCTGTTGTTTGGGTGCTGATGCCCAACAGCAGGCCAAGAAAGCCCCATTACCGCGAAAAAGAGGCAACATGAATATATATGTAGGTAACTTATCTCTCGAGCTGACTGACGAAGAACTGCAACGGGAATTCATGGCTTTCGGAGAAGTGGTATCTGTAACCATCATGAACAACAGGCATATTGGTAGTGTGCAATCTAAGAGATATGGATTTGTTGAAATGCCATCAAAGTCTGAAGGTCAAGCCGCAATCACTGCCCTCGATGGAAAATCACTAAGGGATAGGACAATTGATGTTATTCGGGCCCACACTCTTTCTAAGAACAGCCACCAGAGATCCTATGGCAACGAGAGAGGTAGCTGGTTCAGTAGCCGAGTAAGACAAAGAGGAAAGTAAACTGCTAGTCATGTTCTACATCCTTGAGATGTGTAACACTTAGCTAGGTTGTTCGCTTAACTTCCTCGAACCCCGTGGAGAGGTCGAGCAATTGCTAAGCCATTTCAGGAATGCTTTGAATCTTAGCCCTTTGCCCTTCGGCGTCTTCTGAGCCAGATTACCAAAGGCGGAATTCGGGACCAGTCCCTTGAAAGCAAGTCACCAACTCTATTCGAAAGGATATACCTTACCTGTTTCCTTTCCCATTGCCTGCAACATTTCTTTACCACTGGAGAAAATGGGAGAGGCTTCTTGGGGCGATTTTTGAACCATGGTGATTGACCCTGTGGGACACGTAGATGCACAGAGCCCACAGCCAATGCACCTATCCCTGTCGATGACGGTATAGTCATTTTCAATTCGGATGGCATTTACCTGGCATCGCTCCACGCAGGTACCGCAGATGATACAGGTCTCCTGGTCTTTTGTGGCATAGTAGTTTGACCTTACTATGGCTTGCGGATTACCGTATTTTGTGATATTTGCTAAAGACTTACAACAGCAGCCGCAGCAGTTGCATATGAATGCCTTGTTGCCCGCGCTGTTTGTGGAGCAGTGAATCAGGCCATCCTCCTCGGCTTTCACCAGTATCTTCTTTGCCTCCTCCTTTGAAATTTCCCGGCCGAGTCCATTTTCAATGTAGAAATCCGCTGACGGCCCGAAACTCATACAAGCCTCCAGTAACTTGTCACACCCCTTTCCAACCATTCTGCTTTCTTTCCGGCAAATGCAGTCGGCAACGGCAAACCTGGTATGTGATTCGATAATCTGTGATACCTTTTCGTAGGGCTGAATCTCAGTGCTCCCTTCTATCTCTTGCTCAACAGGGATAACGCGAAATCCCCCTATTTTTCGGTTTCGCTGTTCAGGTACCATCCCCTCCTCGAAATACTTCTCGTAAAGTTTGATGTTTTCCTGGGTCAGGTTATTCAACTGGAACTCCCAGATTCCAATTACCCAGGGTATCAGGAGGTAGTAAAGCTCGTTATCAGGCGCTGTATAACGCAGTATTAATCCCCTTCTCGACATCTCGTACAGGGTTTCTCCCAGTTCAGTTTTATCTTTCCCTGTCCTCTCTGCTATAGCCGCTACGTTTTCTGGAAAGGGTCGCAAGTGCAACATTATCTCGGCCTCATTAGGAGCAAAGAGATGCTGTAATATCTCCAGCTCCACACCGCTTTCAGTTTTGGGGAATCCCTGGGGAAACATATCCAGTCTTTCACGAAGTCTCTCATAAACGTTAGACATAGCAACCTCCTCTTGTCTTAGACAAGAATGAATTCTGTAATTATACCCTCGTCCGAGAGAAAATGTACTGCACCTCTGAGGTATAGAAAAGATGAGCGGTATTTCGGGACATAATACCTAATTTGTAGTAGGCCTAATCGGTATAGTGTCCCTGAGATTCTATTCCCGGGGCTCCATTCAGCGGGAATACCGCTGGCTATCACGAGCAGGTAATGTTCATTCGGTCGCTGTCCCAGCAGTGCCAGTCGTCATCGCCGAAGGATTTTCTGAACGAGGTTTTGTTTATAGTGTGAAATTAGAATAGAACCGCACAGTATAAACCAATTATTGTTTGTACGATATATAATGGCAGGGGAAAACGCTGCGATGCCAGAACCTGGTGATTTCTACCTAAAAACAGTTAAAGACTGCCTCGAAGCTCTCAAAACGAATGAGAAGGGTCTTTCGAACCCGGAAGCTCAAAAAAGACTCACTCAATATGGTGAAAATCAGCTCATCACTCTGGCAAAAACACCTAAGTGGTTACAGTTCTTGCTGCAATTTAAAAATGTGCTTGTAATTATTCTCATCATCGCAGGAGTAATTTCCTTTGCCATTGGCAGTTTTCGCGGTGGTTCCATTATGTTCATAATTGTATTGATAAACGCGTTTATCGGTTATTTCCAGGAACATAAGGCAGAACGCATCATGGATTCCCTTAAGAAGCTGGTTCAATCTCCCGCCAAAGTATATAGAGACGGCGAGTTGACTGAGCTGCCACAGTTAGAACTGGTACCCGGAGATATTCTATACCTTGAGGAAGGCTATAAAGTTCCCGCCGACATTCGCATAATTGAATCATTTGATCTGAGAACCAATGATTTCTCCCTGACAGGAGAGTCAATGCCCCAGGGAAAACACAGTAACACGATAAAGAAGAAATCATCTCTAGCAGACCGTGACAATATGGCATTCCTCGGTACGACCGTGGCTACAGGGAATGCAAAAGGGGTCATCGTCGCTACAGGGATGAATACAGAACTGGGGAGAATCGCGGGTCTGACACAGGAAGAAAAGAAGTCGAAATCTCCCCTGCAACTGGAAATGCAGTCTATTGCCAACAGAATCACTGTTTTTGCCATAATGATCGCGCTTATACTGTTCGGAGTTACCATATGGCAGGGGTTGGGTATTAATATAGCGCTCATCTACGCCCTGGGCATTGCAGTTGCTGTTGTTCCCCAGGCACTTCCAATGCAAATAACCGTAGCACTATCGAATGGTGTAGCTCGTTTGGCCAAGAAAAATGCCGTTATTAAGAAATTATCGTCTGTAGAGACCCTGGGATCAACTAATGTTATTTGTACAGATAAAACGGGTACGCTTACCAAAAATGAAATGACTGTAAAATACATTTGGTTTGATGGCCATCAATATGAAGTCTCGGGGGTTGGCTACGAGCCAGAGGGAGACATACTAGATTCAAAAGGTGAGAAACTGACAGAGCGGGAGATCGAGAGAATAGAAATCATGCTCGATACCGCCACCATGGCATCTAATGCAGAAATTCATGAACCTGATAATGATCACCCAGGCTGGTATCCCATTGGTGATCCAACCGAGGCTGCCCTTATCACTGTATCAACGAAGCTAGGGACACGCTCTCCCAAAGAGGACGAGGAAAATCCGGAGCTCAAGGAGTTCCCCTTCGATTCTGAGCGTAAAAGGATGAGTTCTATTCGACAGTTCGGTAGTAAGAAAGCCCTCTGCATGAAAGGAGCAATCGATTCCGTTCTTGCAGTGAGCAAATACATCTACAAACGAGGTAAAGCGACCAAGCTCACAAAGAAGAATGCTGAAATGCTGAACACGCTAAACGTCGAATACTCCAAGCAGGCTATGCGTGTCCTGGCATTCGGATACAGGGAATTAAAAGATGATAAACGTGATTACGAAATGGATGATGCGGAGAAAAACATAATCCTGTTAGGGTTGATGGCAATGAATGACCCTGCAAAGGAAGGTGTTAAAGAGGCAATAGAAAATGCACATGAAGCCCATATTAAAACCTTTATAATGACCGGCGACCATGCCATCACAGCACAAGCAGTAGGAAAGCAAATTCACCTCTCCCCCGAAAACAAAGAGGCATTTGTAATTACCGGAGAAGAGTTGTCTGAAATCAAGGACGAAAAACTCACACAAATTATGGAAGATCATCAGTCTCTTATTTTCTCCCGAGTTTCCCCAGAGGATAAACTACGAATTGTAAAAGCGTTAAAAAGCAAAGGGGAGGTGGTTGCAGTTACAGGAGATGGGGTCAATGATGCCCCGGCTCTAAAAAGTGCCCACATTGGCGTTGCCATGGGGAGTATTGGTACTGACGTCGCCAAGGAAGCTTCTGAACTTATACTGCTGGATGACAGCTTCTCAACACTTGTATATGCAATACAAGAAGGCAGAACTATTTACAACAATCTAAAGAAAACGATAATCGCATCTCTAACTAGCAACGGAGGGGAACTAGCTATTGTTCT
>Ga0315544_1001726_pt1 | contig 16440 bp, 18 predicted proteins | sample SalMarSW160130MG_2_FD_202543 | JGI IMG/M metagenome (GOLD analysis project Ga0315544, IMG submission 202543) | Salt marsh sediment microbial communities from the Plum Island Ecosystem LTER, Massachusetts, United States - Salt Marsh Sediment SW1601-130 ... | reverse complement strand
AGCAGTTGGTCAATGAGGAGGAGGCAGCCTCACAGCGGCAGGAATATGAGCGTAGTGCCCAGCTCAAAGCGGAGCGGTTGCGCCTGGAAGAGGAGTATAACCAGGCTAAAAGCAAGTGGCTTAAAGAGGAGAAGATTGACGGGGTGGTGGATGAGGAGGATATTGCCCAGCTAATCTCTAAATGGACGGGTATCCCGCTATCCCAGATGCTGGAAGGTGAAGCCGAGAAGCTACTGCATATGGAGGAGAGGATTCACGAACGGCTGGTAAATCAGGATGAAGCGGTTACCGTCATTTCCGAGGCGATTAGGCGGAGCCGGGCCGGGCTTAAAGACCCCAGGCGACCTATTGGCAGCTTTATCTTCCTCGGTCCAACCGGCGTCGGCAAGACCGAGCTGGCTCGGACTCTAGCCCGTTTTTTGTTCGATGATGATAATGCTATGGTGCGCCTGGATATGTCGGAGTATCAGGAGCGGCACACCGTATCCCGCCTTATTGGCGCCCCACCGGGATATATTGGCTATGAGGAAGGGGGACAGCTTACTGAGGCAGTGAGACGGCGCCCCTATCGGGTGATTCTGCTGGACGAGGTGGAAAAGGCGCACCCCGAGGTATTTAACAGTCTCTTACAGATACTTGATGACGGGCGGCTTACCGATGGTCATGGGCGCACGGTGGACTTCAAGAATACGGTGGTCATTATGACCAGTAATGTCGGCGCTGAGCTTATCCGGCGGCAGATGAGCATTGGTTTCGCCACCAAGAAAGAAGGGGCTAAGGGCCAGAGACTGGACTATGAGACCATGAAGGAGAGGATACTGGCCGAGATGAAAAAGACCTTCCGCCCCGAGTTCATCAACCGCATAGATGAGACAATAGTTTTCCACCAGCTAACTGAGGAGCAGTTGAGGCAAATTGTCGATTTGCTGGTGAAGGACCTGCAGGAACGTCTGGCTGACCGTAAGCTGAACATTGAGCTGAGTGATAAGGCGAAAGCATGGTTGGCTGAGGAAGGCTATGACCCGGTATATGGAGCTCGCCCCTTGAGACGAGCCATTGAGCGGTATGTTGAGAATCCTCTGTCAGCCAAGCTACTACAGGGCGAATTCGGCGAGGGTGATACGGTTACGGTTGACCTTGGTGATAAGGGCTTGACCTTTACCGCTAAGGCGGCTAAGGCAGTCAAGCAGCGCTCAAGAGGCTAGTAATTCGGTGTTGCCAGATTGAGGCAGGGAAAGCCCATTTTGTGGTAATGACTTTTGTTGTGATAAAGTATAAAACGACTTAAGGAGGAAGACCAGTGCAGCGGAGCCTGAAAGCGTGAGCCAGGAAGTTAAGCCTTCTCAGCCCGAAGAAGTTAAGACACCTCGGCCCAAAAGAGATATTTATATCGGTGTTACAACAATAGTTGTTACCGTGGCTGTTTGTGTTCTGGCCGTTATTTATCAAGACGAATTGATGAAGATGGCACACATAGCCGGCTATAGTCTGCTTGGTGTCTTCATCGTCGCCTTTATCAGTGGAAGTGTCTTCGCTTTCGTAGCCATACCCGTCCCTTATTGGCTTCTGGTCTTCACCCTATCCAGCGTGTTGGCTCCCGAATGGGGAATATTAGCGCCGGTATTTGTAGGCCTGACCTCAGCCTTAGCCACCACTTTAGGCCACATGCCCACCTTCATGATTGGCTACGGGGGCGGGAAGACTTACCTGGGATTAGCTAGGTTTTTTAGTGCTCGGATTGGTACTAAGCCTGATAGTGCTAAGCCTGGCTTCTATACCCGAGCTATGAACTGGGCAAAGCGCCATGGTTCGTGGGCGGTCTTTCTTATGTCAGCGGCATTCAACCCCCTCCATTTGCCGATGACGATTGCTATGGGGACGCTCCATTTCCCGCCCCTCAAATTCTTTCTTCTCTCCCTGCTCGGTAATATAGTTAAGAGCTTCTTCTTAGCCTTTTGCGGCTATTTTGGACTGACTTCACTATTCCACTTCTTTGGCGGATAAGGAGAGCGATATGGCGCACCTTGCCTTGTTCTTAGGCTTGGGAATATTCGTCGGGGTAGGAGGCTGGCAGCTGGCGGTTTGGGTGGTTGAAACCCGAGACAAAAACAGAAAGTATAAAGCAGCTTGTGCTTATGCTAAAGAGAGAGGCAAGCAACTCCTTGTCGCCGGCGGACCGTGGGGTGTTAGACAAACTCGCCGCCGACTCAACAAACCAGCTCACGGTAGCGGTGATGTTTGTCTTGACATTAACCCGCGTGCCTTCTGGGACCACCCCAAGGGAGTAATTGCCAGTGTTACTCATATTCCGTTCTCGGATAAAAGCTTTGGGGCTGCTTTCGCCAGTCACCTGCTTGAACACCTGCCAACCGTTGATGATGCTAAGCAAGCCCTGGACGAACTCAACAGGGTAGCTGAGGCTGTTTTTATTGTTTCTCCCTCGAGGCAATCTTTTTCCGGCTGGCTTACGCCAGGCCACCACCTCTGGGTCTGGCAGAAGGGTAACATAACCTACCTCAAACAGAGGGGCAAAGCAGCTGGTAAGAAGGTGGAAGCCTGTTATAGTTAAACCATCTTTGCCGAGTGTTAGTTGCCGGGTGAATTCACTTTAGACTTGCGTTTCCCGCCATTTTTTGCTAGATTTGATAGTGTCTTTATGGGGCTGTAGTTCAATTGGGAGAACGTTTGACTGGCAGTCAAAAGGTAGGGGGTTCGAATCCCCCCAGCTCCACCACCCCCATTAAGTTTATTTTTCCCACCCAGCCCGCCCATTGGCGTTTCCCCCCTTGAACTCGCTTTTCCCCACCCCCATTTATTGTGGGGGGCGTAACCCCCCGAAGTTAAGGAGCGGAGCTAATTAGGGTGGGTTGGGTGTGATGAGAAACTTACGCTTGACAGGGAGTGGGTTAGTAAGACCCGAAGCAATCTTCCCCCTAAATGACCACCCTCTTGGGCCAGGCTTCCTTGAGGCAGGCTCCCCAAAGTCTCTCCTGGTAGGCGTGCGTGTATTCCTTCTCGATGAGATGGAAAAGGTAGGCCCCCCGCTCGGTCAAATAGACGGTGTCCCCCTCCTGCTTAATCAACCCCAAAAGACCGAGAAAAGGCAGCAGCCCCCGGAGAGGGGAGGGAAACCCCCGGCCGAAAAGGCTCTTGAGCTTTCCCGTGTCGATAGCCAAATCGTAGCACCGCCAGAAAAGCCAGTAAGCGAGCTTATCCCTATCATCCAGTTTGGCAGCCAGAGTCGGCTTTAGGCCTTTTTCCGTCCCCCCGATATATTCGGGCAGGGAAAAGGTGTTCAGCGAGAAGTAGTCCCCCATCATCGTCGACGCACTAACCCCGACTCCCACGAAAGAGTCCTTGGTGACGGTGGTGTAGCGCACCGCCTCCGGCTTGTTGAAACTCCAGATAGATGTCCTCTGGTAGCCCGCCGCTGAGGCTGTCTTTACGGCGGCTTTCAGCATATCCCGCTCCGCCCGCCAGCCGGGAAGAGTAGCCTTTGCCCTCTCCAGCTCTCGCTTGAAGGGCATATATTCAAAGAACATCAGCGGATAGGCGGATACCTGGTCGGCGCCGAGCTCTAGGGCATAGCCGATGTCGTCCTCTACCTCGTCTACGCTCTGGCCGGGGATGGCGAATATCAGGTCGATATCTACGGCGGCGAAGCCCGCTCCCAGAACTCTCTGGCAGGCTTCTTTAGCCAGCTTCGCGTCGTATTCGCGCCCCAAAACTTTAAGCAGCCGGTCGTTGAATGTCTGCACCCCCAGGCTCACCATGTTAACCCCGCTGTCTTTCAAGGACTTTAGAACAGAACTGGTGGTATCCAGCGGGTGTACTTCGACTCCAATCTCGCTGCCGAGGCGGAAATTCCGCTTCAGCCATTCCAGGGTTTCGCCTACTATCTCCGGCGTCAGCGAGGGCGTGCCGCCCCCGAAATAGACCGACTCCACTTTGACCTCCCCCCACTGCCTCCGGTAGCCCTCCAGCTCCCTGATTAGCGCCAGTTGGTAGGCGGCGCTTTTCTTCGGGTCATAGAGCTCTTTCAGGTAGGGGCAGAAGGGGCAAATATGGCGGCAGAAGGGCAGGTGGATATAGAGGTTGATGCTTGATGGCTTCGGCGGCAGGATAACCTCCTGCGGCTCAAAAACGAAGGGACTGGTTTTGCCGGAGAGGAGGAGTCGAAGGACTTTGGGTAGCAGGCGTCTCATCAAGCCTGATTATACCATTAGTTACTAAACTTTCTCGCCCCAAAGATTGCACCCCGGTTTTAATCTTGTTACAATTACCTTCAGTAAAATGACGGTTAAATATAATCCCCAGAAAATAGAGAAGAAGTGGCAGGAGAGGTGGGCTAAAGATAAGCTCTACGGGGTCAGCGAGACCAGCGCCAAGCCCAAGTGGTATGCCCTGACCATGTTCCCCTATACCTCGGGCGACCTCCACATCGGGCACTGGTATGCTATGGCTCCCTCCGATGTCCACGCCCGATTTAAACGGATGCAGGGCTATAATGTGCTCCACCCCATGGGTTTTGACGCCTTCGGGCTTCCCGCCGAGAATGCGGCTATCAGCCGCGGCATTCACCCCTTTGTCTGGACGATGCAGAACATAGACAATATGCGCCGCCAGCTCAGGAGCATGGGCGCTATCTATGACTGGAGCCGGGAGGTGATTACCTGCCTGCCCGATTACTATAAGTGGACGCAGTGGTTCTTCTTAAAGCTTTATGAGCATGGGCTGGCTTATCGGGGGAAGGCTCAGGTCAACTGGTGTCCCCGCTGCCAGACAGTGCTGGCTAATGAACAGGTGGTGGATGGCTTTTGTGAGCGCTGCGGGGCGGCGGTAGTTAAGCGAGATTTGGAGCAGTGGTTCTTCCGCATCACCAAATACGCCGATGAGCTTATGGAGCACAATGGCATTGACTGGCCGGAGCGCATCAAGATAATGCAGAGGAACTGGGTGGGTAAGAGCATCGGCACCGAGATTTCCTTCGCCCTTGACCACCCTGGAGTGGAGGAAAAGGAAATCAGGGTCTTTACCACCCGCCCCGATACCACCTTTGGCGTTACCTTTATGGTGCTGGCTCCGGAGCACCCGCTGGTAGATAAGCTCACCTCGCCGGAGAAGAAGGCTGAGGTTGAAAAATATGTGGCTCGCTCCCGCCGCCAGACTGAGATAGAGAGGCTATCCACGGAGAGGGAGAAGGACGGGGTATTTATCGGGGCTTATGTGACTAACCGACTTAATGGTGAGAGGGTGCCCATCTGGATTGCCGACTATGTGCTTTTAAGCTATGGCACCGGGGCGGTAATGGGGGTGCCGGCCCATGACGAGCGTGATTTTGCCTTTGCCCGGAGGTATAACCTGCCGATTAGAGTTGTGATTGCTCCACCGGGGTGGCAGGGTGGAGAACTGGAGGAAGCGTATACTGAGCCGGGCGCTATGGTCAATTCAGGAAAGTTTGATGGACTCCCCAGCCAGCAGGGCATTGAGGCGGTCTCTGATTTTCTGGAGGAGAAAGGTTTTGGACGGCGAGCCGTAACCTACCGCCTCCGCGACTGGCTTATCTCCCGCCAGCGCTACTGGGGGGCGCCTATCCCTATGATTTACTGTCCGAAGTGCGGTATTGTTCCCGTCCCCGAGGAGGACCTGCCGGTACTCTTGCCTGAGGACGCTGAGTTTAAGCCCACCGGCGAGTCGCCGCTCAAGTACCACCAGCAGTTTGTCAATACCACCTGCCCGCGGTGTGGAGCTCCAGCCAAGCGGGAGACCGACACCATGGATACCTTTATGTGTTCCTCGTGGTATTTCCTGCGCTATGCCAGCCCCCATTTTGAAAAAGCGGCTTTTGATGACGAAAAGGTAAGATACTGGCTGCCGGTAGACCTTTATACCGGCGGTGCCGAGCATGCCGTCATGCACCTTTTTTATGCCCGCTTCTTCATTAAGGCACTGCGGGACATGGGGCTAGTTGATTTTGGTGAGCCTTTTACTCGGCTCTTCAACCAGGGAGTTATTATTGTTGAACGGCAGAAGATGAGCAAATCGCGGGGCAACGTCATCACCCCTGATGAGTATGTTTCTGAGCTGGGTGCCGATGCCGTGCGCGCCTATCTTATGTTTGTCGCCCCCTGGGAGCAGGGAGGCGAGTGGGATGATAGCGGCATCAGCGGCATAAGCCGCTGGCTTAACCGGTTGTGGAACCTGGTGACGGCGGGATATGACGAAGGTGTGGGAGTTAGCTCTGAAGAGAAGCAGAAAGCAGAGCGGGATTTAACCCGCATCACTCACCAGACCATCAGGAAGGTAACTCAAGACCTGGAGAGAATCCGTTTCAATACTATGCTGGCGGCACTCATGGAGTTCACCAACTACCTGGCTAAGGCCAAGGAGGAAGGGGCGGTCAGTGTTTCCGCCTGGAAGGAGGCTTCAGATATTCTGCTCCTGCTTTTAGCGCCCACCGCCCCCCATCTGGCTGAGGAGCTGTGGCAGCAGACGGGTCACGGCTATAGCATCCATAATCAGAGCTGGCCCAAGTGGGATGAGGAACTGGCTAGGGAGGAAGAGATTACCCTGGTGGTCCAGGTCAATGGCAAGCTGCGTGACCGAATTACGGTGCCGGCGTCCATCACTGAGGCTGAAGCCAAGAATACAGCTTTGAATAGACAGAGGGTTAAGTCTTATATCGAGGGCAAAGAGGTCTTAAAGACAATATATGTCCCCGGCAGGCTGGTAAACCTGGTGGTACGGTAAATTTTTTGTATCTTTTCCCACCCATCGCCCTTAAGGTGGGTAGGGGGGAGTCAGAGGGGGGTGAAGCCTCAGAAACAATAGGGAGTCTTAGAGGGGCTTCGCCTCTCTTAATAAAAACCTCTTCCCCCTCTCCTTGCTAAGGAGAGGGGGATAAAGGGGGAGAGGTTCTATGAAAATAGCATTTATCGGCGGCGGTACTATGGGGGAGGCGATGGTATCGGCTATTCTGGATACAGGTCTGGCCAAGCCAGAGGCTGTCCGGGCTAGCGATGTTAGCCAGGCTCGCCGTAAGCACCTGGAGCAGAAATACGGGGTGGCGGTAACGGAGAGCAATTTAGAGGCTATTTCTGGAAAAGATGTCGTGGTTCTGGCGATTAAACCGCAGAATCTGGCTGAGGTAATGACCGAGCTTGGCGGTCAGCTCAAATCCACACAATTGGTGCTGTCTATTATCGCCGGGGCAAGAATTGACACCTTATCTAAAGGACTAAAGCATAATTGTATCGCTCGGGTTATGCCCAATACTCCGGCCCAGATTGGGGAGGGGATGAGCGTATGGACGGCTACCCCGGCGGTAACCGAGCAGCAAAAGGGATTGGTTGGTGCTATCCTCGGGGCTATGGGCAGGGAACTCTATGTTGATGATGAGAAGTATATTGATATGGCTACGGCGGTGAGCGGCAGCGGTCCGGCTTATTTCTTCCTGGTCGTGGAGTCGCTGGTTGATGCCGCTGTAGAAATTGGTCTTCCCCGGGACATGGCTCGGGAGCTGGTGTTGCAGACCATGCTGGGCTCAGGTCGCCTCATTCAGAAGTCGGGCGAAGAGCCGGCTGAGCTGCGGAGAAAGGTTACCTCCCCCGGTGGCACCACTGCCGAGGCTCTCCAGCAGTTTGAAAAGGCGGGGTTTGCCGACCTGGTTAAGCGGGCGGTCAAGGCTGCCTATGATAAAGCCAGGGGGTTAGGCGGTAGCGTCTAGCCATCCTCGCACTATGGATGACACGGGTTATGAACTGGCTTGATGTCGTTATTCTGGTAGTAATAGCTATTTCCACCTTCCTGGGACTAATGGTTGGGCTTATTGGGGCTGCCTTGTCCCTGGCGGGGATAATCATTGGCGTAATCCTAGCCGGGCGCTACTATATCCCCTTTTCCCAGCTGCTGTCCTTCATTCCTGGGGAGGGTGTAGCTGAGGTTGTTGCCTTTGTCATCATCCTAGTTGGGGTGATGGCAATTGCTATTCTGCTGGCGGTGTTGTTGAAGTGGGCTTTCTCGGTGGTGAAGCTGGGCTGGGTCAATCGCCTCGGTGGCGCTGTCCTTGGTCTGGTGCTGGGGGCTATATTCTGTGGTGCCCTTTTAGCCATGTGGGCCAAGTTTTTAGGTGCTGGCGGGGCTATTACTGGGTCAGTTCTGGCCCCAATATTATTAGACCGCTTCCCTTTGGTGCTGGCGCTACTTCCCGCTGAGTTTGACGCCGTGCGCTCTTTCTTCCAGTGGGGGTTAGGCTTGGCTCTGAAACTTCTTCTTTAAGGCTGAAGCCACCGGATTGGGGACGAGGTCGTCAATATCGCCGCCCAGGCTAGCTGCCTCCTTGAGCAGACTGGAGCTAAGGAACTGGTATTCCACCTTCGCCATAAAACAGACCGTCTCCAGTTCCGGGTATAGCCTCTTGTTCATCATTGCCATATCAAATTCCCGCTCAAAGTCGGCACTCATTCTTAAGCCCCGCACCATAGCCTTTGCCTTTACCTTCTTGGCAAAATCAACGGTCAGCCCGCCGAAGGACTGCACTTCAACGTTGGGTAGGTGGGCTACGGCTTGCCTGATTAGTTCCGCCCTCTCTTCGGTAGAGAATAGAACGGGCTTATTGGGGGTCTCATAGACACCGATGACTAGCTTGTCAAAGAGCCTGGATGCCCTGGTGGCGATATCAAGATGTCCGTTGGTTATGGGGTCGAAGCTGCCCGGGTAGATAGCAATGCTCAAGATTTGCCCTCCTTTTGGTATATTGCGATGCAACTATCGCCATGGCGACGCTCCTTTAGCCTATGTAAGGGGGCATAGGTTGGTTCCAGGGGGAGGCGGGGGGAGTGCGTCACCACTACGATTGACTCTTTCCCGACCAGTTTAGAGGTTGCCAGTTGCTGTACCAGGTTGCCTATAGACGCATCAGAATATGGCGGGTCTATCAGTATAATGCTATACTCCTCCTCAAGAAATGAGAGCGCTTTAGCCACGCTACAGCAATAAACGTGAGCCTGGTCGGCGAGCTTGGTCTTTTCCAAATTTTGCCTGATTATACTACAACATCGTGGCTCCTGTTCAACAAAGTCAACCCAATCGGCACCACGAGATAAAGCCTCAATACCCAGGGCTCCGCTGCCAGCGAACAGGTCGAGCACTCGTGCCCAATCGCTGGTGGCAGTTTCCAGGATGGAGAAAATTGCTCCCCGGACTAAATCTGTCGCCGGGCGGGTGGGAGTTCCCTTGGGCGCTTTAAGGTGGTGTCCTTTTGCCCTGCCAGCAATGACTCGCATCATCTGTCTTGCTCCTGGATGATAGGATAATAGCCAGTTCTAGCCTATATTGTCAATGCACTATGATATTCGGTTATTGGGATAAGGTCAATACGGGGCGCTTTGCTCCCCCGTCCCCCCTGTTTCCAAAAAACTTTTTCTTCCCACCCTCCCGCCCTATAGGGGTTGTCACCCCTTTCAAATACCCCTTGAAGGGGGTAAGAGCTAAAGAACCCCCTCTCCGAGGTTAAGGAGCGGAACTCCTGTGGGCGGGCGGGTTGGGAAAGGAGAGATAGGTTTAAAACAGGGAGGGGGATTGGGTGGGATAATAAACAATTTAATGTCCAAACCTCTTGCCCTAAAAATATTTAGTATGATATACTGGTAGCCGTCATTGTGAGATAGGGAGGAAGATAGTTGCTGGCAGACTATGGCTACATCGGCTTATTTCTTGTAGTTGCCATTTTTTTTGCCGTTACCACTCTTCTTCTTCCTTTTTCTCTCAGTCTTCCGGCGCGTCTGGTGCTCTATTTCCGCCGGCTTACCCGGTATCTTGAGACTCATTATCCCTTCCTGGTCAGATTCATCCCCCCCCTCCCCAAATTCCCCAGATTCATGCAGGTTGTTCCCTACAATCCCACGCCGGTGAAAAGCTCCACCTTTGAGTGCGGCATGGAGACCATAGGCACGGCGTGGGTTCGGTTTAATTTCCGCTATTATTTTTATGCCCTGGTCTTTATCGCCCTTGATATTCTAGTTGTTTTCCTCTACCCGTGGGCGGTTGAACTGAGAGGGCTGGGTATTTTCGGCCTTATAGCGGTGGTTATTTTTATCTTCATCATTGTTATCGGCTATATCTATGCCTGGAAAAAGAAGGTTCTTGAATGGAAGTAGAAGAGGTTTATTCCAGTAGCGAGCTTGATAGGAAAGAGGGCAAAGCGATAAACGAGCTTATCGCCCGCTCTCAAGAGCCTATTCCTGACCCCGACCAGTGGCTGGATGAAGAGCTCAAGCGCAATATTCTGCTGACCTCGGTGGATGCTCTGATTGACTGGGGACGGCGCTCTTCAATGTGGCCGGTGGTCTGTTTTCCTGCCTGCTGCGCCTTTGAGTTTATCGCTACCTCAGTTTCTCGCTTTGATATAGACCGTTTTGGCATGGGAATCATCCGTGCCTCACCACGCCAGGCCGACCTGATGATTACCGCCGGCACCTTGACTTGGAAGATGGCGCCCCAGGTGAAAAGAATCTATGACCAGATGGCGGAGCCGAAGTGGGTGATAGCCATGGGGGCTTGCGCCATCAGCGGCGGCATTTTCCGTTCGTCTTATAGTGTGGTTCCCGGATATAACCGCATAATCCCGGTTGATGTCTATGTGCCGGGATGTCCCCCCCGCCCCGAAGCCCTGATTTACGGCATAAGGATGCTGCATAAAAAGATATCCAAAATGAGTATCGCTGCGAAAGGTAAATAAGGATGACGGTAGCCCTTTCTGGTAGTGAAATAGCCAAGCAAGTAGAGAAAAAGTTTCCGGGAAGCGTCGTTGAGTCGACGGCAGATAGCCTCTTGGTCAAAGCCGACTCACTATTGGAGATAGCCAGTTACTTGAAGACCACCGCCGGGCTTGACTTTGATTACCTCACCGCCATTACCGCCGTTGATTACCATGACTGCTTTGAGGTGGTCTATCAGCTAACCTCACTAAAGCATAACCACAGTCTGGTGGTAAAGACCCGCTGTTACAATCGGGACAACCCCACCCTGCCCTCGGTGGTGGGCCTGTGGCGGGGCGCCGATTTTCAGGAGCGAGAGATTTACGACCTTATGGGGATTAGCTTTGAGGGGCACCCCAATCTAAAGCGCATCGTCCTCTGGGAGGGCTTTGAAGGGCATCCTTTGAGGAAGGATTTTTTATAAGGAAAATTTTATAGCACCCTATCCCCTTAATCCCCTTCCCCTCATCAAGGGGAAGGGGAGGAAAGAGTAAGAGAGGCGCTAGCCTCTCTAGGACTCTCCCCCTTGGGGGAAGAAAAGGTAAAAAAGGAGATTAGTCTAACCGGGTGTCAGAGAGGGGCGAAGCCCCTCTCCAAAAAACTCCCTCCCCCTCTCCTTGATAGGAGAGGGGGATACAGGGGGTGAGGTAGATAAAGATTATATGGAAACTACTAAAGAAGTAGTCATCAATGCCGAACCCTTCGTGGTCAATATTGGCCCCGTCCACCCCAGCACCCACGGGGTCTTCCGCATGCGGACCACCCTTGACGGGGAAGTCATCGTTGACATGGAGCCCGTCTTCGGCTACCTGCACCGTGGTATTGAGAAACTGGCTGAGGAGAGAACCTACACCGGCTGCATTCCGCTTACTGACCGGCTGGACTATCTAGCGTCAATGAGCAACAACCTGGCTTACTGTCTGGCCGTGGAGAAGCTGGCCGGGATTGCGGTGCCGGAGCGGGCGGAATACCTGCGGGTGATTATGGCCGAGCTCCAGCGCATCGCCAGCCACCTGATAGCCGTTGGTTCCTTTTTGAATGACTGCGGTGCTTTTGTCACTCCTATCATGTATATGTTCCGGGAAAGGGAGAAGATTGTAGACCTCTTTGACATGGTCTCCGGCCAGCGCCTGACCTATAACTATGTGAGGGTGGGCGGCGTCAGCCAGGATGTTCCCGAAGAGTTTATACCGGCACTGGAGAAATTCCTCAAGGAGATGCCGGGCTGGATTGATGAGTATGACCAGCTGCTTAAGGAGAACGAGATACTGCTGGCGCGGGCTAAGGGTGTCGGGGTTTTGCCTAAAGAGCTGGCGATAAATATTTCCGCCAGCGGTCCGGTGCTCCGGGCAAGCGGGGTGAAGTGGGACATCCGCAAGGCAGACCCCTATTCTATCTACGACCGCTTTGAGTTTGATATACCCACCGGCGCTGCTGGCGATTGCTATGACCGCTATCGAGTTAGGATTGAGGAGATGCGCCAGAGCCTGCGCATCTTAGAGCAGGCGATGAAGGACTTACCCGAGGGCGAAGTGAGGAGCGAGGTGCCTCATCTGATTCGCCCGCCGGTGGGCGAAGCCTACGGGCATATTGAAGCCCCCAAGGGTGAGCTGGGCTTCTATCTGGTGTCGGATAACTCCATCGCTCCCTATCGCTTCCATGTTCGGGCACCGACCCTGATTAACCTGACGGCTCTCAGCGATATGATGCGGGGGTGGAAGGTGGCTGACCTTATAATCATCTTTGGCAGTATTGATATCTGTTTAGCCGAGGTGGACCGGTAATGGCTACGGCCTGGTTGCCTCCGGACTGGCCCGGCAATTTCTGGGCGCACTGGGCAATATTTGCCGTCATTAGCATAGTTTTTGTGCTGCTTATGTTCATGGTGTTTGTCTGGGTTGAGCGGAGGGCGATGGGAATTATGCAGGCGCGGCTCGGTCCCAACCGCGCCGGACCCTTCGGCATTCTCCAGCCGGCAGCCGATGGACTCAAGGTATTGCTCAAGGAAGATATTGTTCCGGCGAAAGGTGACAAAGTGGTTCACTGGCTGGCGCCGGTGGTGGCTGTTGTCCCGGTGCTGCTGATTTTTGCCGTGGTGCCCTTTCAGGGCGGGGCGCTGCTGGTTGACCTCAATATCGGAATTTTATATATAGTGGCTATCAGCTCGGTGACCACGGTGGGGGTATTCATGGCGGGGTGGGCTTCCAACAACAAGTATTCTCTGCTCGGCGCCATGCGCCAGGTAGCCTCGGTGGTGAGCTACGAGATACCAGTGGTATTGTCCATTGTCGGCGTGATTCTGCTGGCGGGCTCGCTGTCTATGCAGCAGATAGTGATGGCTCAGGATATCCCCTTTATTCTGTTGCAGCCGCTGGGCTTTCTACTCTTCTTTATCGGCGCCTTAGCTGAAATTAACCGTGCCCCGTTTGACCTCATGGAGGCTGACTCCGAGATTGTGGCTGGCTTTCACATTGAATACTCGGGGATGAAATTCGCTCTCTTCTATCTGGTGGAATACGGTGAGGCGCTGGCTATCTCGGCTATTGTCACCACTCTTTTTCTCGGCGGCTGGAGGGGCCCGCTACTGCCCCCCTGGCTCTGGTTCCTGGTTAAGGTCGGTATAGTATTCTTCGTTATTGTCTGGATAAGAACTACCGTCCCCAGGGTCAGGATTGACCAGCTGATGGCGCTGGCCTGGAAGTTCCTCTTCCCCTTAGCCCTGTTAAACCTGCTTATCACTGCCGTAGAGATACTGGTCTGGCCGGCAGTTTCGCTCTGGGTAATGGTCCCGATTAACATCGCTGTTATGATAGTCCTGGTGCTTTTGTGGTCAAGATTCTTTAAGTTAGGTTGGGGTAAAGTTGAAGTTTGAGCGTTACGGAATAGGTATCGCCAAGGGTCTGCGGGTAACCATAAGACACTTGCTTCGGCGTCCGATAACCACCCAATATCCCGAGCAGAGGCTTAATACTTCACGCCGGATTCGGGGTAACGAGCTTATCTGGGATAAGGAGAAGTGCACTGGTTGTGCCACCTGTGCCAAGACCTGCCCTCAAGGGAGCATTCACATTGTCACCTCGGTTAGTATCGAGGAGAATAAATACAAGGTTGAGAAGTTTGAGGTAGACCACGGCTACTGCATATTTTGTGGCTTGTGCGTTGAGGCTTGCCCTTACGAGGCTTTGTTTATGGGCTATGCCTACGAGCGAGCCAGGTATCGGCGAGGTGAACTGGTACTGGCTAAGGAGGGTTTGCTGGCATCGGAGGAGAGGAAACCAAGTGGCTATGCCCATCCTGAAATTGCAGCCACCTTGCCTAAGCAGAGCCTGCTTCTGGATAAGGATAGGGGGAAAAGGTGATAGGACTTGACATTGCTTTCTGGATACTGGCGGTAGTAGGTGTAATGGCGGCTTTAGCCGTGGTTTTACTGGGTGATGTTTTCCGAGCCGCCCTGTCTCTGGTTCTTTGTTTCCTGGCAGTGGCTGGAATCTACATCACCCTCAGCGCCGACTTTCTGGCGGCAGTGCAGATTTTAATCTATGTTGGTGCCATATCGGTATTAATTATCCTGGCTATCATGCTGACCAGGGAGGTTCAGCGGGGAAGCCCGGCCAATAAACTCCGAATTCCGGCTTTCATTGTTGCCATATTATTCTTCGGCGGGGTGGCTTATGCCCTGCTTAATACCACCTGGCAGGTATCGGCAACCCCACCCCTGGAGCCGACCACTCCCGCCATTGCTGGACTGCTTTTCAGTGAGGGGGGTTTTATCCTGCCGGTGGAGATTGCCCCCATTCTTTTGCTGGCGGCTATTATAGGGGCTATTGTCTTGGTGAGGGAGAAGTAAACTATGGTAGGTCTGGAACATTACCTTATACTATCGGCGGTCCTGTTCTCCATCGGGCTGTATGGCGCCCTGGCCAAGCGCAACGCCATAATCATCCTGATGTCTATCGAGCTTATGCTCAATGCGGTCAACATCGCCATGGTTGCCTTCTCTCGCTATATAGTGCCTCTGCTGCTGACGGGGCAGGTGTTTGCTATTTTCGTTATGGTGGTGGCGGCCGCCGAGGTAGCCGTCGGCCTGGCCATAATAATTTCAATATATCGTCACCGCGAAACCATAGACGCTACCAAAATTGACTTGATGAAGTGGTAAAGGAGGCGAATAAAGCTATGGGCAAGAATCACGTGGGTACGTTGTCCGGAACCATATGGTTCATGGGCTGGCTGTTCACCATCGGTTATGCCCATCTGGTATGGTGGAAGATTATTCTGGGCATCGTGGTCTGGCCGTTCTACCTGGGCGGATTTTTAAGCTAAAATCGGGCATTTTAAATCTTTTCCCACCCGCCGTCCTTAGAGGTATATAGGAGGGGTGAGGAGCCTATGAGGGTGGGCTGGAGTGGGAAGAAAGACAACTGAAAACGGGGGATAATATAGGAGGCCCAAGATGTGGGTAGAGGTTAAACAGGCAAGAAGCTTAATGCTGGCTGAGATGTGGAAGGAGCTATTTGAGGGTGAGGGAATACCCACCCGCATCCTGCCCTTCTCTGGCGAGCCCTGGGACAGGGAAATGGCTACCTATTCTATCCTGGTGCCCCAGGATAAGGAGCACGTTATACAGGAGGTATTGAGGAAACAGTAATGCCGTATCAGTTGGTCTGGCTTATTTTTCTACTACCACTTTTCTCCTTTATCATAATATCGCTATTCCTCAGACCTTTCCTCAATCATAAGCCCAAGCTGGGGGGCTATATCACCATCGCCTCTCTCCTGGGTTCCCTTGGTCTTTCGGTCTGGGCGCTAATTGAGGTGATGGCTGCCTCCGGCCACTTATTACCGGTGCCCGATATCAACTGGGTGATTATTGAGGGCGGTATTACCATCCATCTGGGGCTGATTGTTGATTCGCTGACGGCGGTGATGCTCATTGTGGTTACCGTGGTCAGCCTGATGGTGCAGATTTACTCCCAGGGCTATATGCACGGCGACCCCGGCTATCACCGCTACTTCGCCTTTATGTCGCTGTTCACCGCCTCAATGCTGGGACTGGTTCTGGCCGACAACCTGCTCTTCGTCTATGTCTTCTGGGAGATGGTCGGCTTATGCTCTTACCTTCTCATCGGCTTCTGGTTCCATCGTCCGTCGGCGGCTAACGCCGCCAAGAAGGCGTTTATTGTTACCCGGCTGGGCGACTTCGGCTTCCTGGCGGCTATCCTGTTGCTTTATTTTAATGCTCATACCTTTGACATTGCTGGACTTCATTCAATGGCTATCACCGGCGCTCTGGCGGGCACTACCCTTACCTGGGCGGCTATCGGCATCTTTGCCGGCGCCGTGGGCAAGTCAGCCCAGTTCCCTCTCCATACCTGGCTGCCCGATGCCATGGAGGGTCCCACCCCGGTCAGCGCTTTAATCCATGCCGCCACCATGGTAGCTGCTGGCGTCTTTCTGGTCGCCAGAACTTTTCCTCTGTTTTCCCACTCGGTTGAGGCAGTAACCACGGTGGCTATCATCGGCGGTTTTACCGCTATCTTCGCCGCCTCTATGGGCCTGGTGATGACCGATATCAAGCGGGTGCTGGCTTATTCTACTATCAGCCAGCTGGGCTATATGATGCTTGGGCTGGGGGCTGGGGGCATAGCCATTGGTATCTTCCACCTGTTCAATCATGCCTTTT
>Ga0315544_1001708_pt1 | contig 16563 bp, 12 predicted proteins | sample SalMarSW160130MG_2_FD_202543 | JGI IMG/M metagenome (GOLD analysis project Ga0315544, IMG submission 202543) | Salt marsh sediment microbial communities from the Plum Island Ecosystem LTER, Massachusetts, United States - Salt Marsh Sediment SW1601-130 ... | reverse complement strand
GCCCGAATCAGCTTCGGCAAAATCGCTAATGAAAAAAATGCAAGAAGTCGGGGGAAAAGTACCTGACCCCTTTTTTCTGCGTATTTTTTACGCTTTGTAAAATTCACAAAAAAAGGACAAGACCGTAACAAAACGGTAACAGATAATTAACATAATACTCCCGTGGAAAGACCGATTCGATGTCACCTTTTTTTTGATAAGGAACCGTGACTATGGGAAAGTCGAATAAAAAAAACCGTCCTGTTATCGATAATTTCAATGTTTATTGTCTTGCTCCATGTTCCTGCACAAGAGAATCCTATGTCTATAATCCTGATTAATAATCAAGGAGTAACTATATGACGACGATTTTAAATGACATAAAATATGCTCTTCGGCAATTGCGAAAGAATCCGGGCTTCACTTCGACTGTGGTGTTGATGCTCGCCCTCGGCATCGGAGCCAACACGGCGATCTTCAGTATGATTAATTCTGTTTTGCTCAGGTCGCTTCCGTATCCAAATCCAGAACAACTCGTGCGGATATTTGAAACGTTTAAAAACGGTACCCAACACAATGCCGTATCCGGAGGCGCATTTAAGGACTGGTACGAACACCATTCCAGGTTTTCTCATATGGCAGTATATCGGGGTACAGAACGGAATCTTACCGGAGATGGAAACCCTCAGCGGGTCTCCGGTCTGATGGTTTCATCCGAATTTCTTCCAGCCCTGGGAATCAAACCGATCATCGGGCGGGATTTTATGGCCGGCGAGGATGCCGTGGGCGGCGATAATCATGTCATGGTGCTGACACATCAGTTCTGGCAGAATCAATATGGCTCAGATCCGGACATTGTTGGTAAGAGCGTTTCGCTCGATCAGGTCCCTTATACGATCATCGGTGTGCTTGGTCCCGGTGCCCTGCTCGAGGACGATGTCCGGTATCTGATACCGGAGGTTATTGACGCCAAAGGGGAAAATTGGAGCCGTGCCGGCCACTGGAGACATGTTATAGGCCGCATGTCGCCGGGTGTCACGGTATCCGAGGCGGAGGCCGAGCTGTGCGGCGTCAAAGAGCAACTCAATGACCAATACCCCGAATATAAGAAAGAGTGCAGTGTCAACGTTGAATCTCTACAGGAAGTATATGTCGGACGTGCTCGTCCGACGCTCGTTGTCTTGCTGGGAACTGTCGCATTTGTATTGTTAATTGCCTGCGCGAATGTCTCCAGTCTGCTGCTTGCTCGTGGTAATGCTCGATCCAGAGAAATGGCGATTCGCGCCGCGATTGGCGCCGGATCATGGCGCATCATCCGCCAGATGCTGGTCGAAAGCCTTCTTCTGGCCTTGTTTGGGTGCCTGGTTGGTTTGTTGCTGGCGTTAGGCGGGGTCAAACTGCTTACAGGCATGATTTCCGGAATGGTGCCGCGGATGCTGTATCCCGAATTAGATGTCAACGTTCTTTTATTTTCGATCTGTGTGGCATGCACGTGCGGCGTTCTGTTTGGTATCCTGCCTGCCTGGCGCGCAAGTAAACCGGATTTAAACAACGATTTGAAGGAAACAGAACGGGGAGCGACATCCGGTGCCAGGAGGCGATCGCAGTCGTTGATGGTTGTCTCGGAGTTTGCCTTCACCCTGGTATTGCTCATCGGGGCTGGTTTGTTTCTGCGCAGTTTTGTTCGCATCATAGAAACCGATCCCGGCTTCAATCCCCGGCATACGCTGGCCTTCGACCTATCCTTCCCGGACGCCAAATACCCGGAGAGTGCGGATCGGCTTCGCTTCATCAAGGCGTTGAATGAACGTATCGCCGCTTTGCCCGGCGTCGAGTCGGTCGGCTCTATCTCCTCCTTGCCGTTTAGCCTGCGCAATCGGACTGAGCAGGTCTGCCGGATGGATAGACCTGTCCGTACGGATTATGTGGTTGCCTGTGATTGGGTTGGTGGTGATTATTTCTCGACCGTTGGAATTCCTGTTATGAGCGGACGCGTTATCACTGAAGAGGACAATCGTACGGATGCATCTCGTGTTATTGTGATTGATACGAGTATTGTACGCGACCTTTATCCGGACGAGAATCCCATTGGCCAACATGTCCGTTTTCTGGGCGAATCCTGGGAAATTGTGGGTGTTGTTGGGCCGATCCATCAATATCGCCTGCATTTTCCGCCATATCCGCAGGTTTACGTACCGCAGGCTTATTTGCCCAATAACACCAGCATTGTAATGCGTACGGCATTGCCACCGCTGGCGCTTACAGAGGCGGTCAGGAAAACAATCCTCGAAATCGATCCTGATCAGCCCATGGCCAATATTCGATCCCTCGAACACGAAATATATGAGTCGTTGGCAACCAAACGTGCCACACTGACTTTATTGAGTTTCTTTGCAATAGTCGCAATTAGCCTCGCTTGCATCGGCATCTATGGTGTTATATCGTATTCGATCGGTCAACGGGCACGCGAACTTTGTATTCGTTCTGCTCTTGGTGCTAAGAGTCGTGATATCATACAACTGGTCTTAAAAAGTGGTATTAAACTATCTGTCATAGGCATTGTTGTTGGAATAGTTATTGCCCTGGCTTTATCGCGTTTGCTGGCGAATCAGTTGTATGAAGTTAAAGCGACCGATCCTTTGGTCTTTCTCGGTTCGGTCTTTTTGCTCATGGTAGTGGCTGTGCTTTCCATATATGTCCCCGCAAGCCGGGCTGCCAGAATCGATCCAATGGAAGCGCTAAGGTATGAATAAAGAATAATGAATTTTGAATGAAGAATTGAGGAAAGAAATGAGCACTTTTACCAACGACATAAAATATTCTTTTCGACAATTGCGAAAGAGTCCCGGTTTTACTCTCGTGGCGGTGTTGACTCTCGGATTGGGCATCGGGGCCAATGTTACAATGTTTGGATTTGTCAATACGTACCTGCTGAAACCATTGCCCTTTGCGGATGCGGACCGTCTGGTGGCCCTGCAGCATTGTGAGGTAAAAAGTGGTGAGCCCTCCGCCGTGCAATATGCCAATTTCTTAGACTGGCAGGAGCAGAATCAGAGCTTTGAGACATTGGCCTGTTATAGTGATTGGGAGTCTACCCTAAACAGCCCAGGGGTACCGGAAAAGTTTAAGATTACGCTCGTGACCGCGGATCTTTTACCCATGCTCGGTATCCAACCGGCTATGGGACGTTTCTTTACCTCTGATGACGGTCAACCTCAGTCGCCGATGACTGCACTTATCAGTTACGGCCTCTGGCAACGTCGTTTTGGTGCGGATCCAGGCATTGTGGGGCAGGCAATTATGTTGGATGGGCATTCCGCAACAGTAGTGGGCGTTCTCCCGAAGTCCTTTGCTTTTCCCAATTGGTCTCCGGACCAAGGCGAGATTTGGCAACCACTGCGTCCCTGGATCGAACAAACCGGTCTGCACTGGTTGTTGCAACGGGGCTGTTCCGGTAGTACCGGAGCGATTGGCAAGCTCAAGCCCGGTGTAACTCTGGCCCAAGCCCGTATGGATATGGATAAAATTGCACGAAACCTGCAAGAGCAATATCCAGATACCAATCGAGACGCGGGTGTTTACGTGGTCCGGTTTCAAAATCACCTGGTCAAGGATTTTCAATCCATCATTCTGTTGTTAACCGGGGCCGTAAGCTTTGTCCTGCTGATTGTCTGTACGAATCTGGCTGATCTATTGTTAATGCGTTCTTGTACCCGGATACAGGAGTTTTCTGTGCGTAGTGCCCTGGGTGCCGGATATTGGCGTATTATCCGACAGATTATATGCGAGAATCTCATACTGATAACACTCGGTGGATCCGTGGGAATTTTTCTGGCATTCTGGGGTAGCGGTTTACTTGCCGGCTCGCTACCTGCATATCTCCAACTGACGGGCGAATCACTCCTGAGCATCAACAGCACTTTCCTTATATTTATTCTCGGCATTATTATGATAACGGTCTTGTTATCCAGCCTGGCATCGATATTACACATGTCCCGGATGGACCTCATCGGACAGGTCCGTTCCCAGACCCGCAGCGCGAGTACGAATATCCGGGGGCAACGTTTACGCGATTTACTGGTCGTCGCTGAAGTGTCTATGGCCATGGTTTTGCTCGTAGGCGCCGGATTAATGTTGAACAGCTTTATTCACTATCTTAAAACCGATCCGGGCTACGATCCTGAACGTGTTATCACTATGAGCCTGGCTTTACCAGATGATGCTCAGCATCGGGAGCAATTCTGCCGGAAACTCCTGAATCAAGTCAATAGCTTGCCAGGCGTGACACACACGGCCCTGACCTCTGCCCTCCTAGGCAAATATACATCAACCAGCACCTATACAGTGGAAGGACAACCTGATCCTGAACGCGGCCAGAGCCACTATGCACGTTGGTTTGAGGTAACGCCAGGTTTCTTCCAAGCCATGGGTATGCGTCTGGTGCAGGGCCGTCACTTTGGCGAGCAGGACATGACCAATAATGCCGTAATCATAGATCAGGCTTTTGTCGACAAATGGTGGCCCAATGAGAATCCTATTGGCCGGTATCTCAGCTTTGGTGGCAGCAGACAAGTCATAGGTGTCGTCAGCCGTGTAAAATTCTACGACGTCGAAGCAGAAGAGTCACTCCCCACCCTCTACCAGACTGGTTATCGCTGGGGGCCGGATAACCCGGACAGAATCTTGGTCGTACGTACCCAAATGGATCCGGCTGACGTTGTCGGCCCCATTCGCCGGATTGCCATGGAACTCGATGCCAGCATACCGATCTACGACGTTCAGACTGTGCACGAAATCATTAATGAACAATTACGTTCGAACCATGTCATCACCGGCGTTCTCGTTGGCTTTGCTGCCGTTGCATTGCTCCTGGTGGCCCTTGGTATTTATGGAGTTTTAGCCGCTTCCGTGGCCCAACGCACCCAGGAAATCGGCATCCGTATGGCGGTTGGTGCCCACACAAAAGATGTTGTAATAATGATCCTTGGAAACGGATTGAAGCTGGGACTGTTGGGTATAGCTATAGGGATGGCCGGAGCAATCGGATTGAGCCGATTCTTGAAATCAATGCTCTTGGAATTGTCACCCACAGATCCTGTGACATATGGTGCGGTTACATTGCTTTTGTTGGGTGTATCATTGCTGGCTTGTTATATCCCCGCTCATCGTGCGGCCAAGATCGATCCTATGGAATCGCTTAGATATGAATGATAAAACGGAATACTGATGGAGTTATAATATGACAACACTAACCAACGACATAAAATATGCTCTTCGGCAATTACGAAAGAGTCCCGGATTTACTCTCGTGGCCGTACTGACTCTTGGGCTCGGTATCGGGGCTACGACATCGCTGTTCAGTGTGTTCAACGCATTAGTGCTCGATCCATTTCCATATCCGCAGTCCGACAGAATAGTCTATGTCTGGAGGAGCCAGCAGGGGTGGTCATTATCCGCGCTGGATTACCTGGATGTTAAGGAACAGATGAGATCGTTTACGGATATGGGTGTTTACAGCCCCGAGCGTTTGAACTTTGGTGCAGAAAAGCCCGAGTCCCTGTACGCAATCCGGTGCACCTCCGGTGTTCTACAGGCTCTCGGTATGCATCCGATGCTTGGACGCCTGCTCAACGAGTCGGATGATCAGCCCGGCGCCGGCCCGGTGGCGGTGATCAGCCATGCATTGTGGACACGATCCTTTACCGCGGATCCGCAGGTCATTGGAAAGACCATGCAACTCAACGGGCAAGAGACAACCATCGTGGGTGTTATGCCCGCCGATTTTGAATTCTCATCACCCTGGTACAGGGGCCAAGAGTATGAACTGTGGACACCTTTTACCTTTGATATCAAGGAACGGGGAAGAGGAAATTACTGGCTGCTGGGCATCGCTCGTCTAAAAGCAGGCGTGAGTGTCAATGCAGCGGACGCCGAGATCAAGACCATTGCTGCGCGACTGGCCAAGACCTATCCGGGTACCAATACCGGCAAGACCATGCTTGTAGTTTCCCTGCGGGACCAGATGACCAGCCACACGGCCTCAAGGATGCACATGTTTTTGGGGGCCGTGACATTGCTACTGCTGGTCGCCTGTGCAAATGTCGCCAGTATGCTGCTGGCCCGGGGTACGCAACGGCAGGACGAATTCTGTGTGCGACTTGCACTTGGCGCCTCACGATTCACCGTGGCCCGTCTTTTACTCGCTGAAGCCCTGCTTCTGGGCCTTTTCGGCAGTGTGGCCGGGATGCTATTTACTCTCTGGGGCACAACGGCCCTGCGTAATCTGATTCCAGCACAGTTAATCATTGGGGCCCGGCGTGCGGCTATCCAGATAAACGGTCTGGTTCTATTATTTTCCATAAGCCTTGCGTTATTGAGTGCTTTACTGGCAGGTCTGCTGCCGGCATTGACTGCTGCAAAAACCTCGATCAGGGAAACCCTGAATGCGGGAGGACGTTCCAAGACTATATCCCGTATACGCCATCGTTTTCTACGTCAGTTGATGGTGGCCCAGATTGCCGTCGCTGTGGTCCTGGCCAATGGCGGCATCCTGCTTTTCGCAAGCTACATCAATGTTTTTAAGAGTAACAAGATATTAGATACCGAGCAGGTTTTATCAGCCGAAGTAACGCTGCAGGGTGATAAATATAACCAGAACGAGGCCAAGCTGGCGTTCTGTGACCAGTTGTTCGAACGTATTGGAGCGCTGCCCGGCGTACAGAAAGTCGCCGTAACCAGCAAGATGCCCTTGGAGGGTGGAAGCAACGCCGGTTTTCTGGTGGACGACGAGGTTTACGATCCCGCTGTGAAACGGCAGCCCATAGAACAATCTCGCATCTCACCCGATTATTTTGCCGCCATGGGACTTACAATGCTGAAAGGCCGTGTACCTGTATCAACCGATGCCAAGAGTAATTCCGTTGGCGTAGTCATCAACCGTGCAATGGCAGAACATTACTGGAAAGATAAAGAAGTCATTGGAAGACGAATTCGACCCAATGCTCCAAATCCTCCACTCTATGCCGAGGTTATCGGAGTTGTCCAAGACGTGCGTCAGTTTGGCTCAGAACGTCCACCCCTGCCCGAAATGTATATACCTTATGCCTTCGGAGCACCATCAAGGGCATTCCTGATTGTGCGCACAAGTGGTGACGCCGGTGCATTGGTTCCGGCTATACGAAACGAATTGGCTGCACTAAATCCCGATTTGGCAATAGCCAATGTGCGAAAGATAAAGGACGTCCTGAATGCCTCGGTCAGTGAACGCCGGCTTTCCACCAGCCTTATTAACGTTTTCATGGTTACAACACTGATACTCACGTTGGTCGGTGTTTACGGCATACTCTCTTACAATCTCACGCAGCGAAAACAAGAGATAGGAGTGCGCATTGCCATCGGAGCCCTGCGTCATCACATCCTCAGGTTCGTATTTCGCCAGGTCGGTCTGTGGATTGTTGCAGGACTGGTCATTGGCCTGACGTTAACGGTGGCGGTTTCCTTTTTGCTGCGTTCGATGGTTTATAACATCAGCCCATGGAATCCATTGTCGCTGCTGCTCGGACTGTGTGTTGTCGGTTGCGCCGCATGCTTGGCCTGTATCCTGCCGGCGATGCGTGCCACGCGAGTTGATCCGATGGAGGCGCTTAGATACGAATAAACCTTTTCAAAAAGAATTTAGAATCAATCAGGAGCAGAAATATGAATCAAATAAGTGAAGTATTAATTAATGTTCAAGACCTTCATAAGGTTTTCATTACCGAAGAGGTGGAAACCCACGCCCTCTCCGGCATCCACCTTAAAATCCACAAAGGCGAATACATCGCAATCGCCGGCCCTTCCGGCTGCGGTAAGTCCACACTGCTTTCGGTCCTCGGTTTGCTGGATTCACCATCAGAAGGCAACTATTCTCTCAACGAGAACTCCGTTGCCCAGTTATCCGCATCGCAAAGGGCGCGCATCCGCAACCGGGAAGTAGGATTTATCTTTCAGAGCTTTAATCTCATCGGTGATTTGACGGTCTATGAAAATGTGGAGCTGCCGCTGACTTATCAAAAGATGCCGAAGGCCGAACGCAAAGAACGTGTACATAAGGCCCTTGAAAAAGTTTCCATGGCGCACCGAATGAAACATTACCCGTCCCAATTGTCCGGCGGCCAGCAGCAGCGCGTGGCCGTGGCCCGTGCGATTGTCACCGAGCCGTCTATCCTGCTGGCGGACGAACCTACCGGTAATCTGGATTCTGCCAACGGCGATATTGTCATGGAAATACTGGCACATCTGCACAAACACGGTTCAACCATCTGCATGGTCACACACGATCCCCGTTATGCCAGACATGCTCAGCGAACCGTGCATCTTTTCGACGGACGTATTATGGATGACGAGAAGAAGAAGGCGCCGGATGAAACGTCGGATATCGAAACGACCAGAACCAGTTCCGTTTCTAAAAATTAAATGTCATTTTATGTCATTCCTGCGAAAGCAGGAATCCATTTTTTGGTTCTGGATTCCGCATCATGTGCGGAATGACATAAGGAAAAAAGTGAAACTTATTTAATGAAAACGGCGTTAGCTCCGGCAAAATCGCTAATAAAAAATAATCCTGAAAAATACTCCATTATGCGACACGCCCCCTGAGGGGCAAGGGGATACGTTTAATTCCTCCCTAGTTTTCATAAGCACGCCATCATTCAATTTGCTACAACAAAAAATCTACCCTCTTGCCACATATTTGCATTCCACACGTCAAATGCACTGCTCTTTCTCCATCCAGTTGAGCAAATTAACCAAACCGAGGTAGTTGGGTGTTCGACTGAGATGCCGTCTACCACACCTTTCCACCAGAAAGGGTGGCGAACAGTGACATGTGCGTTTTCGCCATTAGGCAATTTGGCTGCAGCCGGGTAACAAGCGACATTGAGGACAATTAGCTTTGTTGCATAGGAGAACATATCCCGGAGTACGGCCGGCACGTCCGAAATAAAGATATGCTCAAGCAGATCAAATGAAATAACGCAGTCAACGCGTTGCCTTTCATCTATATCACGGGCAGGCTCGTATCGGTATGCGTTCTGCAGCTTGAAATATTCTATCGCCGATTGGCCGGATGCTTCATCAAAGTCACCGGAGCGCCAGTCAGAACCGCCACAACCATAATCCAACACAGTGGAAATGGAGTGGTCATTGAAGATCGAAAGTATTTGTGCTCTGTACGCCCTGAGCTCAAAGTCACTAAAAGCGATATCAACTCGTTGCTGATCCATACGATCATAGCCTTCCCGAGACATTTTCTCGTACATCTTTATCAGCTCTTCTCCTTTTTTACTCAGTTTTGGAACACTCATTTATATTTCCCTTGTGCTAAATTTTACTCTCTAAACAGCCGAAATCACCGGCCCGCCGGTTCTGCGTCCGCCTGTCTCATGAGGTCGAAGGCCGTGTCGCAGCCGCAGAATCTGTGAGCGCCCATCTCCGAGACCGTCCACTTATCCACAAAGGCTTAAGTCAAGGGCTGGCCCTGCTCCCGCCGAAGGAAGACGCTGCCCTGCCGCGTTTGGCTCTTGCTGGAGCCCAGTCACTGCCCGCTAAGTTCGTTGAATTCGAGCCAGTTGAGATTCCAGGGGCCTTTAGTCACCTCAATTCGAAGCATCTGTCTGCCTGGGCTGAGATCGGCTATCCCAGTAATCGTCTCCCAGGTCTGCCAGCCCCCGGTGGTGGGCACGGTGAAACTCCACAATACATCACCGCCCACCGATAGCTTGCCTGCACTTCCCGAAAAACCCTCGGCAAGGGCAACGCGCAGTGATATTCTGTATTCACTGGCCTTGTTAACGTCGATTGTATACTCGATCCAGTCTCCGGCATCCAGGCAGTCGAGGTTGAAGCCGGGTTCCTCATCGAAAACCATTACCGTTCTGATGCCGTACATATCATCGAAGTCTTCCGCCTCGATGCGGCCCGGCAGTTCGTGCCATTGGATATCGGCTTGACGCCTGAATTCCAGCCAATTGATATTCCACCCACCTGTGCTTACAAATAATCGCAGGATCTGCTCACCAGCCTGCAATGGGATAGTGGTTTCTATTGTTTTCCAACTCTGCCAGCCCCCGGTGCCGGGAACCGGCAATACGGCCAGAGTACTCATCCCACTCCTTATCTGTCCTCGTCCGGTGGGATTGTAATTCGGGCGCGCCACCCGCAATCGAACTGTGTATTCCTCGCTGGTCGGCGCTGCAACTTTGTATTCCAGCCAATCGCCATAATCCAGCCAGCCGATATTTAAACCGCCTCCATCGTCGCCGGTGATTTCCTTTTGCACACCTTCCATCCTTTCATAGTCTTCCGCTTCCACCCGACCCGGGAGGGGATGGCATCCATCTACTGTAAAATCCTGAAAGATGTTGGAGGCCCAGAGGTACGTGGCATCACCGTATTCGATGGTCGGTACACCGGCATAACCCTCGGTGTACCCGTTCCACGCAGAGAACGTGACTCCCTGGCAGCGAAGCTTCTTGATCAGTTGAGTTTGAGCCTCTCGAAAGGAATCGGTATTACCAAATTTGTGCGAATTCGGGAAGACGATGTGGGCGTCATACCCGGGAGCGATATCCTGGATGAAAGGGATACCGGTATTGATCCACCTGGAGGCAAACCGTTGCTTCCAAGCCATGATGGTATTTTCATCAGTCACCCCAAGGGAGTACCCGGAGAAATACGGTTGAATCGCGAGAATCGATGATTGCTGCTTGAGCCATGGTCCCGTATGTTCGGGCGAGGCCAGAAAGGGCGCCCAGGCATAAGTGCCTGGGGGATCGGCAGCGATGGCAAAACCAACGGACACACCCGTATCCTGGTAGATGCGGTCTGCAACGTGATCGAAGCCCTCTGCGAAACGCTGGTGCGCGAGGTCCTCTTGACTTGATGTCACGCCAATGATGCATACCAGGTATCGCTTCTGGCCGAATTGGTCGTAAACCTGGGCCCATTTGGACGGCCATTGCTCGTTCTGGGGCTGCAGAATATATCGCTCAATCAAGTCCTCCACGTGGGCCGCGAATTCTGGTGCCGGATCATCAGCAGTCCCGGGGAAGCAGTCTGTGAATGAGTAACCCGGCGATCTCTCGGTAGGAGCATAGTTCTCAATGTAAGGCGCTATCAGAACGTTCTTTCCCAGAGTAGCCTCAAAGAGTTCGTCGTGCGCGTAGGTTGACGTCTGCATGGGCGCCCAAAAAACCCAATTGTCCGTGCCGCGCGGCCCCCAGAAGGACATGTAGATCACATTAATCCCGGCAGCCATCATCGTGTTGACCGCGTAATCCCGGTTCGCTGAATTCTCCGACCATTGCAGATGTCGTTCGTCGGACGGGTGGATGGTGTACAGGTTCATAGTCGGGGAGGGATTCCATTCATAGAACTGAACGCCGTTCCGTGCATTGCCGGCGAAGAAGAAGGCGCTCTTGATCGGTTCATTCTTAAATCCCGGATTGGCCAGCCGTCCCCATATTACATCTTCAGGCTGCGTGACAGCCAAGCGGGCCGCTTCTGAGGCACTCCCCGCGTGACCATTGATGCTCCCATCAGCAATGCACCCGTTCCATTCCAGCACCTGATCGTTGTTCAGGTCAGTGACCATGGAGGCACGACCGCCTAATGGCGCATATAGGTTTTTCACTGAGCCAGCCTTAGTGTTGCCCTCGAAATCATAATGTGCTGCGTGCGTTGCCTGCCCGGTGATGGCAAGAATTGACACCAGCAGTCCGATCCACCAGTTATTCTTCATTGTGACCACCCCTTTCCTCCTGGAATATCTTTAAACCAGGATTTACCATTTAGCTCTATAAGTAGTACTCCTGTATGTATGCTACAAGCTCCGTAATTGACTATAATAACGATATATGCAGCTCGTTTCAACGGTTCTGACCGTGGTCTCGGCCAACGTTACTGTCAGAAAGCCCCAAGAATGGACCAATTCGCTAAAGAATCTAACGTTTTGACACTCTTGCGACGCACCCTAATCGCCTGATAACGATCGAGTTCAGCGACGGCGTTTTCGCCGTCCGCTGCAACGATTGGTTAGACAACAGAACTATTTTTTTTAATCCAAATTGATATTGACCTTTAATGCCAAATCTTTAATGACTGCCTTTAAAGCCCTTGCTTTTGATTTCATATCAGAATTATCTACTTTTTTACTTGCAAGTTTTTCTTTTGCCCTTTTTATTGCTTCGTTAATCAGGTCAATCGGCACTCTTGCACAGAGTTTACAATAAAAACTCATTGATCGACCTTCATTATAATTCCGGAGCAGCTCCTCCAACAATGACTGCCTTTCTTTTTGCTCTTTCAACCATGTCTTTACGCCGGCGTCTTTAATTCGACGTAAATTATCGGCAGCCGGAATCCACTCTACAACTTTTCTTCTCTGGAAGATCGGGCAACTAAATATTTCACTGCATTCGGTACAAATCTCAAATCGATGCTTCTTTACACAGCAATTCCAAATACTGCACCATGAGTGTTGTTCTCCCAATCGACAGCCAATACATCTGCTTGGTGCTTTTGACTGATACTTGTTACATAATCCACAATATAACCCACAGCAGCCGATGAGACTCTTTGCTTCACTATTTTTCATTTTATCAACGATTGACTATTTACAATTGTTGTCTAACTATGTATATATGGTTTCCGTATAACATGCCAAGCCTCTCGTTATGAGCCGAAAAGCACAAGGTACGATGTTGCCGCTTCAGTGTTATTATATCCGCCAAGTTCAATTATAAATGACGTTACTTTGTTTAGCAAGGAGAAAAAGCTTTTTCTGTCATTACGAGCCAAGCGAAGTAATCTTCGATTAAATGCATTTATTGTTTTAATATTAACAATGAAGATTGCCGCTCGATTCAGCGAATCGCCAAGTTTTTTCTTTCTCGTTTTCTATGTGCTATTCAACAGCTATCAAACCGATGAAGAAAAGGTTCGTGAGGTCTTTTTCAAAGGAGTCTATCGCTTTGATTAATGAATAAGGTCTATTTTTAAAGCTCCGATTACCCGATTATGTGGCATTCTACTTGCCAATATCTTCATTCCACAGATCCGGATTATTCTTGATAAACGTCTCCATAAGCTGACGACATTCTTGGTTATCAATAATCACCACTTCTACGCCTCGTGACCTTATATAATCCTCCGGCCCGCAAAATGTACGGTTCTCTCCAATAACGACCTTCGCAATTCCATAGAGAAGCACCGCGCCGCTACACATATCACAGGGAGACAACGTCGAGTACAACGTGGCTCGACGATAATCGGATGCTTTAATGCGTCCCGCATTTTCCAAACAATCCATTTCTGCGTGCAATACCGCACTTCCTTTTTGTACTCGCTGGTTGTGACCGCGTCCCACTATTTGGCCATCCATAACGAGTACCGATCCGATAGGAACACCCCCCTCGGCCATGCCTTTTTTCGCTTCCTCAATGGCAGCCTCTAAAAATTTATCCATATTTTCCCCTTACATAATTTCTGAACTAACCGGCCGGCGATAGCCGGTCCGGTTGAGTGATTGATTATGCGGCGGATTGTATTTGTGCCGAATATCTGTGAGAAATCAGGGTGATATGGCGAAATCCCAACCCATTTCAACCGCCAACCAATGCGGAAGAAGCATTATTGACCGAGAGAAATCCATGCCTGCGTTTTCGATATGATCCCTTATTGCCGTTGAAAACGGACTTGCCGCCGTCACAATAGAGGTTAGTACCACCGGAGCGTCTTCTGTTGATTCCGGGTCGTTGGCTGCGGAGCAGAATAGGGGATGCGAACAGACAAAATGCGTTCGGCACACGATAGGCCTGGCGGGATAGGCGATGCATGCGCCATTTACCAGCAGAGGGCAGCAAGGGTCGTAATTGGAAAGATCTGTCTGATAGTCGATATTGGCCGACGGATGTCTGCCCGGCCTGGAATTATCCCATTCATGCCATTGATGCGTTCGCATCCGAAGGTCGTTTATCTGCTCTATTGACAATTCCCGCTTGATATATTGCGCCAAGGTATGGGCCTCTGCAATGTTCGTAAGGATATAATACCGGCAACAATGACAACAGCCCAATTTGCAGGTTGGAATGATGCCATCTTCGCTACGCAGCCGATCCAGTCCGCATGCAGTCGCTTCATCCAATGAAGAATACACGCCGTTGATGAAGTTCTCTTGCGGCGTAATTGCGATATCGGCTCCGAATTCCTCAGAGCACATACCGAAATTGCCATTCTCAGTCAAGTCTATCATTATCCATTTATTATACAGGAACTTCAGGCATACACAAGGCAACAAGTCCGACCGCCGTGAGTCGCCGGCGTTATTGTCGCGTAAATATAGATATATGGTTTCCGCATAACAAGAAAAAAACCAGGCATTTCATATTAGGCTTGATGGTTCTAAACATCTCACGGGGTGAATATTTGGCCCGCTAATTTATTAGCGGGTTTTGAGGTTGCCACACTGCGCTCGCAATAACAACGGTTTGTTAAGGACAATTTCGGCTAAAAATGGGGATTTTGCTTGTATTATGGCGGTTTTTGGGTATAATACCTCGTGAACCAGGGAGGGTTCTCAGGGGATAGGGGTAGGGATAGCAAGTCATGAGTTCAAAGTGTAAAGTTAAAAGTTCAAAGTTGAGGGTAAAACCATAACGTAAAAATCCAATTTTTAGCCCGGCAATGCAATTGGTGGGTTTTAAAATGCGGTGGAAAATTAGAGAGTTACATTCGGAGAAAAAAATGAAAAACAAACCCAATGTTAAAGTAGGCAATATAGTGTAAGCTCTTTGAAATAAAAAGATTATGGCAAAAAGCCGGCATTTTTTGGTTTTATGGGGCGAAAAAACAAAGCCAATTTTAAGACGGAAGACGGAAGACTGAAGGCAGAAGACAGAAGAAAAAAATGCAAAACAAAGCCAATGTTAAAGTAGGCAATATATTGTAAGCTCTTTGAAATAAAAAGATTATGGCAAAAAGCCGGCATTTTTTGGTTTTATGGGGCGAAAAAACAAAGCCAATTTTAAGACGGAAGACGGAAAACTGAAGGCAGAAGACAGAAGAAAAAAATGCAAAACAAACCCAATTTAGGAAAAGGTCAAGTCGGATTAAGTCTATTATTAACAAGGAAATATCGCAAAAATGAGCAATTGGACACTTAATAAAAACAAAGCCAATTCGCCGGCCTTTGGCCGGAAATCCTAAGTACGAAATACTAAATCCTAAATATGACGAAAGGATGCAAGATGACAAAGACAGAATTTGAAAAAAACAAAGCCAATCCGGCTTCGCTTTCAGCTTCGCCGGGACAAGGTGTTGTAATGTGGCAATTAGATTCGTTGAGGAAAAAGAAATTCTTTGCACTTATAGTAAAAGCAAAATATGATAACGGGCAGGTAATTCAGGAGACCTGCACAATATAAACGTTAGTTCCGGCTTGTTATTTATGGGACGAAGGTAAGTATTTGTAATATTAAATAATAGAATAGGGAGAATTAAAAATGAACGAAAACCAGGGCGGTTCTAATAATTTACTGGATACCACCGATTGTCTCGAAGCTGTTGGTGTATTCAAAGGCTGGAAAAACCTTTTGTTTGTAATCATTATTATCTGCCTTCTGCTTTTACAACTGAGCTTCTGGCTTATCAATACCGGCTGTGTTTCTGTCCCGCCGAAGGCGAGCATCGCAACCGACGGACAAGCACGAATTATGATATTACCGGTCAAGGCCGAGTTCAAACAGAATATGATGCAGGATGCCAACGATGCCGCAAAGGCGATAATATCTGAGCCTGATCAGCTCGTCGAACCGGATGAGCCTGAAGAGTCCAACGAGCCTGTGATGGCTTCCGAGGAGCCAGCCGAGCCGGATGAACCTGCCGAATCGGAGCAGACAACCGAACCCGATAAGCCGACCGTACCGGAGCAACCTGCTGATTCGGATGAATCTGTTGTCCAGGTTCAGCCTGTGAAGCCGAGCGAACCTGTGACGGCGGCAGCGGAAGAAAAGGCTGTCGAGCCGGAGCGGCCTGAAGAAGCGTTAACCGAAACGGTCGCACTGGAAATCCCTGTAACCGCCGAGGTACAGGAAACGAGTGGCTTTTTATTCGGTATCACATTCTATCATTTGGTTTGGTTAATCCGCTTTGTTAACGCAGTGCTTATTCTTGCCGCCACACTTTATTGCCTGACAATACTCTTTTCTTTGAAAGTTTCCATGTTAGGACGGCTTGGCGGAATTAACCATATCACCAGAGCATTTTTCCTTTCACTGCTCGCTCTTGTTCTGTTGTTGCCCTGGCACGAAGTTTTTAATTCTGTGGCTTTGGGAGCTATGTTTACTTCGGACGAGATTGTTGAATGGTATTCAGCCAGGACCGGAGATGTATTCGATAGTATTCTTTACTATCTGCGGTTCTGCGGATTCTGGCTGCTGATTTTGTTACTGCTGATCCTTGCACAGATTCGCAGCTCCCGCTGGGCGGCCGCTATTCTCCGAAGACTTGAGGTTATTTAAAGATACTGGTTTGCGTTGCAGGAGAATA
>Ga0315544_1001706_pt1 | contig 16567 bp, 13 predicted proteins | sample SalMarSW160130MG_2_FD_202543 | JGI IMG/M metagenome (GOLD analysis project Ga0315544, IMG submission 202543) | Salt marsh sediment microbial communities from the Plum Island Ecosystem LTER, Massachusetts, United States - Salt Marsh Sediment SW1601-130 ... | reverse complement strand
TGATGGATTAATATCATTTTCTGTGCCAAAAATTATAAAGCACATATAATGAGACATTTACAATTAAATCAAGGCAGACTGTATAATTTTGAAATGAACTGTTTCTGTACACTTCTTGTTCGGAAACGTACAGTTTGATTTCATCGTGAAATGTGCTTTTTTTGCTAATAAATAAGTTTAGAGCCAAAGTATTTATGTCTGTTGCAGTCAAAAATCTCACGAAAATTTACGGAAACCAAAAAGCTGTAAACAATATCTCTTTCGAACTGCGCAAAAGTGAAATCGTTGGATTTATTGGGCCCAACGGCTCAGGTAAGACCACGACAATGAAGTGTATTTGCGGTATTCTGCCTCCGGATAACGGAAGTATAGAAATAGAAGGGAAGGATGTTTATGCAAACACGCTTACTATAAAACGAATGATTGGATATCTTCCGGAACACAATCCGTTGTATACCGAAATGTATGTCAGAGAATATCTGAATTGCATCGATGGCATATACAATAAGAAAGCCGGAAGAAAGAAAAGAGTGAATGAGATCATTGAATTAACAGGCCTAACCATTGAAAGGAAAAAATTAATAGGACAGCTTTCAAAAGGTTATCGCCAGCGGGTTGGATTGGCACAGGCGCTTATTCATAATCCTCCGGTTCTGATACTTGATGAACCGACAACAGGACTTGATCCTAACCAGCTGGTTGAGATCAGAGGTATGATTTCAAAACTTTCTGCTAACAAAACTGTATTGCTTTCAACTCATATCCTGCAGGAAGTGGAGGCAATATGCGATCGTGTACTGATTATTAATCAGGGCGAAATTGTAGCAGATGGTTCGGCTGAAACCATTCGGAAGTCGCAGGATAAAAATGAACAAACCATATACATTGAATTCAATGCATCCATAAAACCTGAATTGCTGGAAGAAATTGAAGGGATTAACAAAGTTCAGAATGTTTCTGTCAAAGAATTTCTGATTGCAGGCAATTCAAAGGATGATTTACGGGAAAAGATATTTACTTTTGCTACGCAAAATAATTTAACAATCTTAACTATTCGAAAAGTGGAAGAAACGCTTGAACAGGCTTTCAGAAAACTAACTTCCGACAAATAAAAAATAAAAATCTAATAAATTTCGAGAAAAATGAGCTACTTATTTACATCAGAATCAGTTTCAGAAGGACATCCTGATAAAGTTGCAGATCAGATTAGTGATGCATTGCTTGATGAATTCTTAAAACAGGACCAGGAATCGAAAGTGGCATGTGAGACTTTGGTAACCACCGGCCTGGTAGTTCTCAGCGGCGAGGTAAAAACAATTGCTTATGTTGATGTTCAGAAACTTGCGCGCGAAGTCATTAAAGATATAGGATATACGGAATCGGACTATATGTTTGAGGGTGATTCCTGTGGTGTTATTTCAACCATTCATGAGCAATCGCCCGATATTAACCGTGGTGTCGAAAGAAATAATAAAGATGAGCAGGGAGCGGGAGACCAGGGATTAATGTTCGGTTATGCCTGCAGGGAAACTGACAATTATATGCCAATCGCCCTGGAATTGTCTCATCTCCTTTTGATGGTTCTTGCTGATATAAGGCGTGAAAAGAAAGAAATGACTTACCTGCGTCCCGACTCCAAATCACAGGTTACGATTGAATATAACGATAATGATGAACCTGAGAAAATACATACCATTGTTGTTTCAACACAGCATGATGAATTTGACACAGACGAAAGAATGCAGAAGAAAATTAAAGAGGATGTAAAAAACATACTTATCCCCCGTGTGAAGAAACTTTTACCCTCCAGGATCCAGTCCTTATTTAAGGATGATTATATTCTCCATGTGAATCCGACAGGAAAATTTGTTATCGGCGGCCCTCATGGCGATACAGGATTGACAGGGAGAAAGATCATTGTAGATACTTATGGAGGCAAAGGAGCACATGGTGGCGGAGCTTTTTCAGGGAAAGACAGTTCGAAAGTGGATCGCTCTGCGGCATATGCTGCAAGACATATTGCAAAAAACATGGTGGCAGCAGGAATTTCTGATGAAGTGCTTGTTCAGATTGCATATGCTATTGGTGTTGCCAAACCAGTTGGGGTATTTGTTGATACAAAAGGGAAAAAGAAAGTTAACCTCAGTGATGGTGCCATTGCCAAGAAGATTGAGGAAATATTTGACCTGCGTCCCAGTGTGATTATCAAAAGACTAGGTTTGAAAAATCCGATTTTCAGGGCAACTTCAGCCTATGGTCATATGGGAAGAGAATCTGAGAAGAGGAAAGTGACATTTTTAAATAATGGAAATTCTGAAACAAGGGAGGTTGAATTTTTTGCCTGGGAAAAACTGGATTATGTTGACAGACTGAAAAAGGAGTTCGGTATTTAAAACTTATGCGTAATTTAGCCTCCATAATTAATAAAAATGGAATAATTAATTGATTACGATAAAGTTAGACTAATCCCGACTCAATCGGGATAAATCTAACTAAATCGGGCTAATCCCGGCAATTGCCGGGACAGGCTCTGATTTAGCACAGAATATTCTTAGAATTTATGAATAGGGCAGGTTAGAGTAAAACAATCTTTTAACATTAGATAAGTCATGAGCATTTCTGAAAAGTTATTGAAGAAGGAAAACAAACTGTCAGTAATTGGTCTTGGTTATGTTGGGTTGCCTATTGCACTTGAATTTGCAAAGGAACTATCTGTAATAGGTTTTGACATTAATAAGAAGAGAGTAGACTTAATGAAGAAAGGGATAGATCCCAGTAAGGAATTAAGTGAATCCGATTTTGCAAATTCTGATATTCAGTTTACTTCCGAACCGGAGGATTTGAAAAAGGCCTCCTTTCATATAGTTGCTGTTCCCACACCAATTGATAAAAATAATCTTCCTGACCTGAGGAGTTTAATTTCTGCTTCGGAAATTGTAGGCAAAGTGATTAAAAAGGGAGACTATGTTGTTTTTGAATCAACGGTTTTCCCTGGAGCTACGGAAGAAATATGTATTCCGGCAATTGAAAAAATGTCAGGGTTAAAATTTTTATCGGATTTTAAGGTCGGATATTCTCCCGAAAGGATTAATCCCGGTGATAAGGTTCATACTCTGACCAATGTGGTAAAAATAACTTCAGGTTGTGATAAGGAATCCTCTGAAGAAATTGCTAAGGTATATGAACATATCATAAAAGCAGGCATTCACCGTGCATCTTCTATCAAAGTGGCTGAAGCCGCAAAGATCATTGAAAATACACAACGCGATCTGAATATTGCCCTGATGAATGAACTTTCGATCATCTTTCATAAGATGAATATCAATACATATGATGTGTTAAAAGCAGCGGGCACGAAATGGAATTTTTTAAATTTTTATCCCGGTCTTGTTGGTGGGCATTGCATTGGTGTCGATCCCTATTACCTTACATTCAAAGCGAATGAGTTGGGACATTTTGCACAGGTAATTACTGCCGGCAGATCTGTGAATGATGGTATGAGTAAATTTATTACCACCGAACTCGTAAAGGGAATTATACGATCGGGGACCAATGTGCTCAATTCACGCATCCTGGTAATGGGTATTACATTTAAGGAAAATGTAAGTGATATTCGTAATTCAAAAGTGGCCGATGTTATATTTGAGTTACATTCGTATGGAATGAATGTTGAAGTAATTGATCCTTTTGCTGATGCCGAGGAAGTGAAAAAGGAATACGGGCTTGTTTTAAAAAACCAGATATCGGGAAAATATGATGCGATAGTGCTGGCGGTAGCTCACAGTCAATATTCAGGTTTGAGTGATGAATTCTTTAAGGAACATCTGAATAAGGAAGGGATAGTGTTTGATATAAAAGGTTTGTATAAAAAATTGTCGGATCAATATACCTATAAGAGTCTTTAGGAAAATATGGCTTTTTCTCAATCATAAATTTGCTCGTGAAGAGGGAATTATGATTATTTTGAAGCTTGTTCTCCTGAATACTTACTATAGAAATTTGTTCTTGTTCAAGTCAATATGAAAAACCCTGATAAAATAAAAAATTTTGCAATCATTGGTGTTGGCGGATACATTGCTATAAGGCATTTGCGGGCAGTCAAAGATACAGGGAATAAGCTTCTGGCATCACTTGATCCGTGTGACAGTGTTGGAATCATTGATAGTTTTTTCCCCGAAAGCAATTTTTTTGTTGAATTTGAACGCTTCGACAGACACATTGATAAGCTCAAGCGCAATGGGATCCATATGGATTATGTAAGCATTTGTTCTCCAAACTATCTGCACGATTCGCATATCCGTTTTGCCTTACGTTCCGGAGCAAATGCCATATGTGAAAAACCGATCGTATTAAATCCCTGGAATCTGGAAGCTCTGAATGAGATTGAGAAAGAATATGACAAGAAAATATGCAACATCCTCCAATTGAGGTTACATCCTTCAATCGTTGAGCTAAAAAATAAAATCGACAGTTTCCCGAAAGATAAAATTCATGACATTGTGTTAACCTATATTACCAGTCGCGGGAAATGGTACCATATTTCATGGAAAGGCAATCAATCCAAATCAGGAGGTATTGCCACCAATATAGGAGTACATTTTTTTGATATGCTGATATGGATTTTCGGAGGAGTAAAGAAAAATGTAGTTCATCGTCTCGATGAAGAAAAAGCTGCAGGATATCTTGAATTGGAAAATGCACGGATAAAATGGTTTTTAAGTCTTGATTACAATGATATTCCTCCGGAAATAAAAAACAAAGGTATGGGTACTTATCGATCCATTACGGTTGATAATAAGGAAATTGAATTCAGCGGAGGATTCACTGATTTGCATACTGAAAGCTATAAGAGGATTCTTAAAGGAGATCATTTTCCACTCATGGAGGCAAAGCCTTCTATTGAAACAGTCTATACGATCAGAAATTCAGAACCTCTTGGAAAGAAAGGAGACTACCATCCATTTGGCTTTAAATAATTTTGTGGTTACAAATATAAAGATCATCGAAAATGGCAAATAAGAAAGTAGCATTAATTACAGGAATTACAGGTCAGGATGGAGCATACCTGGCTGAGTTTCTTTTAAAAAAAGGTTATATTGTTCATGGAACCAAAAGAAGGAGCTCATTGTTCAATACAGACCGTATTGATCATCTTTACCTGGATCCTCATGTGGAAGACAGGAATTTTCTTCTGCATTATGCAGATCTTACAGATTCAACAAATTTAATACGCATTATTCAGGAAGTACAACCGGATGAAATTTATAATCTTGCCGCCATGAGTCATGTGTATGTTAGTTTTGAAACACCCGAGTATACTGCCAATGCCGATGGTCTGGGAACTCTCAGAATTCTTGAAGCAATTCGTATTTTAGGACTGTCTGAAAAAACAAAGTTCTATCAGGCATCTACCAGCGAACTTTATGGTCTTGTTCAGGAGGTTCCCCAGAGTGAAAAAACACCTTTTTATCCAAGAAGTCCTTATGGAGTGGCAAAACTTTACGGTTACTGGATTACGGTAAATTATCGTGAAGCTTATGGTATGTATGCCTGCAATGGCATATTGTTTAATCATGAATCTCCAATACGGGGTGAAACTTTCGTGACAAGGAAAATCACTCGAGCTGTTGCCCGAATAGCTTTGGGATTGCAGGAAAAAATTTATCTTGGAAATCTCTCTGCAAAACGTGACTGGGGACATGCAAAAGATTATATTAAAGCAATGTACCTGATGCTGCAGCAGGATAAGCCCGAAGATTATGTTATAGCTACAGGTATTACAACTGAGATTCGCGATTTTCTGAGGATGGCATTTAACGAAGTTGGCATTGAACTGGAGTTTAAAGGGGAAGGGCCTGAAGAAAAAGCATTTGTGAAATCATGCAATGATCCGCATTATCAATTGGAAAAAGGGAAAGAGGTTGTTGCAGTTGATCCGAGATATTTCAGGCCCACTGAAGTTGATCTGTTAATTGGTGACCCGACAAAAGCAAACACAAAATTAGGATGGAAGCCGGAGTACAATTTGCCGGCACTTGTTAAAGACATGGTAACTTCTGATATCAAATTGATGAAAAAGGAACAATACCTGCGCCAGGGAGGGTATAAGATTATGAATTATTTTGAATAATGTTTTAGCAGGAACGACTTATTTTAAGAATCAGAAATGCAAAAAAAAAGCAGGATATATGTTGCGGGGCATTTGGGACTTGTAGGAAGTGCACTTGTGCGGAACCTGAAGAAAAAAGGGTATACTGACATTATTGGCAAAAGCATTGAAGAACTTGATCTTTCAGATTTTACTCTGGTCGATGAATACTTTCAGACAGAAAAACCTGAATATGTGATATTGGCGGCCGCTAAAGTCGGAGGGATAGTTGCAAATAATACCTATCGTGCTCAATTCATCTTTGAAAATTTACAAATTCAGAACAATATTATACACAATGCTTATAAACATGGTGTGAAAAAACTCTTGTTTTTAGGCAGTAGTTGCATTTACCCAAAGGAATGTCCTCAGCCGATCAAAGAAGAATATTTGCTGACCGGACCGCTTGAATATACGAATGAACCTTATGCCATTGCTAAAATAGCAGGGATTAAATCAAGTGAAAGCTATAATTTACAGTACAATACCAATTTCATTTCGGTAATGCCCACAAACCTTTATGGTCCCAATGATAATTATGACCTGGAAAAATCGCATGTACTTCCGGCGCTTACCCGTAAAATGCATCTGGGTAAATGCCTGATGAACAACGACTGGGAAGCTATAAGAAAGGACTTCGAAAGAAGACCCGTTGAAGGGCTGGATGGGAAAGCAGGAGATAAAGAGATAAATGAAAAACTTACGAAGTACGGAATTTCAAAAGACGGGAAATCAGTTGATGTAACATTATGGGGAACCGGTTTTCCACGCAGGGAATTCCTTCATTCCGATGATATGGCCGATGCCTGTGTATTCCTGATGGAAAATATTGATTTCAAAGATCTTATAGAGCAAAGAAGAAAAGAAATAGGCGATATTGCTCTGAAGGAGATCAGAAATACACACATCAATATAGGAACAGGCAAAGACCTTACTATCAGAGAACTTGCCGGCAAAGTGCAATCTGTTGTAGGTTTTAATGGGGAACTGGTCTGGGATACCACCAAGCCCGACGGTACTATGCAAAAACTTCTGAATGTAGATAAACTTCATAGTCTTGGCTGGAAGGAAAGCATTTCTCTCGATGAAGGGATTGCAAAGATCTATACGGATTATTGTCAATAGGGAGTCTCAAGTCACCGGTTGCAAGTCTCAAGTATTTATGATTTGTTTCGTTAACTTTAAAACCATCCTTCTTGTTATTGCGATGAGTCTATAATCACGCAATGACATAGTTCACCAGTGTTCCTTCCAGTTTGGGTTATTAACAAATTCCAAAGTTATTAACTCCCCCTGGAATCCCCTTTTTCAACATCATTATTATCTTTATTATTAATACAATTATTGAAATGCTAATCTAAAGGCAATGACGTGTTTCCGGTTTGCGCTTCATTTCATTCCTGTTGCAATAACGTGTTTTCCCACGCTAGCGTGGATTTAGCGAAGCGCAATCCGTGCTCTCACCTTCCTTCTTTAAAAAATCTCAAATCTCAAACACCAAATCACAATTAATATCCCTGCCTGCAGCAGGCAGGCAATGTCCAATTACCAATAACCCAAACTGTGTAATCGTGGAACCGTTAAACTGATGACATTGATTAATTGAGAAGTTGATAAAATGAGAGACCAGAGACTGGTAACCAGAGACTTGAAACTAAAGACCAACCACCCAACAACCCAAACTGTGTAATCGTTGAATCGTTGAACTGGTGAACTAAAGTTTTATAACAAGGTTTATGCCAGTAAACGATCTTCATTTTATCGATTCCCCGATTAATCAATTTAACCAGAAACAAGCACCAAAAGATAGTCTCAAGTTTCTGGTCTCTAGTTTCACTATATAATCATCCCAAAATCTCATATCTCATCTTCCCACTTTCTCACCCTCTCACTCTCCCACATTCCCATTTTTTTACTTTCCCACATTCTCACTGACACAATTCATTTTCTGTCCCCGGAGTTCCCAGATCGCCTGTCAAAAAAGAAGTTGTGCTTTCACACCAGTTAGTGCTCAATAAAGCATCATTCGCATCCGATATGTTTGGGTCCAATTGAATAGAAACTCCGTTCAGTGAGGTATTAAAACCCGGAGCGCCATAATCTACCATACAAATAACAGAACCATCTGTTCCGTCAGATCCATAAGCATTGATGTATAATTTATCACCATCATTCAGCAGGGATATGGAAGAGTATACATAATCTACTTCATTGGCAGCACTTGCTGAACGACCTAATAGAGCAGTTTCTCCCGGGAGTAAAATAAGTTCTTCTGAGATGACATGAGTAGCATCATTTGATCCCCGGCGGATCACAAGATCCATAAGGTTTATATTTTCTCCTGAAACATTTTTTATTTCAATGTATTCTCCCTCTGTATCCGTTAAAGCTGAAGGATTGTACATGATTTCAGTAATGAGGAGTTCCCCCGACATTTCAGTTTCTATATCACTTAATGTAACAATTTCCGTTTCATAAGTTTCATCAACGTTCAAACTGATTAAGGCATTTCCATCAGAAAGGGAAGCATCAATATGGATTTCATAATGTTTCCCGGTTTCAGCTCCGGCAATATCTCCTGATAAATTCCTGGTTTGTATATTTCCTTCATTGTCGGAATAGCTAAGGTTGGATTCTATATGCAAGGGGCCTTCATCAAAAAATCCGGCCCGGGTTTCGTCCATGCCAAAAACGAGTGATCCAGCTGAATTTGAAACAGAAGTTGAATAGCTTGTAAAATCCTGTATAACGTTCTCTTCATATATGACCGTAACCATGATATTTGACAAGGTACAGGTAATGGTTGAAGAAGTTGTCTGTCCGGCAGTGATGGCAAAATTTCCGGAACTGCCAAAATAGTAAGGATTGTCAAATTCTGCAGGCACGTTGTTATCAGAATGAGCTGTGGCATAATAAGTTCCTTCAGGAAGTTCAATACTTTCAGGAATTTCTGATGCACCATTGTATTGCTCAACAACCTCGTCCTGCAGATTGTAAATTCCAATAATGAATGCATCCAAATCTGCTGCTTTTAAGGGATTGTATACATTGAAAGCGGCAACAGATATTCCGACATCAAGGATTAGGCTTCCTGAGGGCAAAAGAGCAGTGTTATCCTTTTTGGAACAGGATACGATAATTACCATAACAAGTGCTGTCAGCACTTTGCTGAAAGAATTCAAATACATATGTCTCATGATAGTTTAGATTGATAGTTGAAAATTACTTTTAACGTTTTTATTTGGTGAAGCAAGATATTTTAAAAATCATTTTTTACCAATTTTCTGAAAGGGGAATATGATAATACATAATTATTATAAATAACAATGGATAATTTTTTGAATTGTATCATGAATATTTGTCATAAAACTCATTTTATACCTTGAAAAGTTTCTAATGAAAGAATAGAGATTAATTTTGCATAAATTTTCAAATCAATTGATATGTCAATCGAAAGAACAAAAATCAAAGATTTAATAGAACATGGAGAACTCAATGCAAAAGTTTTAGTTAAAGGTTGGGTGCGTACTTTCAGAAGCAACAGGTTTATACAGATCAATGACGGTTCTACCATAAACAATATACAGGCAGTAGTCGATTTCGAAAAATTCGATGAAACAGAATTGCGGCGAATTACATCAGGAGCCTGCTTACAAATCGAGGGAAAGCTTACAGAATCGATGGGCAAGGGACAGCGAGTTGAAATTCAAACAGAAAAATTTGAAATACTGGGAGACAGTCATCCTGATGAATATCCCCTACAACCGAAAAAGCACAGCATGGAGTTTTTGCGTACAATTGCTCATCTTCGCCCGAGAACCAACACATTCGGAGCTGTTTTAAGAATACGACATGCTCTTTCTTTTGCCATTCATAAGTACTTCAATGACAAGGGTTTTGTTTATTTGCATACTCCCATTATTACTGGTTCTGATTGTGAAGGTGCGGGAGAAATGTTCAGGGTGACAACCCTTGATCCTGTAAAACCTCCACTCACAAAAGACGGGAAGGTCAATTATTCGGAAGATTTTTTTGGAAGAGAAACCAATCTGACAGTATCGGGACAACTTGAAGGAGAACTCGGAGCCATGGCTCTTTCTGATATTTATACCTTCGGACCTACCTTCAGGGCAGAAAACTCAAATACTCCACGCCATCTTGCCGAATTCTGGATGATTGAACCCGAAATGGCTTTTTATGATCTAAAAGACAATATGGACCTTGTAGAAGATTTCCTTAAAAATATTGTGAGATATATTCTGGAAAATTCTGCACATGACATTGATTTTCTCACAAAAATGTACGATCAGGACTTGAAAAATACCCTGGAATTTGTAATAAGCAATGATTTTACAAGAATTGCCTATACCGAAGCGATAGCTATTCTGGAAAAGTCAGGTCAGAAATTTGAATATCCTGTTTCGTGGGGTGTTGATCTCCAGACTGAACATGAACGTTACCTCGTGGAAAAACACTTCAGGCGACCTGTTATTATCATCGATTACCCAAAAGAAATCAAGGCTTTCTATATGAAACAGAATGCTGACGGGAAGACGGTTGGTGCTATGGACGTACTATTTCCGAGGATAGGTGAAATTATTGGTGGTTCGCAAAGAGAGGAAAATTTTGAAAAACTGGTGAATCGTATAAAGGAATTACATCTAAATAAGGAAGATTTTTGGTGGTACCTCGAGACAAGAAGATTTGGTACTGCCCCTCATAGTGGTTTTGGACTTGGATTTGAGAGAATGATGTTATTTATTACAGGCATGTCTAATATCAGGGATGTGATTCCATTTCCCCGCACACCGAAAAATGCTGAATTTTAATCCTCCTTCGCGTTCCGCTCCGGCGGACGAGAAGTTGTGGTTTAATTCCCCGTAGCTTGCTGCGGAAATAAGAATCCAGAGCTTGCTCTGGGGTATAATACCATTTATTAAAGCATTCGGTTTTGCCATCTTCAGAGTTCTGATTTTAAAATAAAATGCTGCCGGGAGTCATTTATTTGTCGAAACATTGGAATCTTTAGACAAATTAAACATAAAATTCAAGGCATTTTTTTATTTTTATAATCGATGATTGAGTAAATGTGTCTGAGTGATGTTGAAACAGAAACTACAACAGAAACTGCTTCAAAGGCTTTCTCCTCAGCAGATACAAATGATCAAATTGCTGGAAATACCTACCATGCAGCTTGAACAGCGTATTAAGAGAGAGCTGGAAGAGAATCCTGTACTGGAAGAAGGCAGGGAAGAATCGGATTCGGAGATTGGGCCTGATGAGGATCCGGTTGCTGACGAAAAGGACAGGGATAATGAAGAATTTTCTCTCGAAGATTATATTGAAGATGATGACCTTCCTTCTTATAAAACAGAATCAAGGAATTATTCAAAAGATGATAAAAGAGAGGAAATTCCATTTTCAACAGGATCTACTTTTCACGAATTCCTGGAAGCACAGCTTGGTTTAAGGAAGCTGGATGAAAATCAGCATGCTTTGGCAGAATATTTAATCGGCAATATAGACGAGGATGGCTACTTGCGGCGTGAACTTGAGTCCATAGTTGACGATCTGGCATTTTCGTTGAATGTTACTGCTACTGAAGAGGAACTGCTGGAATTGCTAAGAATTATTCAGGATTTTGATCCTGTTGGTGTCGGAGCCCGTGATTTACGTGAATGTCTTCTGTTGCAGGTAAGAGAGAAAGATCAGGAGCTGCCTGAGATTGCTCTTGCAACAAAGATCATCAGGCATCACTTTGATGAGTTCACCAGAAAACATTATGAAAAGATAAAAAATAAACTGGGTATAAGTGATGAGGATCTCAAAGGAGCAATTGATGAGATACTGAAACTGAATCCAAAGCCAGGAAGTTCTTTTAGCGATCCTTTAAATAAAGACTCTTTTACCATTGTTCCTGATTTTATTCTTGAAAATAATGATGGTGAATTTCAGATTAGTCTGAATTCAAGAAATACTCCCGAATTACGACTTAGCAAAACCTATTCAGAAATGCTTCATTCTTATGCATCAAGTAAGGAAAAACAAACCCGGGAACAGAAAGAAGCCATAACGTTTGTTAAACAAAAGCTTGATTCAGCGAAATGGTTTATTGATGCTATTCGTCAGAGGCAAAATACATTGATGATTACCATGAATGCAATCATTGAATATCAGCATAACTATTTTATTGAGGGTGATGAAACATTATTAAAACCAATGATCCTGAAAGATATAGCTGACAGAACCGGCTTAGATATTTCTACTATATCGCGTGTAGCAAACAGCAAATACATCCAAACTCATTTTGGTATTTTCCCATTGAAATACTTTTTCTCAGAAGGATTGCAAACAGAGTCGGGAGAAGAAGTCTCAAGCAGGGAGATCAAGAAAATATTATTCGAATGCATTGAAAATGAAGAAAAGCGGAAACCTCTCACTGATGATAAGCTTGCCAGCATATTGCAGGAAAAGGGATACCATATTGCAAGACGAACAGTAGCGAAATATCGCGAGCAGCTAAATATTCCTGTAGCGAGGATGAGAAAAGAATTGTAATGACTCAATTTGCAAAATTCATATCTTTTTTATTTCACCCGATTTTTATGCCTCTTATCGGATTGATCATTATTTTTAATTCAGGGGTTTTTTTCATGGATGTTCCTGTGGAATATAAACGATTTGTTTACATGGTTGTAGTTTTATGCCATATCTTGCTTCCATTCAGCATCCTTCCGGTACTAATCTATCTTAAACACCTGAGAAACTATTCCTTGGATATAAGGAGAGAAAGGCTTATACCGTTGTTTTTTGCTACAATCTGCTTTTATATAGGGTATTATTTTGTGTCAAAGCTGGCCCCGGTCAGATTGATTAATTTATTTTTATTTTCATCAACCGTAGTGATTTTTATTCTTTTGTTTGTATCACTTTTCTGGAAGATTAGTATTCATATGACGGGAATTGGAGGATTAACAGGGATGATACTGATCCTTTCCTTTACTTATGGGATTGACTCAACAATTGTATTAAGTTTCAGTATTTTCGTTGCAGGATTGATTGCTACCTCGCGCCTGGCTTTACAATCTCATAGTGTTTTACAGCTTACGGCGGGATTTTTTACAGGTCTGTTGGCCATATTTATCCTCATGATGCAGATAATATTGTAACGTGAAAAGTTAAGTGTTCGGAGTTTTGGGTTGAGAGTTTTGAATTAGGTTGTTGGGTTGCTAGGTTTTTAGGTTATTGGGGACTTTCCTGATAACATACCGTGCGAAGATATGGCATCCAGGAATTGATTGTGATACTGTTGAATAGTTGAACTGTTAAAATAAACCTTTGTAACAGGGTGATCCTAATTCTACACACTGAAAGGGTGTTATTATTATAGCCCGGGGTGAAACCCCGGTAACAAGATACAAAATAAAAGCGTTTCATCTGCTTACTTAATTCAGGACTTAAACAATTCATGAAACATAAACAACAGAGATTTGAAATTTTGAGACAAGAAACCAGAGACTTGCGACTTGAGACTATTTTAATTTCCCGTTTTCTCCAAAACCGATCGAATTGTAAATTCATCCTGTTTCATTGTCCTGAACAGTTTCTTTGAAGAAAGATATTCTGCTAAGTATTCCTGCTCCGACTGTCCGGGCGTTGGCACAAGTACGGCTGTTTTTTTCAGAGCCAGGAGATCCATAATGGTACTATAACCTGAACGGCATATAATTATATCAGCATTTTTAATCAAAGGCAATAGTTTTTTTGAAGACAAGTGGTTGTGCCATCCCGGCAACATGTCTTCTTTTTTTCCCGGCAATCCGCGAATTACAGTATATACATATTCCTCGGGAATATATTTTATCTGATCCCGAATTAATTTTTCAAATGATGTTCTTTGATTTTCCGGTCCTGAGATAAGGAACAGGATCTCTTTTTTGTGTTTTTTTCTTTGGTCTGTAAGGTCAGCAATGCTGAATCTGGAAAGTATTCCAATGTAACTGACCTGGTTATGCAATGAATTGCCATGCGATAATTTGCCTGCATAGCTGTCATGGTCTTCAAGATCAGGGATCCAGCATTCATCGTACTTTTCAATAAACCAACGATTCATTTTATTGATAAACTTCTCAAAAGTTTTTAATCGGTCCGGAAGAATTATGTTCAATTGATGTGTAATAAATACTGAATGTACATTTTTGTTCCAGAGTCCATAGCAATTGTCGGATACTATAAAATCGATCTTGTGTTGTCTTATGATCTTTCTGAGCGAATAATGTTCTCTGACAATTTGTATAAGAAAGAACGGTACATGCAGTACCAATGATAACAACTGATTTCTGTTTTCGTTAAATCGTATCCTTGCATAAGGAATATTAACGATGTTAACTTCAGGAAATTCTTCAAGGATAATATTCAAATGCGAAGGACTTCCACCAACAAATACAGTATCTCTGTTCCTGATGTAATTGCTGATTACAGGCAGAAGGCGGGTGGCATGTCCAAGCCCCCAGTTTAGCGGAACGAGTAAAACTCTCTTTTTTTTCATGTCAATAACAATTTTATGATGAGATCGTAACAGGGATGCCTAAATCCCGCACTTTAGCTGCAATAGCATTCAGTTTTTGTTCGGAAATCTTCCGTATGGTTCTTATCGGAGTATCGCGGGCAATTGTATATACCATTACCAATTGGGGATGAAGCTCTTTTATTACGCTTAACCAGGCAACAAGTTCTTCTTCAGAACTATTATCGAATGAATAGTCATTGTAGCTGCCTTTCACAAAGAGTGTTTGTATTGTCAGGTTGTTTTTAAACGTGTGCAATTGTTCTATCAGTTGCTGCAGGGAAAAATTGTCTGCAGGGCAATTGATTTTTCGTATGGTCTCCTCATTTGCAGAATCAAGTTTTAAAATATTATAATCAATCTTCTGCAGGGCTTTGGAAATTTTTTTATTACCGATAAGAGTAGCGTTTGATAAAACAGCAACCTTCACTGTCGGAAAATATTTTTTTCTAAGACAAAGGGTATCATCGATGATCTGAGAGAAAGAGGGATGCAGTGTTGGTTCTCCGTTTCCGGCAAAAGTAATTGTGTCTATGGGGTTCCCACGTGAAGAATATCTTTTCAGAGTCTCTTCAAGATTTCTCCTGACTTCTTCAGGTGTTGGCAATCTTGAATTTTTGTCAGGATAAAAAAAATCAGTGAGTCCGCATTCACAATACAAACAATTGAAATTACAGACTTTCTTTGAAGTTGGCAGTAGATTAATACCAAGCGAATTCCCTAAACGACGACTTGAGACCGGTCCAAAAATAATTTCATCAAAAAGAAATGTTGCCATAATACAGAAAGCCTTTTCTATTTTTCCTCGTTTTTCAATCTTCCGACACGTAGATTATAGATTTCAGTTCGCTTATAAAAGGCAGTATCTTCATTGTCGTATTCAGGAATAATGATTCTCATATGTGTGAATGAAGGATCGATACATTTTTGGACAAGGATGTATTCACGGCCATACCTTGATTTCGGAAGAGGTGTTTCATTGAAATATAATCTGTGTTGAAGAGCATCATTCTTCTGTGAAAAGAAGTAAGCCGTTATTCTGGGATTTAAAGAGCTATCTTCATCAGTTATTTTAACCGATGCATTCAACACGTATATTCCTGCACTGTCAACAGGAAATTCAAATGGAGGAGGATATTGGGATTTTTTTCCTGAGATAATGTATCGGGGCTTTTCTGATTTCCAGATAATATCCATGTTTGATGTATGATATTTATTCCTGGTAGCTTTAGCTTCTTCTGCTTTTAAGCTTAGTTCTGAGAATACTTCATCATAAATACTTGTTATTTTTTCCGGTCTGGATGAATAGTATTCCATGGTGTTTAACAATTCCTCTTTGGAATACCCGTGTTTTTTAAGTACTGAACTATATATTCTGGAGGAGTCAAGGTCTTTGAACTGATCGTTTATTGTATGGTTCATTGCAATAGCATCTGCAATGTGCATATCAATCAGCAGGGGGACAAGTTTTTTTCTTGGAATGAGTTTTTCATTTTCCTTTTGACCGCAGGAAAAGAGGATGAATGCAAGAGATAAAAATAAAAGCCAACTTCTCATTTGTAATCGTTTTGTCGGTAAAGGTAGTTAAAGTTGTGTAGTTTTTGTTTAGGGGTTTAGCTGTTGAGTTGTTTAGTAAAAAAGAGTAGATGCAATTTATACTTAGTGAGGGAGAATGCTGAGCGTGCGGTGAATGTGGATAAAAAAAGGGGCTGTCTTAAAAGTTGAAAATTCAACACCAAGGCACTAAATCACAAAGTACTCACAAATGTTATAAATAATTGAAAAAACGTGAGTTCGAGATAAGTTATAACTACTTGAAATAGCAATTATCAGATAATTTAACTTGTATTATC
>Ga0315544_1001701_pt1 | contig 16581 bp, 11 predicted proteins | sample SalMarSW160130MG_2_FD_202543 | JGI IMG/M metagenome (GOLD analysis project Ga0315544, IMG submission 202543) | Salt marsh sediment microbial communities from the Plum Island Ecosystem LTER, Massachusetts, United States - Salt Marsh Sediment SW1601-130 ... | reverse complement strand
TTTGGTCTGCAGATGCCCCTTAACTCGTAGCGGAACACCGTTTTTGGAAACCGCCCTTACTGAGAGAGGAATCCCCGTCAAGAAAGGACTCAATTGGATTGGTTCTTCTGTTCCAACGAAGCCGTTTGGTGGTACTTCTGGAAACATGTAGTCAACATATCTGTGGCCTTCATTATCAAAGGTATTTCTTCTAAGGTCTGACTTGGTATAGACTCCCAGTAGAGATGCCTCCTCAAAAACCGCTCGCTCGTCAAAGGAAGCCCTAACGCCGAGTGGGAAAATGAGCCTTAATCGCACATTCTTTGCTGATAGCTCTCCCCTGTTGCGTACTGCAAATGGGAGGAAACAGAGAACTTGTGCTTTGTCATCGACCGAGCCACCGAAGACGACTCTGTTGGTTTGAGGTTCATGTGTCAGAGACTGGCTCATCAGAAGAATGTCAAGCTTAACCCTCTTGAATGCCCCGGATTGCTTTGCAATTCTGTATCCAACTAAGATACCAGCCGCTCCGATGGCTGAGCCGACAACAAGTGAGATTACGCCAAGTGCGTCCATACATATCCCATAGGGGCTTATGTGACTGCAACCATTCTACTCTTGTATGCGCAGTCGGGCAATCAATACACAGAAGCATAGAGTCATCCACTTGTTTGCCTCTTCTCTAGATTCATGTCCTTTCCTAGACTATGTTCAGCTCTTCTAACATCACGAATGGCGATTATATAGTAATTCAGGTGCATCACAAGCTCTGAAATTGCGCTCTTAGAACTAGGGTTAGACTGGTCATAATTCTCTATGATAATTACGATGTAATGGTTAGCCAAACTGTGTCTTCAGAACTTGCTTCCCGGTTTCGTTATTCTCCCGCATGATCGATATTCATTCGTAGTTCACCGAAACAACCCTGAAACGTTTCAGGGTTGTTTCGGGGTCAGTTTTGGGGTAGTTTTGGGGTGAGTTTCAGGGTGTTTCGAGGTGAGTTTCGGGGTTGCAGCGAGCCTCGAGTCCCTAGCTTAGGCCACCATTGGGCCACAAAACGATGAAAAGTGTGCCGACGCCGTATTCCGTAGATACCACCATCTGGGGCTGACGCGCGGCAACACTGGTTTGCACATAAGCTCCTGCTATGGCTTATAATTTAGACAAACCCTTCACTGGAACTGGGTTAGAGACGAGCCATGGAAAAGAAAGCACCAAAAATAAACCTAGGTGAGCTATGCGAAGCGATGGAGAACAACTCCTACGAGCACGAGTACTTCCTCGATGTTGAAACTGGAGAAATCCTGTTCATCTCGGGCTACTTGAGTGACGAGGAAACAAGAGAACTGAAGGACCGGATCAAGGAGGATTCTGAGCGCTATGAGCGGATCCCTAGAGCCGAACCCAATGAGGGGTATGAAGACATGGTAGATTTCATTGCCACCGTCAATAATGAACGCCTTGCCGAGTTGCTGGAGGTGGCCATCAACGGTAAGGGGGCCTTCCGCCGGTTCAAGGATGTGATGCGCAACTATCCTGAGGAAAGCGAGAGATGGTTCAAGTTCAAGGATGAGAGAATCGAGGAAAGAGCCCTGGAATGGCTTGGCGGTATTGGCATAAGGCCCGCTCAAGACTGAGGCACAAGACAGCATGCCGAAGCCGAAGTACAAGCAGCCGTCAATAGAGCTGAACGAACAGTTCAGGCGCGCCCTGGACCTGATAGAACATACTAGTAAGGATATTTTCATCACAGGTCGGGCGGGCACTGGTAAATCGACTTTGCTGGACTACTGCCGACGCACCACTGCGAAGAGGGTGGCGGTTCTGGCACCGACCGGTGTCGCTGCGCTCAACGTCAAAGGGCAGACTATACATTCGTTCTTCGGATTCAAGCCGAGCATCACTCCAGACAACGTCAAGAAAGTCCGTTTTGCAGACGGGAAACAGAACATTTACAGGAACCTGGATGTGATCGTTATTGACGAGATTTCAATGGTGAGAGCGGATCTGCTCGATTGCGTAGACAAGTGTCTGCGCTTGAACGGACCGAGAGCCGATAAACCATTTGGGAGCATCCAGATGATATTCATCGGGGACCTGTACCAGTTGCCACCCGTTGTCACCGGCGCGGAGAGAACTGCCTTCAATTCTCTATATCAAACCCCTTACTTTTACAGCGCGAAGGTGTTTGAGTCTCTGGACATGGAATTTGTGGAGCTGGAAAAAATCTACCGCCAGCGCGACGAACAGTTCATCGGCATTCTTAATGTCATCCGAAACAACACCGTTACCGAAGATCAATTGGAGCTTCTCAATCAGCGCTGCTTGTCGGAGTTCGAGCCGCCACCAGATGGTTTCTACGTTCATCTGACCACTACCAACAAGCTCGCCGATGAGATCAACGCCAGGCAACTGGCAAGGCTGAGAAGCCCGCTTCATGTCTTCACCGCGAGCATCAAGGGGGAGTTCCGTGCAGAGTATATTCCCACAGCAGTCGACCTTCGGGTTAAGACTGGGGCACAGATAATGATGGTCAATAATGACTCCGACGGTCGGTGGGTCAATGGCAGCATCGGCAAAATCATTGACGTTATCAAGGATAGCAAAGTTGACTACGTCATCGTGGTGGAACTAAGTGATGATGCCATGGTAGAAGTAACACCTTATACCTGGGAGATCTTCAAGCTCTTTGCGGAGGACGAACAGCTGAAGTCGGAAGTTATTGGGCGTTTCACTCAATATCCGGTGATGCTTGCTTGGGCGGTGACTATCCACAAGAGCCAGGGGAAGACATTTGACAGGGTAATCATTGATATCGGAAGAGGGGCATTTGCTCACGGGCAAACTTATGTGGCGTTGAGCCGATGTACGACACTGGATGGTATTGTCCTGAAGAAGCCCATTTTGAAGAAGCATATCTGGACCGATTACAAGGTGGTGAAGTTCTTGACAAAGTATCAATACGATAAGGCAGCACAGGACCTGCCCGTTGATGATAAGGTTGAAGTTATCAAGCGAGCAATTGAGAACAGGGCACTGCTGGAAATAACATACCTGAAACCCAATGATGAGAAATCAAGAAGGGTTATCAGACCCGAGATGGTTGGAGAGATGGAATACCAGGGTAGAGACTACTTAGGCGTGCGTGCCTTCTGCCTTAAGCGGAGTGAAGAAAGAGTCTTCCGAGTTGACAGGATACTCGAGATTCGAGAAGTGTGAACGATGTTTGGCCGGGCTGCACCAAACATCGTTTTGGGACCCAACAATCAGGGACGCCATGCTTTCAAGATCTGCTCCCTTGTTCAAATTCCAGGTTCCAAGTTCTACGGTTCTATGGTTCTAGACCGGAAACTGTAGCTAAAAGAAAGCTAGTACCTGAGACTTAGAATCAACGGTAGAACTGCGTGAGGTAGAACGAGGTAGAAGTATCTATAGAAGTGGTAGAAGTAGCAGGTGAGGTAGAAGTAGAAGTGGGTATGGAAGTAGAAATAGAACCAATTCGAGTGGATGCCAAACCGGATACTGGTGGAAACCAAGCGGAGAAAAGTGGAGAATAAGGCGGAGAATAGAGTGGAGAATCAAATACAAATTGACTGGAGAAAAAGCGGATAACGAAGTGGAGAGCTAAATACAAATCAGGCGGACAAAAAAGGCCGAGAAAGGCGGAGAACAAAGTAGAGATTGAAGCGGCAACAAAGTGGAAACTGGAATGGAAACAGACCGGAAACTGGAGCCGAAACCAGGTCGAAAATTGTAGCTCAATAGAGCTGAAGTAACCCTGAAACGTTTCGGGGAAGTTCCTTGAAAAATACGAATAAAATGCCAATAACGCGACACAAAGGGTTAACCAAAACTGAAACAGGCATGGAAATTGCAGGAGAAGCAGGGGGGCAGATATTAAGGACGTGATCCGGCTGATTGCAGGTAACGGAACGATGTTATGTATAGCTCATGAGACTTCTTTATGATGACGCTGCAAAACTGACCCTCTCACAATGTTGTCTAGCATTTCCGTTATTGTATTCGGAAGGTCCTGTTGGACAGCGGTTTCTCAGGGTGGCCTTCCCCTGTTTTATAGACCAGCTGAAAACGAGACTTTTCCTGCGTGAGAATCAATACCGGTAACTCCCGGTTAGAAAGTAGTATAATTATTGTAGGCAGGTCAGCAACCCATAATGGCGAGGATTGGAAACGTATATCTTGGTGGGAAAGAGTCGGAAACACCCAGTTCAGAGAACTTCCCAAGTGGGATTGCATTCCCATTGAAAGGTGATTGCGAAATTGATTACATATGGGAGTCTCAAGATCTCAGTTGGCAAGTTGAGCTAAAGCGCGGTCATGTTTATGCTGTCGCTAGGTCACATGATCCTAAAGCATATGGTAATCTTGTGACCTCCGGACTAGAACAGATACAGCGTTGTCAGGATACCATTGCGGTTAAGAAACTGGGTATCTTAGTTCTTGACCACCCCGAAATTAACCACATAGGCCTATTTCAGAGAGATGGAGAGGCCATTCTCAGGCACTTTTCTGTTGCTACACTAGGTTTTGGAATTGATTTTTCTGCTGAAGTGCATGACAAGGACGGCAATATCAAGCCTTCTGCGCCTATACCCGAGCCGATCTGGACTTGGGCATTTCGCTACTATCGCTTGTCTCAAGCTAGCCAAGACATATTCGAAGCGTATAGGAATCTGTTTCTGTCTCTAGAAGCATTGCTGAATAAGATTCGCCCGAAGTCACGAAGCGAGGGTGAAAAAACGTGGCTAAAGAACGCGCTCTCAGAAGTAGCAGCAAAAGTTCAGTTCGCAAAACATACACCACCAACAATAGCAGATCCCATTGATTACGTCATAAAAACCCAGTATGAAGACACTAGATGTCGTTTATTCCATGCCAAGTACCCCGATGCACTGCTACCCCATGAAGAACTCAATCCGACGGATGTACTGGTTGCATATGAAGCTCTGCTTCGGTTATGGCGTGACATTGCAGAAACATACTTCCAAGTGCCTTGCGGGGGTGGTGCGGTCACATACCAAGGATTTAGATCCTTGATGGACAGGTCTTTCAGCCACCCACTATCACTATATTTCACCGAGGATAATTCTCCGCCTCAAAAAGGTGATCTCCAAGTCAGTCCGCTTGGCCTTCCTACTTTTGAATTTGAGCAATCAACATACCTGAGTGAAACGCAGCCTGGGGTTGTTTCGTGGCAAGGGGAAATAAGTCTACTGGATATTGACAAGAATCTCTCTATTCACAGAATATGCTCGTTAGTGGATAAAACCCTACTGAACGTGGATTTCATCAAGGATGGTCTCTCTCCATCAGGGGCTGATGTTTTTCAAACGTATCAAAGCGTGAGGCTCCTTAATATAGGTCAGCCAAAAACCATCTTTTGAAATCCACCAACTCATAGATAATATAAATGGAGGGTTTTCAAAGACTGAACATTTTGGCTTTTTGTTACCTAGCGACGCTGAGACAAAGGCCTACGCCTTCAGTATGTCCTTGTGCTTCAGTGCTCGCTCCAGTGAGGGCTGCATCTTCATGTCCTGGAACTCTTTGATGGCGAAGTCCAGGTGCTCAAGAGCCTCGGCTCGCTCTTTTGGATAATGTTCCAGAAGTAGCTCGGTAAGCTGGAGGCGGGTTAGGGCCAGCTCCGGCCGGAATCTCATATCTGTGCAGGCCTTGAGCGCCCCCTGATAAAACTTACGGGCTTCATCATGTCTCCCCAAGAAAGCCGCTGCGGCTCCCATGTGGCGGCCTACATATGTGGTGCGCCATAGGCCACTCGTGTGGCTGCTGCTGCCAGCCAGTCGACGAAGGAGCAGGTCAGCCGCTTGGCGGTGTCCTGCCAGCACGGCAGCTTCCAATGATGTGATATCAACCCATACCATGGTCTCATCCTCGTCCGAGCCAATGCCGGGGCGTGCCACGACCATCCGTTCTAACATCTCCGTCACCTCGGCATAGCGGCCAAGGTGTGCCAGACAATATAGAATCAGCATGTCAAGAATTATGGCTCGGGGGAGGTTTCTCGAGCCCTGAAGTATGGACTCAAGGGCCCGGCCAGCATCTCCAAGATACACCCTGGCGGGCAGGAGCCAGGCTGCCCACATCGCTGCGGCTTCAAAGATGCCCAGTTCCTCGCCGCGGGCCAACATGCGGCGGCGGATTGCTAGCGCCTCCTCAAAGCACCCGTCCCAGATGGCCATGATGGCATCATTCAACATTGATATGATAAGCAGGTTCGCCTGTCCGCTGCGCTCGGCCATGGTCCGCATCTCAACCATGATGTCTTCAGCACGCCGGCGGTGACCAAACTCCAGGAAGGTGTGCATGATAAACCACAGTACCCAGCCAAGTATCAAAACATTCACACCATTCCGAGAGCGCTCTGCCAGCTCCTCCACCAGGCGCAGCCGCTCCTCGTCATGCTGTGGCGCATCCACAGTAAGGAGCCAAATTCCAGCTGTCCACCAGTAAGTGTCAGGGTCTCCCAGACGACGGGCTAGGTCCAAGGCTCGGCTGACGGAAGCAACCCCTTCTGGCCTTGAGTGGCTAACCCCAGCCACCTTCACAAAACCCAGCATGGCATCCGCCCAGGCCCGCTCCACTGTGTCCGGCTCGGCATAGCGGTCGGCTCGCGCCGCCCACTGTGCCGCCTGGGGAGAATTCATCAAATTCGTTCCATAGCCTGCTATCCCATTCCCCGCCAGCAGGCAAGCCCGGGAAGCCCGCGTGTTGTCGCTGATAGCCTCAGCCAGGGCTAGTGCCTGTGGTGCCTCCATGTCAATAACGCGTCGATGCCCGCCGGCCAGGAGTAGGGCATCACCCAGGGCCAGGAGCAGGTCACACCGCTTGGCTTTGTCCTCCGGGTCCAGCACCTCCTGGACCTTGAGCGCCTGCTCCAGCAGCCTTACCGCCTCACCATAGGCATAAACAGCGATAGCTCTTTTGGCGGCTGTTTCCGCGTATTCAACCGCTTTCTTCAGGTCAGTCGGGTCGGTGGAATGGGAGAAGTGCTCTGCGAGCTCAGCGGCATGTTCCTCCAAGCGTTTGGCGTACAAGGTTTCCAAAGAGTGTGCTACCTGCCGGTGCAGTTTCAGACGCTGCGGGGCAATCATCTCGTCGTACAGTGTCTGGCGGAAGAAGGCATGCGTGAAGCGGTAGCGCACCACACCTCTCTGGGGACGCTCTTCCAGTACCGATAGTCGCACAGCTTCCTTGAGGGAGTTAACAAACACATCTTCATTTATGCCGGCCACGGCTTTCAGAGTCTCCAGGGCAAACTCGCGGCCGATAACGGAAGCCACGGAAAGCAGTTGATTGCACTCTGGACTGAGTAAGGAAAGGCGCTTGCCGATGACATCTCGTAGTCCTTCGGGGATGCTCATCTCCAGCGGGGTATCCCTGGTTGGCCGCCAGCGTCCCTCGTACCTGGTAATCAGTCCCTCCTCGGCGAGATAGCGGACCACCTCCTGCACGAAGAGGGGATTCCCCTCCGTCTGGCGGTGCACCGCCTCGGCCAATCCCCAGGGTACACTTTCCCGCGTAATGCTCTCCAGCATGCGGCGAACCTCATCCGCATTCAGGCCGCGCAGGAGAACGCGGCCGTAAGTGGAGACACGCCTGAGCTCGGCCAGTGCCGCCGATAACGGATGGCTGCGGTCCACCTCCACATCGCGGTATGTACCCACTATCAACAGCCTGGCACCGGTAATATTGCGAGAGACATGGGTCAGCATTTCCAATGTACCCTTGTCGGCATCGTGTAGATCCTCCAGGACAACCAGCATGGGCTGGACATTGGCGGCGTTACTCAGGAAGGCCGTGACTGCCTGCAACAGCCGGTACCTTTCTTCTTCGGGATTCTTCTGAGGTCGGAGTCTTATCTTGAGTCTTTCCCTTATCTCAGAGACGATGCGGGCCACATCAGAAGCACCGCCGCCCAGCTCTTCCCGCAGGTCTTTGGGCTCGCGGGTGAGCACATAGGAGCGCAGCGCCTCGACGAAGGCCAGGTAGGGCAGCGACAGCGAGCCTGCCTCATAGCAGTGGCCCACCAGCGTCCGCCCACCCCGCAGAGTAACATAGGTGGCCAGCTGCTCACATAAAGCAGTCTTGCCAATGCCCGGCTCGCCCATCGCCATCATCAATGCTCCCTGACCTGATATAGCTCCATCAAAAGCTGATTGAAGCTGTTTCAGCTCTGGCTCACGGCCCACAAATACCCTTCGGTAAAGCGGATTCTCAGCGGGGGTTTCTAGCGATGGCTCTTCTATCTTGCCTGCCTCGATTGCTTCAAGAGCCTGAAGGACAACCGCGGCCGATTCCGGCCGTTTGTCGGGGTCCTTCTCCAGTAGTTGCAGAATGAGCGTCTCCAGAGCCGGGGGCAGGTCAGCCCGGTGCCATGTGGGCGATACCGGTGGCGTGTTGATATGCTGCCCGATAATGGCGATCGAATCATCACCCACAAAGGGTGGACGGCCGGTCACCATCTCGTAGAGCATTGCCCCCAATGAGTAAAGGTCGGCCTTGGTGGTCACTTTCCCACCCATAGCCTGCTCTGGAGGCATATAGGTCACCGTGCCCACCATCATGCCGGACTGTGTCAGCCGGGAGAGGTCAACAGCCAGAGCCAGACCGAAGTCGCCTATCTTCGCGGTGCCATCTGCAGCGAGCCAGATATTGCCGGGTTTTATGTCACGGTGGACAATCCCCTTGCCGTGGGCAAACTCTAGGCCCCGGCAGGTCGCCTTGGCAATATCGACTGCCTGTGCGATGGGCAATCGATGCTCTGGGGCCTTCTCAATCAAGCCTTCGACATCACCGCCAGGCATGAGAGGGATAACTATGTAGGGTTGTCCTTCATGTTCCCCCATATCGTAAATAGCAACGATGTTGGGCTGGTCCCCAAGTCGGCCCATAGCCCGCGCTTCACGGGTTACGCGGGTCCGGCTGGCGTCATCCAGTTTCTCAGTCTTGATGAGGGCAAAGGCTACATCACGGTCAAGGAGCGTATCGTGGGCGAGGTAGACCTTCTTCTTCCCACCCTCACCCAGGAATTTCTTCACCTGATAACGGCCATTAGCAAAAGAGGTGGGCATGGAAGGCACTGACGATGGTTCTTGCAGTGAGACTAGGGGTTGACCGCATTGAAGGCAGAAACTACTGCCTTGAGGGTTACGATGCTGACAGCGACTGCAAACTAACTCTGCCTGCACCGATTTGCCACATCGATTGCAGAACTTAGCGTTGTCTGGAAGTTCAGTCTGGCAATGCGGGCACTTCATCAGGCACATCCTCCGATCGAGTCACAGTGTATGACCGTCGGGTAGGAATGTCAAGACTCTGCGGGATTGCACATTATGACGTAATGTGTAGCGGGGGCTGGGGAATGAAATAAAAAAACGACCGGCTCTCCTTTAGGACGGCATTTGTCAGCTCGTAAGGATTTATCTTTGACATCTAGTAATTCTGGATTGAAAAACTGAATCCGAATAATAATTAGGTTAGAGTTACTTATATGAATAATTCCAGAATTCCCTGGTCCAGAATGGTGAGAGCGAGCTTATCGGCAAGAAGAAAAACCCTCCGATTATGGTTTCCCTGCAGCAGTTCCTCAGTCCTCTAATATACGTCTTACTGGCTGCCGGAGAGATATTTGCCCTTGAAGAAATCCATAAAGCCCTCTTTCCGAAACTCTATAGCTTTGGCAAGTACAAACCGAGGTTAAAAGGTAAAACCATGTCAGGATAAGACTAAGAGCCGAAATTTCTAGTAAACGGTGACTTGAGGTCCACAAGAAAGCTCTCGCGGTGTCACGATTACTCGAAAAAGTTACTACGGTGGGCGGTATTATACGGTAGGCAGAAATAAAGACTTTGAACTGGTTTTAAGCTTATGAAATACAGCTGTTTGGACCCCAGACTGGAGTCTTACCCCCCGGAGCGAAAGGATACAGTCGGAAAACTACTAGGTTTTGCGCGACAGCTTAGTAGCGTGTTAGTATCTAAAAAAATAATTTAGGTAGTGTACGGCATGGTTTGGATACAATTCGCTGTCTGCCTTGCAATTATTGTCTTAGCTGGAACTAAACTTGCCAAATATGGTGATTTGATTGCAGAGAAGACAGGTCTGGGGCGCGTTTGGATTGGTGTAGTTCTTCTCGCCACTATAACATCTCTCCCGGAACTAGCTACCGGCATCAGTTCGGTGACCTTGGTAGGTGAGCCCGACTTAACGATCGGAGACCTCTTTGGCTCCAACTTGATAAACCTGGTGATTATTGCCATTATCGATTTGGTCCACAGAAGCGGCCCGGCGCTGCATTATATGAGCAGAGGCATCACCTTGGGCGCAGCGTTGAGCCTCTTTCTAATAGCGGCAGCAGCCACATTCCTTTATCTGGCTCAGAATCTGCTAACATTGACCATTTTCGGTCGGATTGGGATCCTTTCTCTAATACTATTCCTCCTGTACCTTCTTGCACAATACATGATATTTCGCTTCCAGTCGGCTAAAAGTGCAGACGCTCAGGGAAACGAGATAGTCCCTGCCAACGATCATCACATGTCTCTGAAAAGGGCGGTCACCTTATTTGTTGTGGCAGCAATAGCAACTGCTGGAGCCGGAATATGGCTGGCACCTGTTGGCGACCAGATTTCTGAAGTCACCGGTCTCAGCGCCAGCTTTGTGGGTACCTTGTTTCTTGCCATCTGTACATCCGCACCCGAAATTGTGGTCTCAATTTCTGCAGCACGATTGGGTGCCTTGGAAATGGCTGTTGGTAATATGGTGGGAAGTAACTTGTTCAATATGGGTGTTGTTATCTTCATAGCTGACCTTTTCTATGCTGCCGCGCCAATTCTGCAGGCAGCGGAGGTATACCATGTCATAACGGCTCTTTTTGCGGTACTGATGAGTAGCATTGTGATTATTGGTATCGTTTTCCGGCCTCGATTCTGGCTGCGCATCTGGGTTGGTGTAGATACGGTGGCTCTAGCGCTCTTATACTTCGCCGCTATGACAACCCTGTACTTTCTTAGTAAGCCAGCTTAGTGCCAGAGGAATATCTTTTATTAAGATGGAAGGTACAATTCAATCCGGGCTTGCGTCATAGACTCTTCCTCACTTCGATTGGCCATGGGAATTGTCTGGCTCTAGAATAGAAGAACAGTAGGACGATCTGGAACAGACCTTGCATGACATATTAAAGAATGCGAAGCATCGTGAGCATATCTTTGGGCCGCCGATTCATGGCGTCGGCATTGAGTTCGAAGAATCGCCTCTGCCAGCGGACTATGCCTTTTTCCATGAGGAAAACGAACCACCTCCACTTGAGGCTAAAGTAGTTACCGCCGTAGGTAACTGCGGTCTTTATACCGATCCGTGGGGTGTGAGAGTAGAGGACACTGTCGTAGCAAGTGATCAAGAACCGCTAGTATTGACTGACTACCCACGATAACTTAAGAAATAGCAGTCTTTTTGGAGGGTCACTTTAACTCAGAATGTGCAATTAAGGTGATTACTAGGGACAGAGTTTCGCAGTAAGATTTGCCTCGTGCTGCCTGAGCCACTTCCTATACTCTCGCCATCTGTGACAGTGTTGAGCTACCAGTTCCCAGAATCTCTTTGAATGATTCATCTCTTTCAGATGGGCAAGTTCATGGATAACAACATAGTCGATCACAGGCTCTGGCGCCATTATTAGTTTCCAGTTAAAGCTAAGATTTTTCTTATGAGAGCAGCTGCCCCACCGAGTCTTCTGACCTCGTATGACAATTCGCTTGCAATGAGTGCCCATCTGAGAACTCAGTCTATCCACTTTCTCGTTTATCAGCTTGGCAGCCTCCGCCCGATACCACTGTTCCAAAGCCAGCTCCAAGATACCGTTTTTGAACAATCCGTGACTCACTGCCAGTGTATCTCCCTCTAGTGTTACACTATCAACTTCGCTGTGGTTTTCCCGCTTCACTAGCTTCAAGTCTCGGCCAAGATAGGGAATAGTATCGCCACTCCCGAGTTCCTCCTCGGCATAAGGCGATTGGAAATTGCTACATCTTGCTAGGCTACTTGAGATCCATCGTTCCCTCGATTCTAGAAGTCCAGGGAGTTGCCCAATCTTGTAAGAGTGAGGAACAACTACCGCAAGCCCCGTTTGTGGTCTCACCTCGAGCCGAACATGCCTTGCCCTAAGGCTTCGCTTGACTGTATATGTGATGGTCTGCCCATTAATACTGGTTTCACGTTTCTCTACCATAGTTGGTTGATGCCAAGTTTCTCGTGCCACGTCTATAGTCTAGAGGTTCAACATATTGTCTGTCTAGAACACAGGGGAGAAGGAGGAGAACGACGGTTTAAAGTCACAAAAGCCTGGATTGTTGCACAAATACTTGCCTTGTTACCTCAAACACGCATACTGAACGGCAAGAAATTCCATGTTATTGCGCGAACGCAATCCCGACATTGGCTCGATGGTAATAAGATACCGTCTCGTGTAGTACGGACTGACGCTGATGTAGTCAGAAGCGAACATTGGCTTGGAGATCGCCAAGGAACCGTTCTTCAGATCCAAGCTTCTCTAGGAGCATAGCCGTAGCGGTAACAATCTGATCTTGCTGGAGTTCTCTGCTTATCGTCGCTTCATTATCTCCCGGCTGTCTCCCGTACCACCCGAACTGAGCGTGATTTCCTCCTTCTATCTCAACGGAGACAGTGTCAACCGGCAGCAAACCTAGAGAATTATCTATCTGAGATTGGCTGACCAAACCATCGTTAGAACCATGAATCGTGACGGCAGCTACGTTCAACTTCGACAAATCGTTACCCGAGGCCGGGTAGGCTGCCCAGAGCACTAAGCCTTTGATTTTTGATGCATTCTTGTAGGCAAACTGGGCCGCCATTGTACCTCCTAGAGAATGACCTCCAATCGCCCAATTTTGCATCTCAGGATAGGATTCGATTACGCTGGCTGCACTGTTAATTCCGAGAACGGCCAAGTTAAGTGGTATTGGCACAATGATTGTCAGATACCCTCTCGCGGCTATAGCGTGAGCCGCAGGGGCATATGACCGGGGATCTACTCTGCCTCCAGGATAGATGATAAGGGCTGTACTCGTACTAGAGTCAACCGGACTGAAGACCAGCCATCTGCTAATCCTCACATCCACTGACGAATCGGACTGCAGAGCCGTATTAGCTTCGGCCATAGGGCCAAGCGGCGTTTCTGCCCAGGCAACAAAACCTGCCAGCAAAGCAACGAACGCCAATGAAGTAGCGAGTATTATTCTGTTGCGTTTACGCACTTCATTCTACCCTTCTTGCGGTACGGCAGCGCGGGAATGCACGACATCAACATGTTCTCAGGTCGAGGTTGGAATATGGTCGCATTCACTAATCGCGGCACGCGCAACACTTCATATATCTGAAACGCCGTTAATGACACCGCTTGTCCCCTCGTAAGCTGGTACCCCGCTTCCTGACACAACTGGAGTCTGGATGTCTGGGCAAGAACTATAACATGCCGCTGAGTGAAAATGCACAGCTACATTTTCTTGTTGCCTTAAACCCGCACGCTGAACGGTAGAGGTTCTATGTTATTGCGCGAGCGCAATCCCAGTAGTACTCCCATTTCCCTATAATAATATAGGGTTCCCCCCATTTATCCTATTGCGAGTGGCAATTCAAGGGTTATAGCTAGTCAAACCACAAATCAGATGTCCTAATACATATGCTCTATCACTTTTTGCCTGTGTTTTCCTCCCTGAGGAGACGGTTCAACCGCTCCTGAGCTGCTACCCCATAGTGCTGCATCCAAGCAGCCAGTATCTCTTCCACAGGGACGTCAATGCGATGCCCATGATCCTTAACGTACTCAATGTGTAGCTTTCCATTGGAGTTGCGGGAGTGAAGCAGTGCATGGTTCCGGCCATCAAAGTCAACAGGAGTAATCCGGTTTTGTCGGCACATTTTCAAGTCGAAGGCCGGTGTGGCCTTAACCCACTTTCCATCTATGTGTAGCTCGGTATAGCCGTGATAACTGAACAGGTTGGTCCCCATAATCTCAAGTAATCTCGACGAGACAAGGTGGTTGCGAATGTCGGCGAAGTGCAGGCGTGCTGGGATGCCTGCAGCCCGAGCAAAGGCAGCCAGTACAGCAGCCTTCTCGACACAAAACCCCTCTCTTCTCTTCACTGTCTCACTTGCCCGATAGCGTTCAAGGATCTCAAGTGGCACAAGAGGATTATATTCAACTTCATCCCTGACCCAGTAGAAGAGATTTTTTGCCTTGGCTGCAGTATCATTAGCACCTTTTGTTAGATCACATGCTTTCTCTCTTATCAACTGGTTGTCACAGTCAATCGTTATTGTGGGTTTGAGATAATCTTCAATGCTAGTCACTACATTCTTCATTTCACCTCCGACTTTAGATTTTACCATCATAGCCACTTGGGCGGGAGGTCACGGTGCAGGACGGCATTACACGAGCCTTGAGATGCTTGAATGAGAGTGTATTGTGATTATGCCAATAAGTCTCTGGCACCACACACTACATAAAATATAAGGATTCTCCCGAAACCGTATTGCGAAAAGCAACAAGTATTCTATTCTTTGGAAGCCTTGGCAGTTATGCCGATTTTGGTGCTGCACAAAGTAGCGCTTTGTTCAATCCTCGGATAAAGCCTCAAGCTATCCTCAGACTTCGCTAAGTTAGTCAGTGGTGTAACTACGATTAGCCTGTAGTTCTTCGGTTAATGGGGGCATATTCGTGTTAGTATTGTGCCGTCTGAATTGAAGGAGAGACTAAGATGGATATATGGAAGTTCTACGACGTAACCCATCGCTACCATGAAGTCTGCAATCCGACGAGCAGGGCGAAGCTCGATGAACTAGTTGGGCTCCTGAGACTGAATCCAGGGTCTGCCGCACTCGACATTGCCTGCGGCAAGGGAGAGTTACTGACAAGGTTGGCGGAGCTGTACGAGATATCCGGCATCGGGGTGGACATATCTCCATACTGCGCGACGGATGCGGAACAAAAGTTGAGGGAACGGGTGCCAGGTGCTCAGGTCCAAATCCTCAACATGGACGGAGCGGACTACAGCCCTGACCAACTCTTCGACCTCGCCATGTGTATCGGCGCTTCGTGGGTGTATAAGGGACATCGAGGAACTCTAAGTGCCTTGAAGACTATGACAAAGCCGGATGCCCTCATTCTCGTCGGTGAACCCTTCTGGCTTAAGGACCCGGATGACGCGTATCTGGTTGCCGAAAACCTCACGCGTGGTATGTTTGGCACGCACTACGAGAACGTACTTGTTGGCGAAGATGAAGGCCTGTTCCCGCTGTACACGATGGTCAGTAATCAGGACGATTGGGACCGGTATGAGACACTTCAGTGGTATGCGGCCGAGAAGTATGCTAGCAATAATCCGGACGACCCTGATGTATCGGAGATATTGACCCGCGTTGCCCGCGGACGAACGAATTACCTACACTGGGGTCGTGATACGCTCGGTTGGGCGATGTATCTCTTTCGTAAACCTTCACATGCCGATTAGTCGCTAGGTTCAAATGGGCAAGACAAGCAAATTTCCGTATCACGTGTAGTTAGATATTCTCGTTTTAGTGAATGTAGAAGGAGGATGACTGATGTTTACTCTGCGGATAGGCGATAAAGCACCTGATTTTGGGCTACACGCAACGGATGGAAAGACCTACAGCCTGGATGATTTCAAGACCTTCAGAATACTGGTAGTGTTTTTCACCTGTAATCACTGCCCTTTCGTCACCGGCTCGGATGAGGTTACTCGTGCCACCGTTCTGCGCTTCAAAGATAAGGGCGTTGCTTTCATCGGCATCAACTCCAACAGTGAGAACACCCATCAGGAAGATGATTTTGACAATATGGTGAAACGGATGAATGAGCAAAGATTCCCCTGGGTCTATGTCCGCGATAGAAGCCAGGACGTAGCTAGGGCTTACGGCGCACTCAGGACACCGCATTTCTTTGTCTTCAACGAGGAACGAGGACTTGTCTATACCGGCCGCGGCGTTGATAATCCACGTAAGACTGCCCAAATGACGACCAATGATCTAGAGAGAGCCCTGGAGGAGGTAGTAGCGGGTAAACCGGTAAGCATACCGCTAACTAATCCGATTGGTTGTAATGTCAAGTGGGAAGGGAAGGACGAGCACTGGATGCCCCCTGAAGCGTGTGATCTGGTCTAGCAATTAAGATACAAACTGAAAACACGGGGCCTGCCGACAAAGATGAAACGAAGCGGTAGACTCCTTTCTCATGTTTTCCCGAGTGTCAGTCTCACTTCAGATGAGGCTAGCTTCAAGATAACCGACTCCGTACCAACACGGCAGAATGCCGCCACATCAAACGCGCACGCTGAATGGTAGAAGTTCTATGTTATTGTGCGAACGCAATCCCGATTTGAGTGCTGCGCACAGTAGTGGTTCAATCCTACGCTGAAGCCTCAAGCTATCCTGGGACTTCACAGACTTAGCAAGTGATATAATCAAGATTCAGGAATATCGTTTTTGCTGATACGTAGCCCAGCCAGCAGGCTGGGAAAGGAGGAG
>Ga0315544_1001697_pt1 | contig 16613 bp, 13 predicted proteins | sample SalMarSW160130MG_2_FD_202543 | JGI IMG/M metagenome (GOLD analysis project Ga0315544, IMG submission 202543) | Salt marsh sediment microbial communities from the Plum Island Ecosystem LTER, Massachusetts, United States - Salt Marsh Sediment SW1601-130 ... | reverse complement strand
AGGCTTGGATGCTAAGCCGATGCAGGGTAGGAGCCCGGTTAAGCAACACCGGCTGCTCCTTGACCACCTCCTCAAGTATGTCATATACCTCTGGCTTATTTCTCTCCACCAGCCGGCGGGCGCTCTTGATGTTGTGGGTAAGCCCTTGCTCCATCAGACGGCGCATGATAAAGGGCTTAAATAGCTCCACCGCCATCCGTCTTGGCAGTCCACACTGGTGAAGCTTAAGCTCGGGGCCAACAACAATCACGGAACGCCCGCTATAGTCGACCCGCTTGCCAAGCAAATTCTGGCGAAAGCGCCCTTGTTTGCCCCGCAGCATGTCTGAGAGTGACTTAAGTTTATGATTACCGCTAATTGAGATGGCTCGTCCTCGCCTGCCATTATCAATAAGGGAATCGACCGCTTCCTGGAGCATTCTTTTCTCGTTGCGGATGATAACCGCAGGCGCCTCTATCTCCAGCAGGTGGCGCAACCGGTTATTGCGGTTAATGACTCGCCGATAGAGGTCATTGAGGTCACTGGTGGCGAACCGGCCTCCGTCTAGCTGAACCATAGGTCTGAGGTCGGGAGGTAGGACAGGCAGCACCGTCAGAACCATCCACTCTGGCTTATTGCCGCTGCGGCGAAAAGCCTCCACTACCTGTAGCTGCTTAGCTGCCTTTCGGCGACGTTGACCTGAAGCAGAGCGGGTTTCTCGGATTAGCTCATTACGCATTTCATTAAGGTTGACGTCCTTAAGTAACTGCAGAATAGCCTCAGCCCCCATCTCGGCGCTGAAAACCTGACCATATTTTTGTTTCAGCTCATAATATTGGCTCTCGGTAAGCAGGGCACATTTACGCAGGTCCTTTAGCTGTTCCACATCGGCAGAAAGCTTCTCCTCAAGCTGCGTTTTTTCCTCGGGGAAGTCCTGCCGCATTTGGTTTATCTCCTCTACTTCTGCCCCCTCCTTTTCCTTCTCGGCAACTTTAGCTTCCAGCTCACTCTGTTTTTCCTCTATCTGCTGTAGGCAGTTCTCCTCCAGCTGCTTGATTGCTTCCTGGCACGCCTCCTGGTCTATGGAGGTGATGATGTAATGAGAGAAGTAGAGGACACGCTCCAGGCTCCGCGGTGATAGGTCAAGCAGCAGTCCCAGGCGGCTGGGTATCCCCTTGGCAAACCAGATATGGCTCACCGGGCAGGCCAGCTCAATGTGCCCCATGCGCTCTCTTCTCACCTTGGCTCGGGCGACCTCAACGCCACACTTATCGCAGATAACCCCCTTGTAGCGTATCCTCTTGTACTTACCACAATAACATTCAAAGTCCTTGGTGGGGCCAAAGATTCTCTCACAGAAAAGCCCATCTCTTTCTGGCTTCAGGGTGCGGTAGTTAACCGTCTCTGGCTTGGTTACCTCGCCGTAGGACCAGCTCCTAATCTGCTCCGGTGAAGCCAGTGAGATACGAATAGCATCAAAATCGTTAACTTCAAGCATTTTTCTCTTCTACCTTTTCCTCTGGTTCAGTTTGACTCTCGGCAGCTTCAGGCTCTGCCTCCATTTTGGGGGTTTCAACAACCTCCTCGGCAGCTTTAAGCTCTGCTTCTGCTTTGGGGACTTCGGCAGTCTTTTCTTCTTCGGTAGCCTCAGGCTCTGCTTCTGCTTTGGGGGCTTCGGTTTTTTCTTCTTTGGCAGCCTCAGGCTCCGCCTCTGCTTTAGGAGCTTCGGCTTTTTCCTCTTCCTCAGTGGCTGCTTCCAGCTTGGGGATTTCGGCTTCTTCGCTCTCCGCTTCGGCGGCTTTCTTGGCCTCCTCGGCGGTTGCCCTTTCCTCTTCGTTAATTACTTCAATAGCCAGCCCCAGGCTCTGCAGTTCCTTGACCAGAACCTTGAACGATTCTGGCACTCCGGGTTGGAGAATATCCTCATTCTTAACTATAGCTTCATAGGTTTTGGCCCTACCGGTGACGTCGTCTGACTTAATGGTCAGGATTTCTTGAAGGTTATGGGCGGCGCCATAGGCTTCCAGTGCCCATACCTCCATCTCTCCAAAGCGCTGGCCACCGAACTGAGCCTTACCGCCCAGGGGCTGCTGGGTAATCAGGGAGTAGGGTCCGGTGGAGCGGGCGTGAACCTTATCCTCAACCAGGTGGATTAGCTTCATCATATAGATGTTACCCACCGTTACCGGCTGGTCAAAGGGCTGACCGGTTCGCCCGTCGCGGAGGACAACCTTGCCTATGATAGGTGGGGGCAGGTTCCGCTCCGTTTTTACCTTCTCCACTGTTTCTTCTAGTTGCTGTTGGTCAAGGTCTCGGCTGGCTATGCCCAGGTCTTCAAGCCACAGGCGCAGGCAAACATCCTTCGCCTCCCCCGGGCAGTCATCACTGAACACCCTATCCCCATTGTAGCCATGACTTTCAAGCCACGCCTTAGCCGACTCCAATTGCAGGACGGGGTGCTCGTTAGAGGGGCTAAGGTCAACGGCGCCACTTATTTGAGCTATCCAGGCTCTGGCCAGAGCATCCTCAATAGCAGCATCACTGGCACCATCAAAAACAGGGGTGAGCGCCTTGAACCCCAGCATCTGGGCAGCCCAGCCCAGGTGAGTTTCCAGAACTTGACCCAGATTCATCCGTGATGGGACACCTATGGGGTTGAGGATAATATCTACTGGTGTGCCATCGGGAAGGAAGGGCATATCCTCAGCCGGCGCTATCAGGGAGATGACCCCCTTGTTGCCATGCCGCCCGGCTAACTTATCCCCCACCGAGATTCTTCGCTTTTGGGCAATCCAGACCTGAACCCACTGGTTAACCCCAGCCGGCAGGTCATCACCACTATCACGGGAGAAGACCCTGACATTAATCACCTTGCCCCACTCACCGTGAGGCACCCGCAGGGAGGTATCCTTCACCTCTCGGGCTTTCTCACCGAAGATAGCCCTGAGCAGTTTCTCCTCAGCCGATAGCTCGGTCTCCCCCTTGGGGGTAATCTTACCCACTAATATATCGTCCGGACCTACCTCAGCGCCAATGCGAACAATGCCCTCTTCATCCAGCTCGCGCAGGCTTTCCTCACCAACATTGGGTATATCCCGGGTAATCTCCTCCGGTCCCAGCTTGGTATCGCGGGCTTCTACCTCGTGTTTTTCAATGTGAATGGAGGCGAACTTGTCCTGCTCCACCAGGCGGTTACTGATGATAATAGCATCCTCAAAGTTATAGCCTTCCCAGCTCATAAAGGCACAGGTCACATTCTGTCCCAGAGCCAGCTCCCCATATTCGGTAGATGAGCTATCGGCCAGAACCTGCCCCGGCTCCACCCGCTCACCCTTGCCTACTATAGGCTGCTGGCTGATACACGTCCCCTGATTAGTGCGGACAAATTTCATTAATGGGTATACGTCATTATCGCCGTTATCCCTGGCAACCATAATATGGGAGCTGGTAACCGAGTTGACTACCCCTGCATTTCGGGCAAAGATGACCTGCCCGCTGTGTTTGGCGACTTCTATTTCCATGCCGGTAGCTACCACCGGCGCCTCAGGGCGGAGCAGGGGTACCGCTTGCCGCTGCATATTAGACCCCATCAGGGCACGATTAGCATCATTATGCTCAAGGAAGGGTATCAGGGCGGTGGCAACGCTAACTATCTGCTTGGGTGATACGTCAATGAACTCTATTCTGTCATGCGTTTCCAGTAGATAGCGGTTACCCAATCTGGCCTCAACCCTCTCGTCAATAAATTGGTTCTTCTCATCAAGGCGGGCATTAGCCTGGGCAATAATATATTCATCCTCTTTATCTGCCGTCATATAGACGACCTCATCAGAGACAAAGGGCACCACCTTTATCTTTCTGGGCGGTAATTTAGATAGTTTGGTGGCAAGCTGGGGGGTAATGGTAGTCCTGGCTTTGGCTATGGTAGTGCCCTTGTCATTAACCACTGCCTCCCTGATTGTTCTGCCCTCCAGCTCGTCAGAGGTATTGTCCACCTCGTTGATAACTCTTCGGTACGGTGTCTCAATGAAGCCATATGGGTTAATCTGTCCATAGGTAGCTAGAGAGCCGATAAGACCAATGTTAGGTCCCTCTGGTGTCTCAATGGGGCAGATTCTACCGTAGTGGGAGAAGTGCACATCGCGCACTTCAAACCCGGCTCTCTCTCTGGATAAGCCCCCCGGCCCCATTGCCGACAGGCGGCGCTTATGGGTTAGCTCAGCCAGTGGATTGGTTTGGTCCATGAATTGTGATAGCTGTGAGCCGCCGAAGAACTCCCTGACCGCAGCCACTACCGGGCGGATGTTGACCAGAACACTAGGGGTAGCGGCATCAGCACCGAGAATACTCATCCGCTCCCTGACCACTCGCTGCAGGCGCAGTAACCCAATGCGAAACTGGTTTTGAATTAGCTCACCAACGGTGCGCACTCGCCGATTTCCCAGATGGTCAATATCATCGGGGGTATCGCTGCCATTGTTAATCATAATGATGTGTCTTACTATCTCAACAATATCTTCCTTGGTTAGCGCTCGTTTGCTTTCCGCAATATCAAGCCGCAGCCGCTTGTTAAGCTTATAGCGACCTACCTCCCCCAGGTCATAGCGCAGGGGGTCAAAGAACAGGTTTTTTATCAGTTTTTTGGCATTTTCGATGTTAGGCGGGTCGCCGGGGCGCAACTTTCTATAGATATCGAGCAGAGCCTCAGGCTCATCCTTGACCAAAGGCTCGCGCTCCATAGTTGACCTGATAAATTGATGCTCCGGTGAGTTATCCTCACTGGAGAATAGCTCCAGCAGTTGCTCCTCACCACTATAACCGATAGCCCGCATCAGGGTGGTGATGGGAATCTTGCGCTTGCCGTTTATCTTGGCTGAGATTACATCCCGATTGCTGGTCTCAAACTCCAGCCAGGCCCCGCGGGCGGGGATTAGCTTGGCGTGGCACAATTCACGACCGCTGGTGGCATCTTCTTCAAGGGTGAAATAGACACCCGGGGAGCGGAGTAACTGGCTTACGGCTACCCGTTCGGCACCGCTGGTAATGAAGGTGCCTTTAGCCGTCATCAGCGGGATGTCGCCGAAAAACAGGTCTTGTTCCTTGATTTCCCCGGTTTCCTTAACCAGCAGTTGTGTCCTGACATAGAGGGGAGCTGAGTAGGTGAGGTCTTTTTGGCGGCACTCCTGCTCGGTGTAATGAGGCTCGCGGAATTCATAGTCTAAGAAGCTGAGCGCCAGTCGGTTGCCGGTGAAGTCATCAATAGGAGTTATCTCCTCCAGCAACTGCCTTAGCCCCTTCTCCTGGAACCAGCGGAATGAATCGGTTTGAACCTTAATCAGATTTGGCACCTCTAATATCTGGGGCAACCTGGCGTAGGATTTCCTGGGTGCGAGAGGCACCTTCTGTTCAATGTTTTTTGGCAACATAAAATTCGTCTCTTGCTCTACCTATAAAAAGTGGGCAAAATTTTACATAAATGCAGCACTAGTCCCAAATAAAACCAGTGGGTAGTAAAGGGGTATAATGGGGTGAAAATTGGCGTGGCATAATTGCAACCTTATATGATACCACTATTTTTAATTTTTGTCAATACCCTTTTGCCCTATTTTTGATTAAAAACGGATTAATTGCCCTCAATTCATGAATGTAGCGGGATGAGGCAAATGAAGCGAAGCACCTTGCCGCTGGAATTGACAAAGCAATGTTGCTCATTGGGGGCAATAAAGACGACACTACCCGCGCCTATTGGGGTCTCTCCCTGTTCGCCTACCACCACCCCCTCGCCGGAGAGGATAAATACCTCGTGTTCCCACTGGTGGGAGTGGTTGGGGGTGGAGCTACCTGGCTCAACCTCAAACACCCTCATGCAGAAATTCGGCGCCCCGTCTTTGTCGGTAATAACCTCACGCTTAAATACTCCAGGTACTTCCTCAGTGGACTGAGTATCAACATAATTACTTACTTTCATAGCCACCCTTTGCCTCATTTGCTGGCGAGAAACTCCTTGTTTAACGCCTCGGCTATTTCCTGGAACTTTTTGTTGTGTGCGTCTCTACCCTCAATGTAATCGGAAGGGACCCACTCCATCTCCTTTAAATTTTCCACCATCATGGGCAGCAGGTCGTAGGGGATGGATATAATTATCAAGCCTTTCGGCAGTACCTGTCTTGCGTTCCAGCCCGAATTAAGATTGGTGACGGTAAAATTCAATTCGCCGCTTAGGTAGGGATAAATGAACAGCCAGGCGCAGCCGATTACTGTTGTCCCCTTAGCCGTCCACATTTTGCCGGTGGTATAGCTATAGGCTCTGAGTAAGATTTCGGCTTGGGTCGGGTCGGCAGTAAACACTAATACGTCGGGCTCGAACGTCATTTTGTCCATGGGGGAGAAAACGATATATCTACAGGTACCCTGGGCCAGTTTGGGGATGGGCGGATAGATTCTTCGGTTGGCGCGGTCTTCCTTAAAGAGTCCCAACTTGGGTCCCATTTGCCCGCTCTCGAAAATTGGGTCAGGCTCCTCCATGCCCAATATTAGCGGTCCCACGCACTCGAAATCTTCTTTGGTGGCATAAAAAGGGCTTCCTTGGTGGGCTTCTGGAAGCATCTCGCAGAGGGCTAAGGTCTTATCCAGTTTCCTGATTCCAGACGGTTTATTGAGTAGGAACTTAATACCTACCGGCGGTCGGTCGAAGTTAAACTTTTTAAATATGGATAAATCGCTCATCTTGCCCTCCTTTTAACTGGGGAAGGGGGGATTTGAACCCCCACGCCTTGCGGCACATGATCCTAAATCATGCTCGTCTGCCAATTCCGACACTTCCCCTTGCAAAAATCTGCTTAATATTTTAGCATATTACTTAGCAATATTGTAGCTTCTTGACACCCGTTACTTGAGGGTATATCTTGATATTGTTGAGGAGGAAGATATGTGGAAGAAGTTGCCTGCAAAATGGAAACCGTTAGCTATAGGCTTGGGTTCATTGGTGTTCCTTTTACTTATTTTCATATTTCTGCCTATCATGCGAGTCGCTTACGAGGCTGAAGAAACTTATCAGACTACGGAGACCTATTATGTCAGAGAAAGCTATACCTCGTTGGAACCTTATACAGTCATGGAGCCATATACGGAAATTGAAATATACTGTAACGGTGAGCCTTGTGAGCAATATATTCCAATTGACTATTCAGTAATTGGCGGAGAGGCTTATAACTATATTGATGGTTCAGGGTGTCATATTGAATTATATATCAAGAACACAGACGTAATAGGCGGCACTTTTTTCGTGGAATTCCTTATAATATTACAAACAGGCGGGACCACCACAATATCTAGCTCAAAATATATAGAGGCGGGTGAAATTGGAACGGTCGCAGCATCCTACGAAGGTATGCCTTTGAAAACCCGGCATTCTTATACATATTCTGTTATTGCTCCGACAAAGCTCAATCCGGAATATGAAGAGGTAGAGGTTATTAATTATCGACCGGTAACAGAGTATAGGGAGACTACCAATTACACATTTGTCCCTGAAGAGGTAACTGTATTAAAGACGCGAACCGTAACAGCCTATAAAAGGGTTTCCTTACTGGACTATTTAATAAACTACTAAGCCCTTCTTGTTGGCTATGAATCTCTTAGACCCTTGACGTTGTCTACCACCATATCTCACCGGCTACACTTCTACCACTCCCAGGTCGGTTAGCCTGATTTCAGGAATTACCGGCAGAGCCAGGAAGGAGAGAGTGGCGAAGGGTGAAGATAGCTTCGTGCCCAGTTCAGCGGCTATTTTCTCCAGTCCCTCCAGTTTACTGACTACCATCTCCAGCGGCTCATCAGATAATAGCCCGGCAACGGGTAGAGCCAGGCTGGCTAATACCTTGCCCCCGGCAGCCGCCACCAGACCACCCTGCAAGCGTTCAATCTCCCCAATGGCGGTGAATATATCCTCATCATTGGTGCCGACGGCAATGATGTTATGAGAATCGTGGGCGATAGATGAAGCCAGCGCCCCTTTCTTTAAGCCAAAGCCAGCGACCAGCCCCAGACCGATGTTTCCCGTAGCCTTATGCCTCTCCACTACCGCCAGCTTCAGAATATCCCTCCCTAAGTCAGGGTTAATCACCCCGCGGGTAGCCTTGAGTTTCTCCATCCTCTTCCTGGTGATTATCTGACCGGGGACAATCTCAATAACAGGCTCAGCTTCCCCTGAAGGCGGGAGCTTTAGTGCCTCTATAGTGAAGGGCTTAATATTCACGGTATTGGTCAGTCCTTTGCCGGTGGCTTTAGGCGTGAGGAATAGTGGCTCCCCTTCTTTAGCTACCAGGCGACCCCGGTAGAAAACCATGTCTATTTGCAACCGCGATAAATCACCGAGCACAATTAAATCAGCCATATAGCCAGGGGCTACCGCCCCCAGCCCGTCCCGCCGGAAATAATCTGCCGGATTGATAGTAGCCAGCTGAATAGCCCGCACCGGGTCAAGCCCGAGGCGAATTGCCTTTCGCACTACGCCGTCAATATCACCGTCCTTGAGCAGGTCAACACAAGTGCGGTCATCAACGACAAACAAGCACCTTTTGTAGGTTTTATCGGTAACCAGTGGCAGCAGGGCATCCAGGTTTTTCTCCGAAGAGCCTTCCCTGATCATGATAAACATGCCCTGCCTCAGCTTCTCTTTAGCCTCATCCAGAGAAACAGACTCGTGGTCGGAATAAATACCGGCGGCAATATAGGCGCTCAAATTCTTCCTGCCGAGCCCGGAAGCGTGGCCATCAATAATCTTCCGCTTGGCAAGGCTGATTTTCCTCAGCACTTCCTCGTCACCACCGATAACGCCGGGGAAATTCATTACCTCACCCAACCCGATGCAGTCCTTCCAGCCTAGAACTTGGCGGATGTCTTCAGCACCGAGGCTGGCGCCCGAGGTTTCCAGGCGAGTGGCTGGCACACAGGAAGGAGCCATCAGGAGCAGGTTGAAAGGCAAACGGCGGGCGCAGTTCAACACATACCTTATGCCCTCCAGGCCACGGACGTTAGCTATTTCATGGAGGTCGGTGACCAGCGTGGTGGTGCCGTGGGGCACCACTGCCCGGGCATATTGACCGATATCAAGCATAGAGCTTTCGGGGTGAATGTGGCCGTTGATAAGACCGGGGGCAATATATTTGCCCACCAAGTCCAGCACCTGCTTCCCCTCCTGGTAGTCCCCCACCCCGGCTATCTTCTCCCCACAGATAGCTACATTGCCAGGTTCAATCTCACCGGTAAAGACGTTGACTACCTCGGCGTTAGCCAGGAGCAGGTCGGCGGGAAGCTCCCCCCTGGCTACCGAGATTAAGCGAGCCAATGTGGCTGGCATTAGCCCTTATCCTCCACGACATATATATCGGGAAGATGGCGAAACCTCTCATCCCAATCCAGGCCATAGCCGACGATAAACTTGTCAGGGATAGTTAACCCCAGGTAATCTATATTTACCTTGACCTGTGTCCGCGAGGGCTTATCAGTTAGAGCACAGAGCTTTAGCGAGGCGGGATTTTTCCGGCGTAAATGGTCTAAGAAGAAAGCGGCGGTAAAACCGGTGTCTATAATATCCTCGATGACCAGAACGTGCCGCCCTTTAATATTGGACTGGACATCCTGCACCACCCTAATCTTCCCCGAACTCTCTGTCCCCCGCTCGTAGCTTGAGAGCTGGGCAAACTCTACTTCCAGGGGGAAGTCAAGCTGCCGAATAAGGTCAGACAGGAACATAAAGGAGCCCTTGAGAACGGCTATCAAGATGGGGTTTTTGCTGAGGTAATCCTGCCTTATTTCAGCCGCCAGCTTGTTAACGGTGGCTGCTATCTCGTCCCTGGTGAAAAGGACGCTGAGTTTAACTTCAGAACCCATAACTACCTGAGATTATAGCCCTTACCCTTAGTCCTGTCCAACCGTTGTCTTGTTTCCCACCCTCATAAGCTGTGCTTCTAAAACTTTCTGCCCCTCCCCCCATAAAGGAGGGTAAAGGGGTCAGCCTTTGTAGGGCGGGTAGGGTGGGAAGAAGAACACCCGCTTATTTTTGGTGATTAGCATTCCCCCTGGGTATAATCACTATGTGGGGGGCGCCGGTTAGGGGGTGCTGCTCCACTCTAACCGATGCCGAAAAGACCTCGCCTATTCCAGCCTCGGTTAAGACCTGATTCGGAGTGCCATCAGCCCAAACCCTGCCCTCTTTGAGCAGGACTAATCGGTCGAAGTAGAGTGCCGCCAGGTTAAGGTCGTGCATGGCGGCAATGACAGTAAGCCCCTGTCCCGTATTGAGTTCTCTCACCAGCTCCAGGATTTCCATCTGGTGGGCGATATCCAGATGCACTGTGGGCTCATCAAGGAGCAGCAGCTTGGGCTGCTGAGCCAGTGCCATAGCCAGGATAACCTTCTGCCGTTCCCCTCCGCTCAGCTCGTTAAAACGGCGCTCCACCAGCTCGCTGATGCCAACTAGCTCTAAAGCATTACTTACCAATCGCCTATCAGCTTCACTTTCGTCAGCCAGGGCTCTGAGGAAGGGGGTCCTGCCCAGCATAACTACCTCGCCGGTGGTAAAGGCAAAGGGTATATGGAACTGTTGTGGCACCACGGCTACCTTACGGGCGATATACTTTCGGCTTAAACTGCTTATGCTATATCCATCAAGCCTTATTTCCCCTTGAGCTGGCTTCAAGATGCCGCTGGCTAATTTAAGCAGGGTGGTCTTGCCCGAGCCATTGGGACCAAGCAGTCCCACCATCTCTCCCGCCTTAACCGAGAGGTCGATTTTATGCAAAACCAGCCCATCAAAGTAAGAGAAGTCAACCTGGCTAATCTGCAAGCTAATCATCAGAAAGCGTACTCCTTTCTGGTGCGCCTTAGCAGGTAAAGGAAGAATGGAGCCCCGATAATGGCGGTGATAACCCCCACCGGGATTTCTGTCGGAGCCATGATGGTGCGAGCCAGAAGGTCGGCGATAATTACAAAGGCACCTCCGCCCAGTGCTGCCGCTGGCAGCAGAAATCGATGGTCAGGCCCAAAGCTCAACCGCACAGCATGGGGCACTACCAGCCCAACAAAACCAATCAGACCACTAATAGAAACGGCGGCGGCGGTGAGAAGAGAGCCCAAAGACAGGATAAGTATTTTATCCCTCTCCACCTCAACCCCTAAATAGGCAGCCCCCTCCTCCCCCAGGGAGAGAGCATTCAGACGGAAGGCAAAAAATCGGGCGCAGATAATGCCACCGATGACCAGCGGGGTAATAACTGCTATCTGCTCCCAGCCGGTTACTGAGATATGACCCAGCAGGAAGGAATAAACTGACTGGAGGTTTAGCTGCAGGCGGTCGCTCATTGATATTAAAAGCGCCATAATGGCTGCCATGAATGAGCTAACCACCACCCCGGCTAAGAGCATACTTATGATAGGCGTCTTACCCCCCACCCGCGCCAGATTATAGACCAGGAACACTGTAGCCAGGGCACCACAAAAGGCGGCTACCGGCACCAGGCCAAAGCCGAGGAAAGCCAGGTTTATCGGCAGTAACATGGCTATGGTAGCCCCCAGAGCGGCTCCGGCTGAAGTGCCGATGATGTAAGGGTCAGCCATGGGATTACGCAGTAAGCCTTGAAACAGTACTCCTGCCGTAGCCAGAGCCATTCCCACCAGTGCCCCGCCGATTACCCGGGGCAGCCTAATCTGGAAGATTATCGTTTCCTCTACTGCCCTCCACGTTGATGGAAAATCAAAAATAGCCAACTTATTAAGCGCCATCTTTGCTATATCAGGCAAAGAGATATTTACTGCTCCAAAGGCGCTAGCCAGAAATAGGGCGGCTATCAGGCAGACTCCCAGCAGGGACAAAACCAGGATTAGCTTATTACGGCGTCTCAATTCAATAAACCCTCAAGTAGCTATTTGATAAAAAAATCCCCTCGTCTGCAGAACAAGGGGATTCACATCATCTACAATCTACCCCCCTTCTCCGCGGAGGCGACACCAATTAGGGGCTAGTGTTCTGACTTATGAGGTCTAAAACCTCAATCACAGCAGGCGGGACTGTGGCGGATTTGCACCGCACTTGCCTTCCATTTAAGCCCTCGCTCTCACTCGGGCACCCCTGTAGCTCTATTCAGTTTTGCTCAGCATATCAAAAAGGCGAGCCAAAGTCAACTTAACTGGCTTGATTTAATCAGGCTTATCGCTGGCGGTAAAGAATGTTTTGGTCAACTGCCCGGTTTTCGTCTTATTCACTTTAACTTGGGGCAGAAGTTTTTCCACATCAGCCCTGTGGGCTAGTTCCGTGCCCGGGGTTATCACGGCGGCAGTCCCCATAGCTACCGCTAATCGGCAGGCTTCGGCTAATGGTTCTTTATTGGCTAGCCTCAGAGCAAGACCGGCAATAGCGCAATCGCCGGCTCCCACCGTACTTCGTACCTTTACCGGGGGTGGAACTGCCTTCAGGATCTCTTTCTTGGTGGCGGCAATGATGCCATCTTTGCCTCTGGAGATAACCACTATTTCAACGCCCATGTCAACTAGGTCAAGTGCTGCCTTTATGATTGCCTCTTCGGTGGGGAGTTCCCGGTTGAGCACTTCCTCAGACTCCCGGACATTGGGCTTGATGAGGTAGGGCTTAGCTTTTATACCCTCCGCTAGCCATTGGGCATCAGCGTCCAGAATAGTTTTTACCCCAAAGGCTTTAGCTTCTATAGTTATGGTGTAATAAACATCGCTGGGGATGCCCGGGGGCGCACTGCCGCCAGCCACGATTAAATCCGGACGGGGGCGAATCCGTAGCATTTTCCTGCGGAACCTCTCAAACTCTCCCCTGGAAATATGGGGACCGGGAGCATCAATTCTGGTCTGCTCGGAGCTTTTGCTATCGGTGATGATGAAGTTAGTCCGTGTCTCCCGCTGGATAGGGGTGAAGCTGAAGGTCACCCCTTCTTCATCAAGCAATATTTCCACCGCCCGACCTATGGTGCCACCGATAAATCCGTAGGCTGCGGTTCTACCTCCCATCTCGTGGATAGCCCGCGACACGTCTATACCCTTACCCCCGGCATAGCGGTGCAGCCGGGACCAGCGGTTAGGCCCGTCCATCACCAGTCCATCCACAGTAATGTGCTGGTCAAGGCTGGGGTTAAGGGTTATGGTGGCAATCAAAGCGTTTTTCATTTCAATATTCTTGGTACCATCCTTCTGAAGTATGAGTCAGCTCGTGGCTGGCCAGTCCCAGCTTCTTATACCACGGCACAGCGTATTTAGAGGCAATCTCGTTTAGCCTTTTTAGCCTATCTACTCCCACCGTTGATAGAAAGTGAACCCTTTCTTTTGTGTCATCAATATACATTGCCTCTTGCCACATAGCCCGGCCGCCGAGAAAACCTGAGGCTCCACCCTGGCAGGCAATTTCTACCTGCTGGCAGAAAAGCTCAAAGTCCACCCCGGCGCTTAAGACCACCCAGGGAACTTCTGATGCCGTATCTAGCTGATGGCAGAGGTCAATGAGCTCAGGTATGTCCTTTTTGTAGCGCAGGTCAGCGGGAAACTCAGCTTTCAGCACATCTATGGGCGGGGCAGTAATATGCCGGGCTGTTTTGAGTACTAACTGCTCTTTTACCGTGGCAAACTGCGCCGGGTTATTCACCTCCTTGCCTACGGGATAGCTCAGTGGCTCTACCACAAAGGGGAGGTCATATTTTATACATTCGGCGGCAATCATATCGACCATGTTCAGCAGTTTGCCTGCCAGCTCGATTAAATCCGGGCGATAGTAGACCAGGAGCTTGACTGCCGAGGCGCCCATTCGCTTAATCTTCTCCACGTTCCACCCGCCCAGTAGTTCGGTTATGCGGTATTCCCTTCCCCCGCTGTAGCCAGAGGCTTCTATACTGACCAGCAGCCCGGTATCCCTGGGTAAAACGCCGCCACTGATGCACTGAGCGGCACCGAATATTGGGTCAAGCAACACGGCGCTGGCATGTGGGGCAAGATGAGAGCACAGCTCTAGCTTGCGCTCGACCATTTCTTTATAGTTGACTTCCTCCGGGTTCTCTTCGTCAATCATACTGCGTAATGAACCACGGTGGTCCATAGCACATATAGTAAAGATGCCATCGGGGTTGGTAAGCTGCTGCAAGCCTCTTATTTTACCAATGCTTAACCTTTTCATATTTCCGCTTGGCTATTATGGAATAAAAAATAGGTTTAATCAAGGTGGGGTTGTTTAGCCCCTCTTTTAGCCTGTGGTTTTCTTCCCATACCCACCCGCCCAAAAAGGTTTCACCTCTTTAAGACTCTTTTTTAGCCCCTCCCCCCATAAAGGGGGTAAAGAGGTCAGACCTTTGTAGGGTGGGTTAGGGTGGGCAAAAGAACACCCGCTAACAGGGGGAGGGGCAGAAAGTTTCAGAAGCGCAGCTTATGAGGGTGGGGGGGTGGGAAGAAAGAGATGTTAAAAGTTGTTTGTTTTTACCGTTACAGGAGGGTATAATTGGTAGATGCTTTGGAGGAGATAGAATATTGGCCTGGTTCTATTATGTAGGTAGAGTAATAGTCAGGATGCTGTTGTTCCTCCTGACTCGCTGGCAGGTCAAGGGCAAGGAAAATGTCCCCCACCAGGGACCTCTACTGGTGGTATCTAATCATCTTCATGCCTATGACCCGGCCGTGGTTGGGGTTAGCCTGGGCCGAGAAGTGATATTTATGGCTAAAGAGGAGCTATTTCGCTTCCGGCCCCGGGGCTACTTCCTTAGTGGCCTTGGTTCCTTCCCGGTGCATAGAGGGAGACTAGATAGAAAGGCAATACGCCAATCAGAGCAGGTGTTAGCTGATGGTCTGGCTTTGGCTATGTTCCCTGAGGCAACAAGGAGCATGAACGCCCAGCTTCAGCCAGCTCTGGCCGGCTCGGCGCTAATAGCCAGTCGCAGTGGTGCCCCTATTCTTCCCATAGGCCTTACCGGTACTGAAAGGCTTGATGGAATAGGCTGGGTGTTGCGCCGCCCTCGTATAACGGTCAATATCGGTCAGCCCTTTTATCTGCCGCCGGCTAGTAGCCGATTGACCAGGGATGAGCTGGCTGAACATACCACTATTATAATGCAGCGTATAGCCGAACTCCTCCCCCCAGAGTATCGGGGAGTTTATGGTGGGAGGGAAAGCCAGAAGGCATGAAGATTGAGAAAACGGGAGAGATAGGTTTTTGCTTTGGGGTTAAGCGAGCCATTGATATCTTGGAAAAGGTTTCCCGTGAGCGTGGTGGGGTGGAGACACTGGGTGCGGTGGTACACAACCAGCAGGTATTGCAAAGGCTGGCTGGGATTGGGGTCAGGGTAGCTCAGGGTGTGGATGATATACGGGGTGATATGGTGGCTATTAGCTCCCACGGGGTGGCCCCGAAGGTGGAGGAGGAGATTCAGGCTCGGCATATTGGCATCGTTGATACCACCTGCCCCTTCGTTCACCGGCTCCAGACGGCAGCCCGCAGGTTAGTCGAGAACGGTTTTTTCGTCATTATCTATGGTGATGCCGACCATACTGAGGTTAAGGGTGTCCTCGGTTGGGCTGATGGCAAGGGGCTGGCTACCCTGGATGAGAAAGTTGTCTCTAGGCTAGACCCTTTGCCTCGCCATCTGGGGGTGCTATCTCAGACCACCCAGATACCAGCCCATTTCGCTGAATTTGTCAAGAGGCTCATTGACGGCGCCTTTAGCAAAGACTCCGAGCTGCGCATTATTGATACCATATGTCATGACATCAGAAAACGGCAGGCTCAAGCCCTTGAGCTGGCGGGTAGGGTGGGCTTGATGCTGGTTATCGGTGGACATGGCAGCGCCAATACCAACCGCCTGGCCGAGTTATGTTCTAAGGCTGCTGAGACCTATCTGGTTGAGACGGCGGAAGAAATCAAACCATCCTGGTTTCAGGGTAAACAGAATATAGGAGTAACTTCCGGTGCCTCCACCGCTGAGCCGACCATAAATGAAGTATTAGCCAGGCTGGAAGCCCTGGCTTAGAGCTTTAAAGCCCCATCTCCTGAGCCACTATCTCCCGGTAGAAACTGGCATCGCCAAAGCTTACCTCAGCCGCTTTCGCCCGCCGAGTATAGTATTGCAAATCGTGGTCTATGGTAACGCCGATGGCACCGTGAATCTGGTGTGCCAGAGCCATAACCCGCTGGCAGGCTTCTCCTGCCCACGCCTTGGCAATAGCTACCTCCTGGGTGCAGGGAAGTCCCTCGCTCAGCATCCAGGCGGCTTGGTAGGTGGAAAGCCTGGTGCCGTCAACATCAGTTGCCATGTCGGCGCAATAGTGCTGGATAACCTGAAAGCTGCCGATGGGGCGGTCATACTGCTTTCTTTCCTTGGCATAATCAACCGTCATGTCCAGTGCCTGCTGGATACAGCCCACCATCTCGCAGCATTTAGCCACTGCCGCTCGCTGGATTATTTTCTGCACCTCTTTCCACCCCTGGTCTAACTCACCCAGGATATTCTCCTTGGGCACCTTTACTTTATCGAAAACCACCTCACACAGCTTGTCGTTGGCAATGGTCTTTAACACGGTATGGCTTATGCCCGGGCTTTTGGCATCGACAATAAATATGGTAATCCCCTTATCGG
>Ga0315544_1001695_pt1 | contig 16660 bp, 13 predicted proteins | sample SalMarSW160130MG_2_FD_202543 | JGI IMG/M metagenome (GOLD analysis project Ga0315544, IMG submission 202543) | Salt marsh sediment microbial communities from the Plum Island Ecosystem LTER, Massachusetts, United States - Salt Marsh Sediment SW1601-130 ... | reverse complement strand
TTTTCCCGGACTGTTTATGAATCGTGAAGCTACCCGAACCAGGGGGCCACTCAATGGCAGCAATCGCCTGCTGGATCTGGCCATAGATTGTTTTCCATTCATCGCTTTTTGAAAAATCACCTTTATCAATCAACACCTCCATCTTCATAAATTTCATAACCGGATCCTTATGCTGAAAAGTTCAATCGTCAAACACCAGGGCAAAATTCCACTTAAATTCTTCCAACGCTCAAGCTCCCCTTTATAATGATTCTTTTTAAACTTATCTGCTTCGCCCATCAGAAAATTGAAATACGAAAACAGAAAAGGGACTAAACTTTTACAACTTATCTGAATATTTCATCCAGTCGCCATACAAGTTGCAAAGCCTCGGGCCAGCCAATATCTGCAAAAATATCAAGTAAATTCAATAAATCTTTAAGTGACTCACCGTCTCGAACATCAACCCGATTATTGGCAAGGATTGCTTCGACAATCTTTACAACTTCCCTTATTGCCATTGAGTCGAAATTGTAATAACCTGCCCGAGCAATATCTGACACGCGACTTGCCAAGCTAAGAACGCCCTTAGGATCATAGGAGAGCACACCATTTAAAAGCTCCATAAAATGGTGAGCAGTAGGTGCGGCTAAAAATCCCTCCTTTTCATACTCCGAGACATCGAGGACTTGTTTTAGTATGGGTTTAATAAATTGATAAAATTTTTTCCTTTCCTCGTGTGTGACCGGTTCACGCTCTCTATGTTCTTCAAAAAACCCAGAAGCAAAATAAAGTCGAGTGACAACCTCATCTATTACCGTGTAAATATCGCGAAATTTTAAGCGTGTCTCCTCTGTGATCTCTTGATCGGGCAGGGTCGTAAAGGATCGTAGCGCGTTAGCCGCAGAGTTAATAGAACGTGTTATCCAGTGCAGCGCCCTTTCAGATAAAAGTCGGTTTTTTTCATCTTCGATGTGTTTGGGTGTAACATAAGAGAGAGCGTCGAAGGTTGCTCGGTGAAGCGCTTTGCGGAATTTTATCGGATCTTTTAGAAATAGGTCGGCTGTATTTTGTGCCCATTCATTTTCACGTACAATATTTAGCCACATAACTAGCGATATATAAGAGTCTAAAAGCTCATTTTCATCATTCAAAAGTGCGGACTCCGTGAATTTTTCAAGAATCCGACTTGCCTCTGCTTCATGGTGCCATATAATATTGCTTAAGGATCGGCACAGCGCTTGCAAAACTACTCTGTTTTTTTCTTCTTCAGAAATTTTTTCAACAATTTGCCAGAAAGAATCTGGATAGTTGCCGTGTATACGCCATAATTCGGAGATTACTAGAAACCGAACTGATGGTTTAGTGTCGTTTGTTAAAATTTCAATCGTATTAATTAGTTCTGGATCTCCTTGAACCCTAATTGCAAGCCAAGGTAGCCCTTGAGCAGCTTCGTTTCTTGGCGCTGGCGACCAAGAAGGGTGATCATATTTTGAATCATATTCTGGATCGGGCTGTGGTTCTTGATGCTGAGCGCATTCTAAAAGGGCTTGGCGGCAGAGGAAAAACTCCTCGCTACCAACATCCTCTAAGGTTCTTGCCATTGCCTCAGAGCATTCTCCAATCTTTGTCCATAGTTCATCTTCAAGTGGTTTGGCTGCACCTTGATCTTTATGCAGAACTTCAAAAGCTTCCTTGAAAATTGGAAAGATAGCTCTGATTGATTCGATTGCTGGCTTTTTGTTTACCCATTCTGCAGAAAACTGTTTCAGTGGTTCAAAATATTTGTATAATTTTTTGTTCTCGTCCCTGTTCAGGTCAACGCCCTTTTCCTCTAACCATTCCTTCTCACTAAACGGTTTTGACCAGCTTTCAAATTTCACAAGAGGTTCATGCGATGGTGTTTCTTTTTTACGCTGCAATTCCAAGGCAATAGCTCTGCCACGATCCGTTACAAGAAGATCGTAGGGTATTCTATTTAACAGCCTGTTTCTATGGCTTTCATAAAAATCCTTCTCTTTTTCTTTGCCCTCTATCTCAGTTATAGATATGATTGATTCTTCCAGTGATTTGATTTGTTCTGGAGAGAAAAACTTTATTGCACTTTCGACGAAAGAACTAAGTTCATAAACAGTTTCGTTGCTTATTTGTATTGGTCTAGCAACGCAGAGTTCGAAAATACGGTCGACAAAAGGTTTTGGATTCATTGTAGCAGCCTTCAAAAGTTGGCCCCAGAAAAAAGCTGCTGTGGCATTATCACGGAATAAGTCCATCAACTTATCAAGCAATTTTCCTTTGTTTGATTCCTTTGAAATTTCAACGATATAGCCGAATAGCGCTTTAGCAATTTCGAATGGCTCTTTTGGGTATTTTGTTCCTCTCCAGAAATGACTATAGTCTGAAATGAAATATGCTGTTCCATTTCTAAAAGGGAACCGTTTAACCATGTCTTCCAGTTTTACGCCATTTTTTAAATAAGGGACTACATGGTTACTAAGAATGTAAGGGTTTAGAGATCTTATGGCTGTAATAGTAGCTTCTTCCGTAGCGGCCCTGACAAACCCAGGGAAATTCCTTTTTAGATTATAATGGCACATTCGATAATCTTGCCTGCGAGTACTGGACAAAGGCATTATCGGAGTTCCCATATAAGTTTTTTCTTCACTCGTTTCTGGATTCTCGAAAACCGTCATGTAAACCTGTCTGACGAAGTCAGGGTCACTTGTCCAAATATACTTTAATTCTTTAGTTAACCTGTAAAGATAGTCAATCGGAAACGCAGGTTCTTTTACCAAGCTGAGTATCTGATCGAGTAGAGGTCGTGAGGCAGAAGGATTGGTTGAGAATGTTTTTGCTACTAGAGGAACGAGTGATGTTCCGGCTAATCTATCGAAGCGTTTTCCTGCTTCATTCGTCCTTTGACTCCAAACCCAATTAAGCATATTCCTACTAACTCGGCCGCACAATTCGATCATGATTTGATCATTAGACTCGTCTGCACGGTTATACATCCCCGATAGGTACCTTGACATATCGCCTAAAAATTTCGGGCTACAGTCTTTTGATATAATTTTTAAAATAGGAGCCCACCTTATGTCTCTATTGCGATCCAGTCCGGGTACAGCACCGAGCGCTTGAAAAAGTCTTAAAATAGCCTCGTCACCTTGCTTTCGATGTGAATTCCTATGGTTCAACAAAGGGAAAATTTCTGATTCATCCTTTAATTCTCTGACCATTACGGTTGTTGGGAGTAAACGCGCAAATAATCGAATATGTACATCATCGTTCGGTATTATTGACCAAAAGATGTCCCAGAAAATTTCAGGCTGCGAGTTCCAAAGCCGAGTGAAGAAATAATCAAGACTGGGTCGAAGGAAAAGGGCGCGAGAATGGTCCTCGGATAAGAAATTTAGTAGACCTTCAGAGGTATCTTCAATAACAAGGAAACTAACTATGAAATCAAATAATATATTATGCTCGAAAGCAACTCGCTGCCCTGTTTCAGAAGTTTCAACTAATAGGCCAAGGCTCATCAAATCATTCCAAGCCTCGTTTAATGCTGAGTCATATATTCTCTCCCTACGTGCGCTTAGTGAGCGCTCACGGATCATTTCCTGTGAAGCCCTTAGCAGAAGGAGACGGAGGTCCTCTTTATTCCGGTTGCTTTCAATTCTTCTTTTCCAATAAAGATCAAGCAATTGAACTTCAGAGTCTATATGGCTTACTTCTTTAATCTCTAACCCTGTAGCAAGAATACGTTCTACCAATAAAAGATTAAAAGGGATGCGCAATAAGGCCCTCAAATCTTTTGATCCTTCTTTATATAATTGCCAGAGCCCCTCGATCTCGGCACTAACTTCCCTCATTTCATCATCGTTTAGCTTGGGAATAAAAAAGTGTCTACATCGGAAATGTCCAGATGGATCTGAGTATAAAGAATCTTTTCCAGTTGATTGAGGAGGAAAGAGTTCCCTTAAGTCTGCTGACTTTCGCGCGTCATAAATCCTTGCACTGACCACTACTGTCCAACGATCACCAATTGTTTCAATTATACGTCTAATAACCCTCAAATACAGAGTTCTTGATTCTTCGGATCGTGCTGCGTCGAACGCATCAAATATGACGATACCTCGATCATCCTGAGACAACTTTTGGCTTGCCAGAAAGTCAACAAAGTTATCACTCTTGTAGCCGAGCTCTCGACGAAGATCTCCTTCAGATTTAGCAAAGACATGATCTATCGGTACAAAAACGCACATCTGACCAACGGCTATGAGCTCTTTAGCGAAAAGCTTAAGTGTATGCGTTTTACCCACCCCAGGCGCTCCAATGACTACAGTGTGCCCACCATCCACAAAATTCCTAAATGCCTTTAGCATATTTGTTCGGGAGACCTTCATAATCTTTTTAACACCCTTGATGTTATCTCTCTAGCGTCTATTTCATCACCGATCTCAACAGGGCTGATGTCTTTAGATTCAATTAAAAGATCTTTTTCTTCTTTCGATATTTTAGGAACGCTAGCTTCTATTATCTTGACACGCAAATTCTCAAGAAATGCAGAAAGCCCTTTTTGATGCCTTTCCTCTTCTTCTGCAGGCATTTCATAAAGGACAGGGAGAATTCCGGCACTTTTTAATCGTTCTTCCAGTTGGTCTTCGACATTTTCCAACGGAAGGACGGCATAGTGACGAGTTTTGACATAAGATGAGCCTAGTTCAAACTCCTGCTTTATTATTTCCGTTATACGCATAAAATATGGGTCATCCATGCTGAAACCAAAGAAAACGAATGGATGAGTAACAAGTAACGACCATAACACTTTATGGTGCCGAGTTACTTCCATATTTTCTGAAGAACCATCTGTTAGTAAACGTCCGTATCTTTTCGCATAATCACTATCTGTAAGTACTATGTTTCTTGGATGTTCATAATATCCATGTAGATGCAATATTTCCTCCCGGTAACCAGGGTCTACTGGTCGGACTAAACGCCTCATGAATTCAAAAATAAAGGTTCCATGTTCGTCGTAACATAAATCACGAGGTACACAACTGTTTGCTTCCGCTCCCATTATCTTATACAAATGTGCTTGTGCAGCATCCTCAAGCACTCTGTCGTAATTTGTAGTCACCACGCCACAGAATGGCATTCCTATAAGTTCAATATGAATTTTATCATATCGTTTTCTAACTTTATCGGGGCCAAATCGTTCCTGAATGAAAGGTGACAAGTCTGTAGGACGTTTCGATTTCGAAAGTAGCTTTTCGGCGAATTTATCGTACTGCCTCTTAATCAACAGTTCATCATCGTGATCTACCTCTGATCCTAAAGCATCTTTTAATTCGAGCATTAACTCATACCAAGAAGGATACCCCACGAGACGGCTTAATCCTGCACCCACCATCAACAAAGGTTTTTCTTTAACAATACAGGTTGCTAATTCTTTTGTTGGAGCATCATTATCCCAGTCTCTACGTGGCATAATCTCTTTAATATCCATTCGTTTAGACAATCTAACACAGTACGAGTTAATAAGTTCACAAGTGAAGCACAAGTTCCAATTCAAGCCATCGTCGGGTGTTATCTAAATCGTGTTTAGAGCAATCAAATTTTTGACTATACTGAGTTTTGCCAGTTGGCATGCAAAACTCCCTGGCTTCAGGCTTGAGAGTTTAATTTTTTAACACATATGGAGCTTATAATGTTCGTGCGGAAGGCGCACAAACTTTAAACTAAAAACAAGTAAATAACTCTATAAATTTGAAAAATGAACATATATCGCTGGATCAGATCGGCGTAATAGGCGAGCCTGGCTCAGGTCGAGAATGAAGATCAATGTAAAATATCTGCATAAATTCAAAGAATTGAATATACTATTACCCCCGAACGGTCAAGGAATTTCTGGATGCTGGTCGTAGTGAAGCGGAAATCCCGATTGAACGGGAATGCTGGTTTCTGGTTAATGGATACTGGTCGGAGTGAAGTTCACCCCGTGAAACCTATGGGTCTTTTTTGTTTAACTGGGGCGGAGATCCCGTTTCAGCGGGGATAAAAAATGCGGGGGACCTTCACCTGTCATCATCACCCATGATTTCTGGAAAATTATGCACAGCATACAAGGGGATGTTGCATATTTTCCCGTCCTTTTTCAAATTCAGAAGCGTTGTCCTGAACAACACGGGTGGGTTGAACTGGTTATCGTAGGAAAGAAGGCTTTTGCTTTTTGGGCTAATGCCGGCTTTGGCTTCCAGTGGGTGAATGCTTCCTTGGATCTCACACAAAAAGTCCAATTCAGCCCTTTTGCCTTTGCTGGTCCAATAATATAGATCGATTTGTTTATCCGACTTAAGTTGCTGGGCTACATAGTTTTCTACGAATGCGCCTTTATATTCATTGAAAAGATGGGCGCCTTGAACCAGCGATTTTGGAGGTATGCCTGCCATAGCCGCCAAGATGCCGACGTCCAGGGTAAACACCTTAAAATTGTTTGGGTTCATAAAGGCCTTCAAGGGTGAGCTGGCTGTGGAGACCTGGTAGGATTTGTAAATGAGTCCGGCGTCTTCCAGCCATTGAATAGAATTTTCGTACTCCCTTGCACGGGCGCCTTTCCGAATTGCTGAAAAGATAAACTTTTTATTTTCTCTGGACAAATGAGCCGGAATTGAATTCCATATCAGACCCAACTTTGGGATGTCAGACGTGGGCGCGTGCTTAGAAAAGTCGAGCAGATAAGAATTTATAATTTCCTTCTGGCGCTCCCTGACCTCTACCAAATCTTCGGTTTCGACAAAACATCTCAGCGGTTCCGGCATTCCACCAACAAAAAAATACTTTTTCAGCCAGTCAAGAAGCTCATTGTGAAATGGATCTGGAAATGGCGAAACTTTTTCTTGAGTCTCAATCAACCGCCTTAATTCGGATCTTTTCACTGCGTCTAGAAATTCCATAAAGGTCATTGGGTATATATCCAGAAAATTCACCTGCCCCACAGGAAAAGACCTTGGGCGAGAAAGCCTGATACCGATGAGTGAACCCGCGGCAGCGACATGATAAGAACCTGCCTGTTCTCTGAAGTATTTCAGGCTGTTCAACGCATAATTGGATGCCTGTATTTCATCGAAAATGATCAAGTCCTGTTCTGGGGCTATTTTCCTGCCAATGTAAATTTCCAAATTAGCGATAATGCTGACCGGATCCAGTTTTTGCCGAAAAAAATCGTCAAGCGCAGGATTTTCCTCAAAATTAAAATATGCGACCTTATCATATTCCCTGTGCCCGAATTTTTGCAAAATATACGTCTTGCCTACCTGGCGCGCACCTTTCAATATCAGAGGCTTGCGTTGTTTGGACGTCTTCCACTTTAGCAATTTTAGATAGATATCACGTTTCATAATCCATACTATAGGATCATATAGAAGATGTTGTCAAGACTTTAAAGCTGCATTTGTGAATAATTTCACATTTTATGCGCGAAAAATGCGATTATCACCTCTATTATGGGACAAATAGTGTGAGAATGGAAATGGGGTCACCCATTAAAGGTCGGGTCAATTCTACATTCTACTCTTATCGTTTATCCCCAAGGGTTAGACATAGATTTGATTCCATTTTTTTCCAGAACTGTTGTTGATTTCCGGATAATATTAACCTAAAAATTCTAATTATTTTGAAACGACAGACAATTTTTCAGATTATTTTATTATTAATGGACCGGCCGGAAAGCCGGCCCGTTTTTACTTTTAGAATTTCAATTCGTCATCTTGATTCAGCCCCAATCGATCCATAAGGAACCGCTGATCGTTACTGATTTTTTTAACACTCATCAGCATCATATTTACCATAAGATCACTGAGTCGTTCAATTATTTCATCGATATTTCTTGCATACTCCCATTTTTCGTGTCCCGTCATCATAACATCCTCCTTAATGTATAATTATCAAAAGATTTCGGTAGCCGCCAATCTGACATGTTCGGCATTGACCTGGGCTGAGTGTTGATCAGCAGCGGCGATAAGGGCGCCGCGAGCCAGATGGTTTGCTTTTCTAAAAAGACCGCCTGAGCCTTGATGGATGGCGGTAACGGCTGTTGGGTCAAAAAGCATTTGATCAACGCCGGCAATAGTAAGATGATGCTTAAGGTAATTTTCCATTCCGTTAAGATCAACGCCTTCAAGATGGCTTTTTGCCACGACTCTGGAAGCCAATGGTTGAGAAGATCGATACATCAGTTTGTCGATGAGATTATTTTGTCCGGCCAGGATAATCGGCAGCCAGGGTTTGGAGTCTTTTTCGAACTGACATATGGTATGCAGTTCCGCAAAGACTTCGAGACGCATCACTGATGCCTCATCTACGATCAGGACGATTCTCATTTTTTTATCACAGATCAGATCGGTGATTTCTTTTTTAATCATCCTGACCATAATAACTTTGGAGTTGCTTGAAAGATGGATATCCAGTGCATAAACAAATTGTCTGTAAAATTTCATGATAGAGCCTGAAGAGGCGGTGATGTATAGGGTCCGGTACTCTGATGGATGTAGTTTTTCCAGGGCATATCTTAGGGCCGTGGACTTGCCGCTACCCACCTCTCCGGTAACAATCCCAATGGCGCCCAGGCGTGTAACATAATCAAAGCGATTTTTGATATCCATAAGTTCCGGTGTTTGTAAAATTTCAGTCACCCTGATATCTGTGCCGAACGGCTCTTTGTTGAGTGCGAAGAACGTACGGTAATTATCGTTCATCTTGATCCCTCCGTTTAGAAGACCAGAGCTTTCCGCCCCGGTAACTGGGTGTATTGTTGTCAACGTGGATTTGCGGGTTATTGTTTTTATCTCTTTTAACCCTGTAGTTGATAGTAAGGTTCACCGGTCGGATCATACCAAAGCTCTGGTTCTGATATTTAACCTCAACGTTTTCAGGTTCCGACTCATGGTATAACAACTCTACTCGTTTGCCGATCAGAGGTATTGGCCCTTCGAATAATCGGCCGTTCAAAGTAATGGTACGATCTTTATTGACTTTTCTTCTGGCCACTTTACGAAAATAGTCTTTCAGATTGGCCGGTGAAGTTCGTAGACAATGCATTTGTGATGTGAACCGCGCCAGAGGTGTCTGCCCGGTAGCACCGTGTTTTCTTTGGCGGTAAGTATGGTTGAGCCACACATTAAAGGCATCATTGAGTTCATCGAGAGTTTGTCCTTTAAAGTGGTCAAGAAACTGACCGCGCACGGTCAGAAAGAATCGTTCGATTTTACCACGTCCCTGGGGTTTATATGGTTTAGAATGGATCAGGGTAATACCTAATGATGCGGTAATGTACTCAAGATGTTTGCTGCGAAAAGCAGCGCCGTTATCGACATAGAGTTTACGAGGCAAACCGCGTTTGGCCAGGGCGTTTTCAAAGGCATCCAGATAATAGACCAATGCTTCTGACAGGTAAAAGCGCGCATAGGTTATCAACCGGCTGTGGTCATCGATAATGGCGATCAGATAGGTTTTTCTCATCTTTCCGCCGACATCGACTTTAGGCCCATGCAGCACATCACTTTGCCATAGATCGTTGGGCAGTTCGGCTTCAAACTTGCGGCGGTCAACCGGTTTATGCTTAGTTAAATTCATCAGGTTCTGCTGATGCAAGAAACGGTAGACCGTGGATAAATTCAGTTCAATGCCCGGAGCAACCAAACGCCGTCTGTTCATAGTGGCAATCAGGTTGATAACGGTTGCATCCGGCATTTCTCGGCGCAAGCGGATCAGAGCACAACAGGTCTCCTCATCCATGACCCGGCATTTGCCCTGATCGGATCGATCTTTGGGAAACAGCGACTTCAAATCACTATTGCTGTCGCGGTAGAGGCGAATCCATCGTCGGATAGTGCCCTTGGTAATCCTGGTCTTTCCCGAAAAAGGGATTGGCCATTTGCGGGCGCACTTCTCCTCCATCAGCCGCCTTCGTTCGGTACGGCTCATCCGGATCCCATTGACAAAGTCGCTGATGACCCCAAAACGAAACACCGCAACCTGCATTTTTTCATCTTCGGTCATAAAAATCCTCCTTTCTGTAGTTTTTCACCCCTGTACAACAGAAAGGAGGCCTAAAAAATGACACTCTTGGGTGGGGTGGGTAACCCATAAAAATGATTGCAGATTAAATGAAGCGCGTCACCGGTACATGACCCTGTGCCATAAAATGATCAAATGCTTTCAATAAGCCCTGAGTCCATGTGTCGCCAAGGTATGCTTTAACTCTTCGTCGTAAGGCTCTGAACCAGTGACGCTGTCGGGTACGAGAAATGCCTGAAAGCCATTTGTTGTGTTCTTCTTTATGGGATATGCTGGAACGGATCGACTTAACTTCAGCCTGAAAACGCTTAAAATATCCGGCAGGTCGAAGCCTGACAACGCAGCCACAAACAGGACAACGATAAAGCTTAAGCAATAACGGTTCGTTATAACCATCAAAAATCGCTTGAGCATAACCATGCCCCCATACTTTATAATCGTTACAACGTGGACAGCTTTCGGGCCTCGTCCATGGATAATCTCGCTCTTTCTTAAAAAGTTCCTTGAGTTTAACGCTAACAAAGATTATCATAACACTACCTTTGTGAGGATCATTTGCTGATCCTCGGTTTGATAAGGGCGGCAGGTCTCTGAAAAAAAAACTCGCCGCCCTTTTTTCAAAATAAAAAAGCCCCTGTAAAGAGGCTCATTTATTTCGATAATCTTAATCTATTTGTCAACGCATTCTAAAAAATCATTGCCGTAACCCTTTCTTCATTCTAACAATCTACAACTGTACACATATAGTCGTTATGTATCGAAAAATAGAGAGAATTCCACTAAACCCATTACTCCAACACTCCATTATTCGCCTTCGCCTGAATACCCTGCAGCTTGTTGGAGTGAAACGGAAATCCCGCCAAACGGGGCCGTAGCGGATCAGAGATCCCGCATAGCGGGGCTACGGGGAGCTTCATTCCAATATTCCAGTTTAAACCATTACTAATAAGAGCATTAAAATTTAGACAGGATCACAGGATAAAGAAGATATTTTTGCCTTTCCGGAAGAAAGGCAAAAAGCATGATCCCTCTTCAAGGGAAGGTGTTCAATCATTGTGCCAACAACACAGTAAAGCAAGGAAAAAAGCACCTGTTATTGGCTCCTCGGCCCTTTTTTTCGCTGAAGCGGAATTGTGTTTTCTCGGCTTCATCTGGAAGCCGTGAAAAAAATCAAGTCAATCCAGTTCACCCAGTTAAATAGCTTGAGGCTAATATGTATTATTCATACGTCTTACAGAGTGAGAAAGATAATGGATTTTATATAGGGTTTACTAAGGACCTCAAGCTAAGATTTGAAATGCATGAAAAGGGTCTAGTGGAATCAACTAAAAATAGAAGGCCATTAAAATTAATCTATTATGAAGCCTGCTTAAGTCAGAGAGATGCAACCAAGCGTGAAAAGTATCTTACAACATATAATGGCAAAAGGTTTATTCATAATAGGCTCAAATCTTATTTAACCGGGTAAATCCTGTCAGAAAACGTGTTGGCTTTATGTATAAATAATTATGAACTCATTAGTAAGTTGGCATAGCCGTTGTTTTTAACCTGGTCTTCAGGACCAAAATAAATTATTGACCCATGGTATTGATCATCAACATTTTCGGTATTACCTTAACCCTAAATGATCGTAAACAAAATGGGAAAAATATTTTATGTGTTTGATTTATTATGCATTTTAGTGCATTCGGATGAATTTTATAACTATTCTATAGATGATATATAAATTTATTAAAGAAATCCCATTTTGTTTACCTTTCAGGAAAGCCGATAATACCCCATCTTCTTCGTTATCAAGGGCTCGCAGTAGATGACTACGGCTTCGCCCTTGATGCCTCGAATCTGGGGCATCCTCGACTTTCGCTCATTTAGGGTTTAATCTAAACTGAGCGTTTCAAATTTTAAAAGAAGGGAATTGAACAAAAATATTCTGTAAAGGATTATCGAATGGAACTTTATAAAATAATGGAAGAATACGGTTTCAAAAAATCATCAAGTTGTAGCGGTTTTGAATGGTATACCAAAAGCATCGAGTATAAAAGCGTTGACGCCCTCATCACCATCACATCGAATGATGGACCGCGTCTGCCCGAATCCTTGGATGAACCTGTTCTTGTCGATATTACTGACCGGAACTCGGGCGACGACCTTGAACCACCCCGGCGGTTTGAGTCCTTGAAATCTTATCTCGACACGCTAAACCCTCTATCTTGAATTTTTCCTGAACGGTATAAACACCTTAAAATTGTTTGGGTTCATAAAGCCCTTTAAGGCTATATTTTTGAATTAAATCACATTTTATGCGCGAAAAATGTGATTTTTACTTCTATTATGGGCCAAATAAAAGGATGAAATATGTATTGGATTTCGAAAAAAGGTTGTCCTTGGGAAAGTTCTCATGGAACGCTGCATCACGGGCATAACAACAGGCCATTTTTTAGTTGATGTACAAAGTGGAAAAATAGGATCAGGTATTACGGGAAAAACTTATTCTTACAACGACTAAAATCCCTATAGCCTTTAAAATTTCGGATATCCTCACTATTTTTTTCAAATATGACAGCCTATGGAAGACCGATATCCGACAATGTATGCCGGATCACCCAGCCTTTAAAGAACGGACTGTCAAATTCGTATCCGGTGGGCGTTGTGACCTTTCTTCGCGTATAGGGGTCTTGACGGATAAGATGGCCGGACTTTATCAGGCTGTTGACCGTATTGGTGACGGTTCCGCTGGATCCCAATGTAAATTTGGCAAGGGTTTCCCGGGTTGTCAGGCCCTTTTCACCGGCGGCTACGGCACGAAGAATATTTTGTTGATGGGCGGTGAGCGAAAGCCAGCATTCGTATAGAAGATCATGTTCTTCGGCAATAATATCCTCAAAAGCATGTTCAGCATCTTCAATCGTGGCCCGACCCCTAACAGCAGTCCGGTCATAACACCGTCGTGCCACCTGCACAATATCTCTTGTTCGGGCGCCTGCCAGATGAACAATACAATCTCCCACACCTTGAGCTTTGATGCCTGCTTCTGCCATTCGGTTATCGATCCATGCGGCCATATGACGTGGGTTGATTGCACCAAAGGGCAACTTGTCCACCATTTTATAAAGAGCCCCTTTGCTGTCGATCATGCGCTGAATGAGATGTTCTCGGGACCCGAATAAGACATATCCGATATTCCCGTGTTGCTGGATGGAGGCTCTCAAATCCCACTCCGCTGTTTCACCACCAAACTTGTGGATCTCCTGAAATTCATCCAGTGCGATGCCTACGGTAATCTTTCGTTCTTTTGCTGTTGCGTTGATGGCGTCCAGAATACCGCTTAGTGTTTGTCTCTGTTTTCCAATCTCATCGTTACGCAGATTGATATCAATGCTGGGCAAAGGAATGCCGGTCGCCGGATCCGGGGTTAGTGAAACCGTTACATTCAGGCGGGAGACAACATCGGTGATAAAATTTTTCCACTTTTTCCCGATAATTTTGGATGACGCTGCAAGAATGCGATTGCCCATATCTACGGCAGTTGAAGCGGTGGAAAGGTCAGCCAGAAAAGCGTAGCCGCCATTCTCATTAACCGTGTCCACGGCATTCATGACAGCGGATGTTTTTCCCATACGCCGTGGACTGTAAACCAGCAATTTACTTCCCGGTTCGGTTAGTGCTCGTACCAGGCGTTTGAGCTCATCATCCCGGTCGGTGAAATATTCACCTGTTACAACCCCATGAATTCTGAACGGATTTCCAAGCGGTGGTTTCTTCATCTTCGGCCTCCAAAATACAGACTCTCAAGTATAAAATGCAGCTTACTGTATTTTTACAAACTTTGCAAGAAGAAAGTTTATTTGCTTTGTTTAGACAAACTTTTTTTAAACACAGTAAAGCTCCTTGCCTGAATGTCTTTGGGGACATTCGATTTGAACGTGCATAACCTATTAATACAACCCTAATTGAGCGTAAACAAAACGGGAAAAATATTTTATGTGTCTGATTTATTATGCATTTTAGTAGATTTGGATGCATTTTCATAACCCTTCTATAAATGAGATATTAATTTATTAAAAAATCCCATTTTGTTTACCCGTTGGGAAAGCCGATGACCCCCCATCTTCTTCGTTATCAAGGGCTCGCAGTAGACGATTACGACTTCGCCCTTGATGCCTCAAATCTGGGGCATCCTCGACTTTCGCTCATTTAGGGTACAATATTCTTAGAAATTGAACTTTTCACTATATGGCTGTATTAGATCAGCGATGTAAGATAGCCCGGACCAGGTCGAGAATGAGAATCAATATCAAATTGGAAAGAAAATATCACAGTAAATTCAAAATGATACACACACAATTGCCCCCGATCGGTCAAGAATTTTCTGGATATTGGATTTACGGTTTCAAACCGGAAAAAAATGAGAATAAGGTAAACCTCTCACCGTCTATTTTATTCAAACCCTGGAAAAAACGCATAACAAAACGAATACCTCTATCCCATTACATCCCTATCCCAAATGACCTTTAAAGTCATCGACTTCATGGGTATTTGGGACCATTTTTGCCCAGAGTTTCATCAATTATATTATTATATTTTTCAGCCAGAAATAATTTAAAGTTGACAAAAGTTGACAAATTAACTATTCTTTTATTTATGGAAAAGAAACTCAATATAAAAAGAATTGTCGGAGTGATGAATGAACTTGGATTCAACCAGTCCAGGCTTGCCAAAGAGATGGGTGTTTCCAGGACAATTGCATCTTCCTGGTTTAAAGGTGAGAAATTTCCCCGTCCGGACAAATTATTAAAACTGGGGGTTACCCTTGGCTTGCCGTTTCAGGATATTGTTCAAAAATCCGTTAAAGCAACGGAACCGGTCGTTGCATTCCGGAAAAAAGGCCGTCGTAAAACCAGAGATATCCATTTAACGCACGCTAAGGAAATGGGGCAACTGCTTGAACTGCTGGTCCCCTATCTGCCCTTTGATAGTTTGTTTCAACCGCCTGTTCTAAAAGAACCACGGCTGGAATACCATTATATACAGGAGGCAGCAGCCCGGATTCGTTCGGAAATCGGTGTGAAAAACAGTGCTCCAATAGATTTCGAGCAACTCATCGAAAAACTAAATGAGTTCGAAGTTATCCTAATCCCTGTTTTTCACGGCCAGAAGGAGCATCATGAAAATGCGCTCCATATTTATCTGCCAAAGTCCAGAACCACCTGGATTTATCTAAACTTGGACAGCAACATCCACGATTTTAAATTTTGGATGGCCCATGAATTAGGGCATATCCTTTCGCCATCTTTGACTGGAGAATCTGCCGAGGATTTTGCGGATGCTTTTGCCCAGGCCTTGCTGTTCCCGAAGGAGCAGGCCGAGGCAGCCTATGTAGTGCTGAAGCGCCTCCGTTCAACAAGAACGAGAATTAAACATATTCTTGGTCTCGTGGATTCTTTTATCATTTCGCCAATCACTATCTATAAGGCCATTAACGACTATGCGACGGAAATGGGGATGGATGCATTTAAATTGGAGCCTGACATTTACGCTGTAGCTACAAACCTCAATAAAAAACATCCAAATGTTAGCAAGATTCTGAATAAAGGCGAACTTTTCAGCGCATCTGAGTATATACAAATGTCCAAAAAGCTTTTTAACAGTCCCTTTTTCGAAGCCTTAAAGGTCTATCTGTCCGAAAATGAAAAACCTGCGGGATTCATTCGGATGGTTCTGGACACTTCGATTTTTGATGCCAAGGAGATACATGCGGAACTGGTTAACTAGTGTCCATCCATAAATGGTCTTTTTGCCCAATCTCTGCGTTATGTTAAAAAAATAATCCTCGGAATATTAAATATATGCCTGCCTGTCCCGTAGGTCCCCGTGAAAATGCCGGGACATGGCCGGCAGATCGTACTGGGATGGTTATTTTTTTCACATGCCTTGATCTTGAACAAAAATCCTCATTTATGGATGGACACTAACTAGATGGCAAAAATTAGAATCCTACTCGACAACAATGCCTATTTGAGGCTCGCCAACAGTTTTCATCCCCTTCTTAATGAAAGTTTCGGCAAAAAAAATTATACGCTTCATGTTATCCCGGAATTTCAAAAGGAGTTTGATAAAAGCGCACGGCTCAAAAACAAATTCGGCTGGGTGAATCAGCCTGAATACGCTGAAAATCGCAAACATCGTATTCGGATCACAAGATCTCAAAAAGAACAGGTACGACTCACATATTCCTACATTTGGGAACACAATATCAGCCAGGGACTTGGTGCTTCCCGTGTTGATGTCCAAGCACTGGCTTATGGAGCTGTCTTGGGTGTTCCGGTGATTACCGATGATTCAGACATGTCCGAACTCGGTAAGGTTTTCGGTATTGAAGTTAGGAGGCTTTTGGATCTGCTAAAAGTCATGTATGGCGCGAAACGAATCAATTTTCAGGAAATTAAAACCCTTCTGGATTACCTCCAATATAATAGAGACCTTCCCTACCTAAGTTTTAGAAAAGATGTAATGAAAGCTTTCAAAGGACGTTAATTATATGTTTATGCCAGCAGAATGGAAGGATGGAATGCTGGAATGCTGGAATATTGGGGAGAAAGGCGGAAACAAA
>Ga0315544_1001694_pt1 | contig 16661 bp, 19 predicted proteins | sample SalMarSW160130MG_2_FD_202543 | JGI IMG/M metagenome (GOLD analysis project Ga0315544, IMG submission 202543) | Salt marsh sediment microbial communities from the Plum Island Ecosystem LTER, Massachusetts, United States - Salt Marsh Sediment SW1601-130 ... | reverse complement strand
GAGTAATGTTGGTATCAAAGCTTTCTCATGTTTATAAAAATACTTTCACGCCGGTTGAAGACGCAACAGCAGCGGGCCATAGAGGAAAAAGCAGGGTAAATAATTTCACAAAAGTCGAGTGAGTCAAAAGGCAAAAATTAGGACGATGTAATTAGACAAGGAGGTTCTTTAGTGTGACCGAAAGAGCAGCAATGTTTGCTCTTGAAGACACGAACAAAGGGAATAAAAAGCTTTTGAAAAAGTAGTGGCTCAGTGATTATCGCTGCGCTGTCCATTGATATATGATAATGATCCAATTCTGCATCTTATAGCACAATTGGGCTTAGCCTCATATATCGGGCGTGGATAGAATACCAGCAAGGACTGCTGGAGTTTTTAGGGCTCCTTGGGGGGAGAGCAAAAGCGGGTAAAAAGAATTTAACCCAGCTGGTTATCCGAATGGATAGCTGGCTGGGTTTTTTTTATAACAACAATTAATAATAGAGGAAAGGGGCACAAAAATGGCAGCAGTTGGATTGGCAATTTTAGGCATAATTCTGGGTGCGGCTGGTATGCAGTATCTTCGTTCAAGTAAGCCTGAACTGGTGGAAAAAGCTGAAGATGGCGTAAAGCGTTTTGTAAATTCTATACGCTTGTCTAAATCGGACGATAAGAAAGCAAAAGAGAAATAAAGCGAAACAATTGTGTGTTGAAAAAGAAAGGAAATGTCATGCTTAAGAGTTTAGGAATTCTGATAGGTGGCGTATTCATCGGCGCTGTAAGCGTAGAAGTTGTTCACAAGAAGTGTCCAGACGCCTTAGATAAGTTGTATGCAAGGACCCGTGAAATAGCCTCTGAGACGAAAGAGGCTTTCAAAAATGGTTATACAAAAGCCAGTGAACCAAGGGCAGCTACTGCTTAAGGGACGCGGAACCTGTAAGGTATGAAAGGCAATGGAGAACGAAGAAAAGTTTTTAGAGTTTGTTGGGACTGCATCCGAACGTGCAGGTGCCTTTGCACGCAAGGTGGCGACTATTGGCAGCAGAATCGCCGGCTTTGCAAGCGGCGGTGTATCAGCGGGAAAAGAGATGCTTGGCTTAGCTGGCGAAAAGGTCAAACATGCATCTGAAAAGAAACCTGACAATACCAAAACTTCTACACTTAAATCTGATCTTGCCGCAGCCCGACGAAAGCTGACTAAAGCGGAAAAAACACAATCCAAGCTTGAATCACAATTCAAGGAGCTGAGAACAGAGAATCGATCGTTAATGTCTGAACTGGATCAAATGCGGAGCGAGCTGAGTGAGACGAGGTCTCGTGAAGGTACGGTGAGGGCACGAGCGACTGCACTAAAGTCCGAGCTTGATGCTGCTCAGCAGCAGCTGGAGCAGATGCAAAATGAAGCTGACAATACAAAGGTGGGAAAGCGAACGCCGACTGGCTCTAAAGCTAAGCTGGAATCTGGTCTTGCAGCAACTCAACGTGAATTGGAGAAAATGCGGGATGAGGCGAAAAAGACTCAGTCTCAGTTTGAATTGAAACTCAAAGATATGCAAGCAGAAAAAGAATCGTTGCTCTCTGAGCTGGAGACAGTGCGAAAAGATACGGGGGAAATAGCAACTCGAGAAAATACCCTGACCGAGCAGGTAGCTGCACTTGAAACCGAACTTGCCAAAGCCCGGCAAGAACTGGCCGACACGCAGAGCCAGGCTGAGTATGTACAAACTCAGCTTAACAAGCAACTTCGAGACCTGAAGGCAGAGAATGAATCCCTGGTCTTTAAGTTGGCGGATGCACGTAAAGAGGCTGGCGACGAAAGATTGCGAGTCGATTCGATGGAGGCACAGATAACCTCATTGAAATCTGATATCGCTGCTTTTGGCCCTGGGTCAGGGAAAACACGCGAAGAAGAGCCAGACATTGATGTTGCCCCAGGCCAGACAGAATCAGAGTCGTCCAATGAAGACCAGACAGAAATCGCGGTAGTACCAATGGAGGTAAAGAGTGAATCTTCAATTGAAACCGATGCTGCCAAACCTAATGGACAGATAAATGCAGGTATTGAAGAGCCTATAGATGCAGATGTTGAAAATGTTGAAGAACCGGAACCGGAGCCGATTCTTGAGTCTGAGGCCGAGATAGATGCTGAAGAAATAAAGCCTGAGCCGATACCTAAAGTTGAGGTAACAGAACCGTTAGAAGTGATGGCCGAGAAGGTGCAGGCGGCTGATTTCAAAAACGGAGCCGATAAGATACTCTTCACATCAGCCCTTTCTGGTCTTGCCAGTGTAGATATATCTGTTCGTATAGATGCCGCCAGAGCGATAGGCGGTATCGACAACGAATTGTCGGCCCGGATTCTTGTCGCCCATATGGCCGATGAACCGTCGGCGATAGTACGAAGGGAATGCATCAAGGCATTGACAACACTTGAAATGAAAGAAGGACTAAGTGCTGTTGAATGTGCTTTGGCTGATGAGGCAGCTTCTGTCCGTCTGGCTGCAGTATGGGGGCTATATCGTTTAGCCGGTCGTGAGAGTATTCCGGCACTTACACGTATGCTTTCCGACGATGACATAAGCGTTCGCCGAAGAGCCATCACTTGCATCGGCTGGGTAGGTGGGCAAATCGCCAAGGCTGGTAATCATCATTGCCAACAAGTGATTTCCGCTCTTATTCAATGTCTGAACGACCCTGCTGAATCAATTAACAAAGCTACTCTTGATGCCTTACAAGCTGTTACTGGCAAGAAGATGTCAGCGAGTCGCCGGCCAACGGCCGGTCTCATCAAACCCGGCGTTGCCGGGTCGCCTGAGCGTTTAATTGAGCAATGGCAAAAATGGTGGCAGGCTGAGCTGTCAGGATAAAGATGAATATAATAGTCTGTGTCAAACAGGTTCCCGATACCCTTGAGGTGAATATTAACAAGGAAACAAATACACTTATTCGCGAAGGCGTGGATAGTGTTATCAATCCTTTTGATTTATATGCTGTCGAAGAGGCTCTGCGTCTTAAGGAGCAGTACGGCGGTATGGTGACAGTTTTATCTATGGGGCCGCCTCAGGTAGTTGATACTTTACGGCAGGCTTTGAGCTTAGGAGCGGATAATGCTGTTTTGCTTAGCGACATCGGTTTTGCAGGTGCCGATACACTTGCTACTTCTTATACATTGGCCAGGGCGGTGAAAAAAATAGGCCACTTCGATTTAGTTATTTGCGGCAGACAAGCCGTCGATGGTGATACGGCACATGTCGGGCCATCGCTGGCGGAAAGGCTGGATATTCCGCACATTAGTTGTGTAATAAAAATACATGAAGTAACCGAAGAATATATGGTCACAGTGCGTTTGACCGAGGAGGGTACGGAAAAAGTAAAGCTTTCACTTCCGGGGCTGATTACAGTCTGCAAAGGGATTAACGAGCCGCGTTTTCCATCATTGAAATGGAAAATAAATGCCGCAAGATCCGAGATTGAAGTCTGGTCTGCTCAGGATATCAGTGCGGACGAAAACAAAATCGGATTGAAAGGCTCTCCCACAAGAGTTATCAAAATGACCACCCCTCAGCATAACAGACAAGGTCAGGTTCTGGAAGGTTCGACTCAGGAGCAGGTAACGGATTTGATAACCAAACTACGTCAGGCAGAAGTGTTGTAAAGGAGTGCAATATGAGTATACGTGTGATTGCTGAAAAATGCACCGGATGCAAACTTTGTGTTGCTGCTTGTCCTTTGGGTGCCATTACCGTTACAAAAAAGTTGGCCCGGATTGATATAGCTAAATGTAATTTTTGCGGAGCTTGTGTAGATGCCTGCAAAAAATTTACTGCTATCGAACTGATACGCGACAATGTGCAAACCGTTGACAAAAGCAGATATCGAGGAGTTTGGGTATTTGCTGAGCAGAAAGAAGGCAGGATAGCCAATGTTACCCTTGAACTTCTTGGCAAGGGGAGGAATTTAGCTGACAAACTCGGCGAACCTCTTTGTGTAATGTTGTTAGGGAACCAATTAGGCAGACTCGCCCGTCAGTTAATCTGCTTTGGTGCTGATAAAGTCTATCTGGCCGAGTCCTACCAGTTAGAGGTGTTCATCGAAGATACTTATACGCAGGTGATAACCGGACTGATTAAGGAACATAAACCCAACATTGTTTTGCTTGGCGCGACGGCGATTGGGCGTTCATTAGCTCCGAGAGTAGCCAGCAGGCTGGAGACCGGATTGACCGCGGACTGTACAGGCCTCGAGATAGACCCGGCAACCGGGAATTTACTGCAAACCAGACCGGCCTTTGGCGGCAACCTGATGGCTACTATCATCTGTCCAAACCACCGCCCTCAAATGGCGAGTGTTCGTCCGAAAGTTTTCAATCGCCCGCAGCGAGATGAGCTGCGTATCGGGAGAATCGTCAGATATGACTATAAAGACCATAGTCTAACTCAGAGAGCCCAGCTGCTTGCAGTAGTGAAAGAGTCTGCAAAAACAGCCGGCATCGCAGAAGCAGAAATAATAGTCGCAGGAGGATTGGGCCTTGGAGATGCCGGGAATTTTGAAATTATCGAAGACCTGGCTCAAGCACTTGGTGGTGGCGTTGGTGCTTCACGCGGGGCCGTAGATGCAGGATGGATCTCTTACGCTCACCAGGTAGGGCAAACGGGCAAGACCGTGCGCCCAAAACTGTATATTGCCTGCGGTGTCAGCGGTGCTATTCAGCACCTTGTCGGGATGCAGTCTTCAGAGATCATTGTAGCTATCAATAAAGACCCGAAGGCACCGATCTTCAATGTAGCTGATTACAGCATTGTGGGTGATGTCCTTGAAGCAGTTCCAGCCTTAACTGAAGAAATAAAAAAGGTACGGATCGAAAATAAAGAGCCGGTCGTGTCGGATAGCGAGCAGGAAAGCGAGCTTGTTCTGAGCAGTTAAGTAACCAGTAGCGTAGCACTTTTTGTAGTGAGAGGATTATTTCTGCCATGTTAAAAGAAACCATAACTAAAAACAAAATCAATTTGCGGAAAGATTGTCTGACGACGACCGAGCTTGCAAAACTTTGCGGTGTTTCACGTTTCACTATCATCAATTGGGTAAACCAAGGCAAAATTAGAACAATGAAAACCGTAGGGGGCCATTGCAGGATTCCGGTATCCGAGGCAATATCTTTTTATGAAGCTTTCCAAAAGGAAGAGAGCGGCGTCACATCTGAATCATTGTGCCACTGTTGGGAATATCCGCAAAAGACTAATTGTGACAAGGAGTGTAAAGGCTGCCTGCTATATGGAAGTCGGATCAATTACTGCTTCGTGGTGGTACGCGAATTTGGTAAAGAAGTGATCCACTGTAAGGGGGATTGTTTGAACTGTGATTACTTCGAGGAGTTTTTCAGCTCTTACAGCAAAAGCGGGCAGCTCAACGAGACGCATGAGGCTAAAGGCGTAAAGGCAGCCAAAGACAAGAAAAGCTTTTTGTACAATGTCGTATACGGTGTTGCCCGTGGTGTCCACGAAGTTAAAGAGAAAGTCACAGATATAAAAGAGGTGTTCGGAGGCAGAGGCTCTCGTATCAAACAGATGGAAGATAGCAATGCATAAATGTGAAGTGGTTATTGTAGGAGCAGGGCCGGCGGGAATTGCCTGTGGGTATGTTCTTGCCAAAGCCGGCGTGGATGTTGTCATTCTCGAAAGAGGACAATATCCAGGTGCCAAAAATATGTTTGGCGGGATATTTTTCGCCGACCAGATGAACAAACTGATTCCGCAATTTTACACCGAAGCACCAGTCGAAAGATTTGTAGCTAAAAAGCACTATTCATTGCTGATAAACTACTCGGAAGTTTCTTTGAATATAGACTCAGAAGAACATAAAAAGCCGCCTTACAATCATTCATATATCGTTAGGCGTTCTGTATTTGATAAATGGTTTGCTAAAAAGGCGGAAGAACAGGGAGCTACGATTATCTGCGGCACAGCGGCAACGGATTTCGTATGGGACGGCAAAAGAGTTGTCGGCGTAACTGCCGGTACTGCCGATGATGATGACAATGTCTTATTAGCTGATGTTGTTGTCTGTGCTGAGGGTGCCAATTCCATGCTCTCGGAAAAGGCGGGACTTCGTAACAGGTTGTCGATGCGTGCTCGATGTATTTCTGTTAAGGAAGTGATAGAGCTGGGAAAAGACGTAATCAATGAAAGATTTGGCTTAACCGCAAGAGAAGGGGCTGCCTATGAGTATTTTGCCGACGCAACACCCGGCATGTTAGGTGATGGGTTTATTTATACCAACATGGATTCATTAAACGTAGGTGTTGGCGTTGTTATCAGTGAGATGTATGGGCGAGAAAATCCTGTTTCACTGAACGAACTGCTGGAAAGATTCAAGAACCATCCCTGCATCCGGCCTTTAGTAAAGGGCGGCAAAACGTTGGAATATTCTGCACACATGATTCCGATGGACGGCTATAAGAATCTGCCGAGATTTTATACCAATGGCCTTTTGTTGATTGGAGATGCTGCAGGACTTGTCAATAACAGTATATGTCACGAAGGTGTAAATATGGCTATGGCTTCAGGGATAATGGCTGCTGAGACAATATTGGAAAACAGAGGCCAGAAGAGTTACGACGCCAAGGAACTTCGGTCATACGAACAACGTCTGAAGCATTCTTTTGTCCTTGAGAATATGAAAAGCAGCAGGGATTTCATAGATACCCTGCGCACGCACAAAGAGCTGCTCAACGACTATCCACATCTTATGAAAGATGTAATAACGAAGTTTTTCGAGGTGGGTGATGTCCCCAAGAGCACCGTTAAGCGTGATATTATTCGTATGATACGCAGCCGGATGAGTGTTGTTAGGGCGGCAAAAACGTTCGCAGCGGTGTTGAAGGGTGGAATCTGATATGGTAACAGCAGAAGAAAACAATCAGCTTAGTCTGGATGACAAGCTTTTTACTGTTCGCAGAAAGCCTCTTAAGACATCACATATCAGCCTCGATGAACATTTGTGTAAAGAGTGTTTCAATCGAATATGCACATACATTTGTCCGGCAGAGGTTTATGTTTGGGATGAAGCTAAAAAGAAAATCGATGTAAGGTATGAAAACTGCCTTGAATGCGGTGCGTGCCGGGTAGCCTGCGAGGCAATAAAATGGGCAAATCCTGTCTGGGGAGCAGGGATTGCATACAAAAATAGTTGACACAAAAACAAAAAGAGGTTTGGTGACATGGATATATTGACAGGACTTTATGTCATATCTGGTCTTGTGATTGTACCTTTGGTTATTTACGGCTTATATGCCCGTATCAAGGTCAGACAATTATACGAAAAATATTCGAAGCAGCCGGTTAAAAAAGGAATTACCGGCAGTCGCCTTGCCAGGACGATGCTCAACTCGGTCGGTCTCAATGAGGTTGTTATCGAAGAGGTCGGCGGCACACTCAAAGATCATTACGACCCCCGTCACAAGGTGGTCAGGCTTTCCCGGCGCGTAGCGAGAAACTCCTCTATTGCTGCGATAGGAATTGCTGCACACGAGGCGGCACATGCCATACAGGACGGCTCAGATTATCCGCCGGCAAAGTTCAGAAATAATATCGCCCCGATTGTAGAAAAGGCCGGATATTTTATATTGCCGCTTTTATTTTTCGGGATACTGCTGTCCAGAGTCGCTCTGGCATCGTTTTTTATAAACATAGCGTTGCTTTTATTCCTTGCCATAGTTGTTTTTTACCTCGTTACTCTTCCGGTAGAGTTGGAAGCCTCAGCCAGAGCGCTGCGGTACATAAAAGAGAACAATGTAGCCGATGAGAAAGAGCTTGAAGGCGTCAAAAAGGTACTCAAGGCGGCAGCTATAACTTACATAATTGCAACGGCTCTTGCCATAGTGCAGTTCCTGAGTCTGTTGGGGATGAACAGGAGCAGATAAAAAAGTAGGTCAAAGTCTGTCATTCCCGCGAAAGCGGGAATCTATTCTGTCAATAAGGTTTGGGGATCCCTGCTTTCACAGGGATGACAATGTAAAAATGAAAGGAGTTATCGTATGACACTCGGACAATTATTACTTTTGGTATTGATCGTTGTGGTATTCTGGCTTGTAAGCAAGCTGAAAAAGCATGACCAAAGAATCGATAAACTGGAAGGTAAAGATGACGAATAAGGACAAAGGCCTTGAGTATTGATGAAACCCAGGCTGGTAAAAGTCTGAAGCGGTACTATTGGTTGGCCTTTGTTATCGGTGGAATGGTGGCTGGCTTTGTAGGTTGCCTTGCATATAAATACATAACCAAAGGTAGCCATAGCCTTTTGGGTACTGCTGTTGCAGGCAGCCCAAAGACTGTTGATGAACCGATTGTGCAGACCACCCTGACAGTAGCTGAATCTGTATCGTCGTCGGCTTTTCTCGGAGTAGAGATTATGTCAGTGGATGCTCTTATTGCTGAACAGTTTGGTCTGCCGAAGGCATGCGGTGTTCTTGTAAACAGTGTCGTTGACAATTCGCCTGCTGACAAGGCCGGTCTTCAAAGAAGTGATGTTATTCTCTCGGTGAACAACATTGCCGTAGAGGATATAGACGGATTCAGAGAAATTATGGCCCAACTGAATCCCGGTGATGAGGCGAGAATCATATATGTAAGAGATGGGCAAAAGGATAAAATCTATGCCACACTCGCCAATTCGTCTGCTGCTACGGCAATCGCTGAAGATGGAGATGATCCGGATTGGGGGGTGTCGCTGTCTGTTCTCAGCTCAGATTTGCGTGCCTCGCTGCGTATCCCAGCCGATATCGATGGGATTGTGATTTTGTCGGTAATGCCGGCCGGCTTGGCGGATCAGGCCGGCCTGCAGTCCGGAGATGTGATTACCGGCATTGACAATACACCTGTAACTGATATGAGTGATTTCTTCGCGGCGATTGCAGCCGGCGATGACAATATTGCGCTTCTGGATATTTATAGCAAGGGCCAGCTACGTTTCGTCGCACTGGATTCATCAGCTGTTGCCGCAGTGGCCCAGCAGAGGCAACGGAGCCTGCTGGACAGGATAATTTCCATATTTACTGACGATGATAATGTGATACTTACAGAACATATAAACGAAGAAGATGATTACGAAAAGCCGGTATGCAAACGGCTTGAAGAATCGGGAGAACGTTACGATCAGTAAACTAACCAAAAGGTGTGCAGATGAATATTAAAGAATGGCTTTCAAAAAATATCTTGTGGGTGCTGGTGGTACTTGTAGTGATTAATTTCCTTATAGTCTATTGGGGTACCATCAACCTGGGAATCTATGGTGGCCGGGTCTCCCTCTTGGGATGGAATCTGCTTGGGCGCAAGAAATTGCTCGTCCAGGAGCAAGCTACAGCAGCTGATAGCACTGACTTAACAAGTCCCGGCCAGCGTCCAGGTACCGTTTCGAGCACTAATCTTGTATTAACGTGTTCCGATGATGATTTGGCCTCTGCATTTGCCTCGGTCAGGCCTGCGGTTGTCAATATTACTGCTGAGAAGACAACGCCCAGAAGAGGCGGGCCGGCTTTGGCCAGTACAGTAGCTTTCGACGATCCATCGATACAATTTGTTGAAGAGGCGTCGTTAGGATCGGGTGTTATCGTTGATCGGAGAGGTTATATCGTAACCAATGCTCACGTAGTAGCTAATGCCGTGAATATAAAGGTTGTAACTTTCAGCTCTTCAAGGACAGTATACCCGGCGGTAATCATTCGCAAAGACCCGGAGAATGATATTGCCATTTTGAAAATCGAACCCGAATCACCTTTGCCGGCTGCTGTTCTGGGAGACTCGGATATGATAAAGGTTGCTGAGGCGGTTCTTACAATTGGCTCGCCTTTCGGGTTGGAGCAGACGGTTACCGCGGGGATAATAAGCGATGATTCAAGAAACCTTGTTATAGACGGCCAGGCTTACGAGGATATGCTCCAGACAGATGCTGCCATTAACAGGGGCAATTCAGGAGGGGCACTGGTTAATGTAAGCGGAGAGGTTATAGGCATAAACACAGCCATCTACGCTCCAACCGGTGTATTCACTGGTGTGGGATTCGCGATCCCGATTAACAAGGTAAAACCAATAGTAAAAGAAACCATCAGGTAACTGGAACCATTTAACCAGCATATAAAGATGTGGCGAACAATATTAGTTATAGCTGTTGTTTTGATTATCTTCCTGTTTATAGTTGGGAACATGCACACGACTCAGGTAAATCTGCCATTTGGAAAAGGCTTTGAGATAAGAACAGTTTTTCTTTTGGTTTTAAGTTTTCTTTCCGGCTATGGCACCGCGTATTTTGTAGGAATTATAAAGAATTCAAAGAATCGCAGAAAGTAGATTAGCCGCAAATGAACATAAGTAATATATATTCAAACGCCGATGAGTCTATCCGTCCGGTTCTCACAGGATTGCTTGGAAACCTGGCACTTGCCATTTTAAAGCTTGGGTTTGTCTTGCTGGGCGGCAGTAAGCTGGTTTTGATGGACGGTCTTTTCTCTCTTATGGCTGTGTCCGCCTTCTTGATTCCGTGGCAGGCACAGGTTTTAGAAAAAAGAACCGGCACCGCACAGTATCCTTACGGTCTTGGCAAGATACTATTTATAAGTATGGCCGTTGTAGGTTTGCTTGGCCTGGTTATTGCTACTCATATGCTCTACTACAGCCTGATGGTCATGGCTGGTCTTAAAATGGGCGGTTCTTATACGCTGGCGGTAATGGTAACTCTTATATCAATAATAACAAATGAGGTTCTTTACCGATACCTGAGGGAAAAGAACAAAAAATCCTCAAACGGCATGCTCGCTATGTCCGGGCGGTATAACCGGTACGGAGCCTGGATTTCAACCTTCGTTTTATTGCTTTTGATACTTACCGGTCTCGGCGCAGGATATCTTATAAGAACCGGAATCGCCATTATCTGTGTTGTTGTGCTCATTGTAGGGCTGCGGATGGTTTTCCTCGGTTTTGCAGGGATTATGGACAAGGTCCCCTCAAAAAGAATTATGGAACGGATAAAGGCATGTGCGCAAAAGGTTAGCCAGGTAAAGGAAATTGTAAACGTAAAGGCCAGGTATATCGGAACACTGCTGCATATCGATATGTGGATAAGCGTGGATAATGACCTCAGTATGGAACAAGCTGACAGAATCGCCCGCCACGTCAAGGTACAGTTAATGGAAAAAATTCCATTTGCAAGGGAAGTAAACATTATTATCGCATGATTACAAAGAAAAACATCATCATTATTATTGCTGTTCTGATTGCTATACCATTTTTGCCTCTGTTGGCTATAACCGGAGGTCTGGTGTATGCCCAAATCGCGGGAACTGACAAGGCCGATGATGGTTTTGCCCTCGTGCTGCCAAACGAAGCCGGCTTTTACGAGATTACAGCAGATCAATTGGCAAACAGAATTTACGACGAATCCGGCGATAATTATATAATTGTCGATATCAGGGACGATGCATCTTACGACGAAGCCCATATACCCGGGGCGATAAACATACCCTTAAACGAGTTAGGCTACAGGTTGTTCAGCCTGGATAAAACAAAGGACATAATCGTATATTGTTTTACGGGTGTAACAAGCGAGGTTGCCTGCCAGATACTGGTAAATGCAGGGTTTAAGGATGTGTATAACATGACAGGCGGAATAAAGGCGTGGGATTACCCCATTGAAACAAGTGATGGCAGAGTAAATATTTGAAAAAATGTAAAAAAATGAAAGAAAGGAGCAGAAAATGTTGCACGTAATTGTAGGGATCATCGCGATAGTGATTGGACTGTGGGGGATAATGGGCAACTGGTATATGTTTAAAGATATACTGGTTACTATTGTACCCTTTGCGGCGCTTTGCTTTGGAATAGTGGCGATACTGGCTGGTATTCGCAGTATGAAAGCAAAATGGGCCGTCAAAGAAGAAAGTGAGGAGGCATAAAGGATGGCAAAGAAGAAGGAAACTAAAGAGTCCAAAAAGGACCAGGCGGTGCCGCTGACTCTTCGAACGCAGAGCTTTTTTTTAAAGCTCAGAGGATGCCTTGATGGTCTTGTTGATGCATATTGCAGCTTGACAAAAATAGAATCTGGCCAGGCAAGGGACCTGGTCTCCAAAAAGGCTGCTGCATTGATGAGTCGTGGTCAGTATGGAAAGGCCATTGACCATTATAACAAACTGATCGGCATGGGTAAAGAAGAATCGACGGTCTACTACAACCTTGGCATCTGCTGCGAGCGAGAAGGTATGGATGAAGAAGCCGAGGAGGCTTATAAGAAGGCCTACGAGATGGATAAAAAACTTGCAGACGCGGTTTACAGGTTGGGCCTTCTGGCTATTAAGAACGACGACTCGAAAACGGCAGTTAAATATCTCGGCGCCCTTGCCCGTAAAAAAGACGTATCGTTCGATGCGCTTTATAACCTCGGTGTTGCGCACGATAAGCTCAAGGATTATGAAAAAGCCGTTGAGAGTTTCAAAAAGGCGATAGCCGTCGAACCGAACTACTCCAAAGCCCATAAGCGTCTTGGTTACACCTATGAGGCAATGGGTAAACGAGAGGAGGCTATGGAATGCTTCAAGAAGGCCATGGAACTTGAAGAAATATAATAACAGAAGACAGAAGTCAGAAGGTAGAAATTATGGCGATTCCTTTTAGAAAACCAAGCAGTGCAAGACGTCAGGAGCAGGTACGAGTTAACCTGGGCGCGGAGCATTTCCAAAAGAAAAGGTGGTTCCATCCACTCAAACGGTTTATTGCTGAACATTTCAAGGTCATCCTGATAACAATTGCGGCAGTCACTTTTATATATACCAATATTCACTACTACAACCAACTGACAATTATGAAACAACAGGTTGGGAACATGCAGTCGCAGATAGAAGCGGGACTCCAGATGAGACGTAATGTCGTTTCCAGCCTGACGGCAACGGTGAACCGGTTCATAAGCCATGAAGGAGAAGTATTCACTTCTGCGATGGAGATGAGGAAAGATTCCATGAGCGTTTCGAGTGATTTGAAAAAGATTGTCGAGTCGGTGAAGGACCTTTCGCAAAAACAATTCAGTCCGGCCAGCCTGTCAAGGCTTATGGCCGTGGCTGAGAATTATCCGCAACTGGTTTCAAGCCAGCCGTATAATGTGCTTGTTACCAAAATTGCGGATGTGGAAACTCAAATTTATGATAAAAGGGTTGAGTACAATGACGCGGTGAACATTTACAATACACGCCTGAGTATCTTCCCTGTGAATATCATCGGAAGAATGCTGCGTTTCCGCCTGCAGCCCTATTTCGAATGGAACAATAAGCCCGAGTGGGTATTTGAGGGGGAAAATCAAAACTTAGAAACAAAGAAGTAAAATTCCCGTTCTCCGCAGCACTACGAAGGATGAAAAGGAAATTATCCAGCACCAGCTGCAGCTACTATCATTGGCACTGTTCCGAAATAATTGTTCTGCTAATTCGGCAACAATAGGTACGGGATTCCGCAATTTTGATTTTTCATATTTGATATTTGAGGTTTTCAGTCTGTGGCAGTTGCATGTAAGCGATGTCATTGGTGTGCTAAGCATGTTGGTACTTTAAATTTACTGGGCAATGTTGGCCTTTTAATCATAAAGCTTTTGGGCGGCATATTCGGCCGCAGTGAAGCGTTAATAGCTGATGCTGTGCATTCTCTCAGTGACGTTGTTGTATCGGTGATGTATATCATTGGCTTAAAGGTTTCTGCTGTTCCGCCGGACGATGACCATCACTGGGGTCATGGCCATGTTGAATTTATAATATCAATCGTAATAGGAGTATTGCTCAGCTGTGCAGCTATAACCATTGTGGTTATAGCAATGACATCAGTCTTTGCCGGCGAAGTCCACAACCCCGGCATTTTGGCAGTATGGGCAGCAACCATAGCCATTACTACCTGCGAAATATTGTATAGACATGGGGTTTGTGTTGGCGAGCAACTGAATTCTCCTGCGATGATAGCAATAGCTAAGGAGAAAAGGTCTGATGTTCTCTCATCGATTGCTGCTCTGACAGGTGTTTTTGGGGCCAGGATTGGGTTTGGTTTTCTCGATCCTGCTGCCGCTATTGTTGTCGCTTTTATGATTGGTCGATTCGGGATTGAGACGTTGGTTTCAGGGGTTAGAGGCATAACAGACCAGTCTCTTGAGGATAGAACAATGCTTACCAAGGTGAAAGAGTTGGTACTGAAAGAACAAGGTGTAAAAGATATAGAGCGGCTGCGTGCCAGACAGATCGGACAAAAAAGATGGATTGACATCGAGGCAAAATTCGACCCTCAGATGAAAGTGTGTGATGTGAAAGAAATAATAGCTAATGTAAGGAAAAAAGTAATGGGCCATTTCGAAGACGTGGCTGACGTCGTAATTATATCCCGTGTAGTAGAGCCGGAATTGAAAGAAATATAAGTGCCTGTTGCTTGTAAAGAATGTTATTGGTGTGCCAGGCATGTTGGAGGAATAAATTTCTGGGCCAACCTCGGGCTTCTTTTCGTTAAGCTTCTCGGCGGCATATTTGGCCGGTCTCAGGCGTTAATCGCTGATGCCATCCATTCTCTCAGCGATGTTATAATAGCGATACTGGTTATTGTTGGCCTAAAGGTATCTTCGGCCCCGCCAGATGATGACCATCACTGGGGCCACGGCAATATTGAGTTTATCGTATCTGCCATAATAGGTATGCTGCTTGTTTGTACGGCAATAGCCATCACAGTAGTATCATTGCTTTCGATTATTCAAGGGGATATATATAACCCCGGTATTATGGCAGTCTGGGCTGCAGCTATATCTGTTGTTGCCAACGAGATTATGTTCAGGCACTCTCTGTGTGCCGGCGAGCAGATGGATTCGCCTGCGATGATAGCAAATGCCTGGGAGAACAGATCCGACGTGTATTCCTCACTTGCAGTGCTGGTAGGTGTCTTTGGCGCAAGGATCGGATTTGCGGTCCTTGACCCGATAGCAGCGATTATTGTCAGCATTATGATTGCGAAAAACGGTCTTAAGACACTTGTTTCAGGCGTTAAAGGCATAACAGACAGGTCCTTTGACAATAAAGCAATGCTTTCGCAAGTAAAAGAGTTGGTTTTGAAAGAAGACGGCATAGTAAATGTAGGCAAGCTGCGTGCCAGAAAAACCGGGCAAAAAGTGTGGATTGACCTTGAAGCGATATTCAAACCGGAAATGAAGGTCGCCGAGGTGAAAAAAATAATAGATAGTGCCAGGAAAAATGTAATTGGTAAGTTCGAGAGGATCGGGGATGTCGTAATTGTATCCCGTGTACCAGAGCCACAATTAAAGGAAATATAACTATGATATGGAAAAAGGACAAAAAGAAAATAACGGATGATATGACACCCAGAGAAGCCGAACAGGTACTGGAGTATAAGAAGCGTGTGTTGCGGCGCTGGGCCATAGTGGTAGGACTTTTGGCTCTTGCGGCTTTTGGCTTGCTTGCAATGGACTTGCTTGACCGCGTTCTTAAAGGGGCGCCCGGCGGCGGACTTGAGATAAACTACAATAAGGTGGAAGAAAAGCTTGCCTGGCTCGGCTCGGAAATCCGGGATTTAGACGCCACTATCAGTGATGCGCTCCACTTAACTTCAACAGATGGTGTTCTGGTAAATAATGTAACACCGGGCTCACCGGCCGATCAGGCAGGCCTTCAGAGAGGCGATGTTATCCTTGATGTTGACGGCACGGACATAACTGATTCCTTCCAGATACAGGACCAGATACGCCAGCGTGATCCGGGTGACACTGTCAGGCTTGTTGTTGATACTGCAAGCGGCGGCAAAAGAAATGTTTATGTCACTCTTGGTTCCAAACCGGATGATACCGGCGCAACTGATGCAAATATTAAAAAGGTAGCGGGTGCTCCTGATACAACAGTTGATCCGGTAATGCAGACGCCGTGGGGGATATCTGTCTCGCCGTTGACCGACGAGGTCAGAGAGCAGTTTAATATACCCGCTGCTGAAAAGGGGGTTGTCATTGTAGCAGTTGTCCGGAAAGGGCTTGCCGACTCGCAGGGCCTTGAGGTTGGCGATGTTATTGAAAGTATTAACCAGATTCCAATACCCAACCTGCAGGCTCTTTATCAGGCACTTCAAGGTGATAAGAATGTCTTGATGGATGTTTATTCTCCTGATGACGCCAAGAGATTCTTTGTAACACTTCCTGATGAAGGCGGTTCGCCGCCGCAGGTTGTGTTGATGAGCTTTGGCGAAGGGGTTACAAAAACAAACAGAATAATTATTCCCGCTGATTCGGCAAATCTGGATGGAACAGTTTACTACCGGTTTGCCTCCGCTCCGTATTTTGTTCTGTATGATATTACCGAAAATAAAATGACGGCGATTCAGAATCCTTATGCCGCCCAGGTGCGTGGCATGGGGATAACGGTTGCCCAGATGCTGATAGAGTATAAGATTGATGCTGTCATAGTAGGCGGAATAGGCCCACAGTCGTTTGATACCTTCTATCTGGCCAAGGTTAAACTCTACGGCCCGGTTACAGGCAGCGTGCGAACCGCGATAACAAATTATCAGTTGGAAAGAGTGCCGGAATTAAAGGAAGCTAATCTGGGTGGATACGGAAATTCATCTGCTGCAACAATCCCAACCGGAGGCTCACCATGGACCGAGGAAGACGATGAAAGTGGC
>Ga0315544_1001693_pt1 | contig 16662 bp, 15 predicted proteins | sample SalMarSW160130MG_2_FD_202543 | JGI IMG/M metagenome (GOLD analysis project Ga0315544, IMG submission 202543) | Salt marsh sediment microbial communities from the Plum Island Ecosystem LTER, Massachusetts, United States - Salt Marsh Sediment SW1601-130 ... | reverse complement strand
GCTTGCCACTCATTTCGACTATGCTCTGGAGCTCAGTGGTGATTGAGTCATTCTCAAGCTGTTTCTTTATCCTGGCCTGAATATCAGCTATTCGCCTGGTTGTAGCATCGATAATGACCTGGTTGGAAGCCTGATTCATATTGGCAGTCTGAAAGTCTTGACGCAGGCGGTAAATATCGGCGAGAATGCTGTCACGGTCAAGGACGCGGGAGCGCGAAATTTCCCTGAGTGTTTTCTGCTTTTCACGCAGGTCGTTTTCAGCACTGGTGGCATCCTGCTCTGCGAGCTGGAGCTGGTTATTGAATCTAAGCTTATAGTCCTCAAAAACTTTAACAAGAGTGCTCTGAAGGCTGCCAACAAGAGCATTCATAAATTCCTCGGCTGCCGGCTTTACGTCGTTGCCAAGCTCAACTAACAGCCGGAAAAGAAGTGTTTGCTCAGCAGCAGAACTCGGAGGTCTCGCAGTGGTTGTGGGAGCTCTGCCGTAAGACCTGGGCCGGGTTGTAGAAGCTGTGCCCCCTCGCCCCATCCCCTCCATCTCCATTTTCATCTCATAATCATAATCTTCCATGTTTGTAGGTGTCGATATTCGTTTGGGTGAAAGTTCTGGTAGTATCCTGCCGGCAGCGCCGGCCAACGACTCGATTTTGAATATATCGGAAACCTGATCAGGGGAGATATTGAGCACTTCACGGGCGACCTTGCCACCGATGCTGGAACTATGCAGCAGGTAGTCTATAGTTATATCATCAAGCGGCAAAACAAGCGGGTCGAATGTTATCTTGACTAAACAGCTCGCAGTGTGCGTGTTTGAAATCTGAGCTGCTGCCGGATTGTCGGCTGATTGTGCCGGAACTAATATTAAAAGTAATAAAACTAACAAGACAACGATGTGTTTCGTGGCTTCCATTTCAACTCTCCTTTTGTTTACATTTTAAGTCTTCTGCAAAATCGAGGTTAGGCATACTTTGCATAACTCTTTTCCATTTTGTTAGATTTTCCGTTGTTCTTCGATTTCTGATAATCGCTGGCGGGCTACCTGGGCCCATCGATTTTTGGGGAAAAGCTCGATGACGCGGTTGTAAGTCTCGACGGCAGAATCTGTCCGGTTTAGCTCGCGGTACAAACGGTCGGCCTGATAGACGAGGATAAAGGCGGTTTTATCAACCTGTTTCTGGATTTCTTCGAGGGGGTCCGGGATGCTCGCAAGCTGGGCTTCGAGCTCATCAAGCGATTGTTGTTTTTGGTCCTTTTCAAGCACGTCCTGTATTAAATTTAATGCGGCATCGGTTCTCACATAAAGCTGTTTGAGCTGGGTTTCGAGCAAGGCGATTTTATCCTTATCCCGTGTTGTTTCAGTGGTCCTGATTGCAAGATTCCAGATGCCGGCAGCGATTAGAACTACAGCGGCCGCGGCCAGTGGTGCAGCTAAATTCACAAAGCGCCTGCGATGAGCACGGCGTCGGACAACAGCGGACAGATTAGCAGAAACGTGGCTGGGCAAGCCAGCCATACGGTCGGCTTCCTGAAGCAGGTTTTGTATTTTGTCTTCTGTCATAACTATTCCTTTGTTAGTTCAGCCAGGTCCTCTTTTAGATGCGCTCTGGCGCGGTTGAGCCTGACCTGCAAAGCGTTTTTCGATATTCCGAGGATTCGGCTGATTTGGTCAGTCGGAAGCTCCTGCAGATACCTTAGTACGACCGGCTCGCGATATTTAGCGGGCAAAGCCTGTATAGCACGACGAACACTCTCGAAGGCCTCGCTGTCCATCGGCGTCTTATCCGTTTCGCCGGCCGATGTCAAAAAGGCTTTATCGGCAGCCTGTGAAATTCGTCGCCTGTGAAGTATTCGCTTATATCGGTAGCTGCGGCATTTATTAACCGTTATGGTAAAGAGCCAGGTTTTAAGGCTGCATTCGCACCGGAATTTTTTCAGGCCGAGAAATGCTGCGAGGAAGATGTCTTGCGTAACATCATCGACCTCGCCGGACCAACCGAGCAATCGATTGGCCAGTGCTGCAATATCGGACGAATATCGCTCGACAATCCTGTCAAATGCAGATTCGTCACCCCGATTGAACTGTTTGACGAGATGCTCGTCATCAATCGTATCGGCCATGACCTTCTATATTAGACCCCTGAGGCACAGAAAACTTACAAAAAATCGTGGAAAACCAGAAAAATACCCGCGATTATACAGATTATGGCAATTATATGGCCACCTTTACAATCCGGCAGCCTTTCTGAGTTTTTTTGCCATATCGGTTTTTTCCCAGGTAAAGTTTGGCAAATTCCGTCCGAAGTGGCCCCCGTAAGAGGTCTCGGCAAAGATTGGACGAGCGAGTTTCAGGTGTCTAATCATTGCCTTTGGGGTCAAGGGGAAAACCTTTCTTATGATTTGGCTCAACTTCTGCCCGTTGATTTTTCCTGTTCCTCCGGTATCGACAAGGATTGATATGGGTTCGGCTACTCCGATAGCGTAGGACAACTGGACTTCGCAGGTATCGGCCAGACCAGCCGCAACCACGTTCTTGGCTATATATCTGGCCGTATAGCTTGCAGTCCTGTCGACTTTTGTGGGATCCTTTCCACTGAAGGCACCTCCTCCGTGGCTGCCCCTTCCGCCGTAGGTATCGACGATGATTTTCCTGCCGGTAACACCACAATCCGCTTTTGGACCGCCCTCCACGAATCTACCAGTCGGATTAATGTGGAATATAGTGTTTTTGTCAACGAGGCGTTTTGGCAGAACAGGCAGGACGACTTGTTCTATTATTTGTTTTCGCAACTGCCGGTCAGGAACAGACGGGGCATGGTGAACAGATACAACGACAGTATTGATGTGTACGGGTTTGTCATTTTGGTACTCGACTGTTACCTGGCTTTTGCCGTCGGGCCGAAGCCAGGGTAGTTTTTTACTCTGTCGCATTTTTCCCAGTCTGTTTGTTATCGCATGCGCTAATTGAATCGGCATCGGCATAAGTGCAGGCGTCTCCTTACAGGCATAGCCAAACATCATTCCCTGGTCCCCGGCGCCTTGTTCTTTGTGCAGGCCCACACCTTCGGTTACACCCTGTGAGATATCGGGGCTTTGCTTTGTGACCGACACCAGAACGGCGCAATTATCGTAATGAAAACCAAGTTCCGGCTTGTCATATCCTATTTCCTTTATCGTTTGACGTACTATTGTTGGAATGTCAACAATGGCCTTTGTTGTAATCTCACCGGCTACAACGACCATGTCGGCCTTTACAAGAGTTTCGCAGGCCACCCTGCTCTTTGGGTCCTGCGCGAGCATAGCATCAAGAATTGCATCGGATATGTGGTCGGCCACTTTGTCAGGATGTCCCATCGTTACGGACTCGCTGGTGAAAAGGTATTCGTTGGTGTCAAGATGAGGATTGCTGTGAGTTGATTTTTTTGCCATTTGTAATTTGTCCTTTCAAGATTTCATAATTCGCAGCTCGTAGTTCACAGACTATTGCTCTGTCAAATGTCGATTGATGTGCTGTCATTCCTGCGAAAGCAGGAATCCAGATTGTTAGAAATGGATTCCGCATCAAGTGCGGAATGACAACAACCCAAATCATGCTTGACAGAGCACTACGAACCATCGTTAATCGTCCAATCATATTTCATAAATTTAACAGAATATTTTCCTACTTCAAGGAAAGATACCTTATCGTCAGAAACGTAATTTGTAATAAAATTCAAGACGGCCCGAGTCGCCGGCTCCTGGTCTTTGAACTTTTTATCTATTGCGAACTTACTCATAAACTCTTTGCCATACGAGGATGATTGAAATAAGGAAGATAAATAAACTCTACCTTTTTCTTTGTCTGTCCCGAATGCCAGCGGACTCGATAGAAATCGCCTGACCTGGCCGTCCAACTGCCCGTTGAGCTTATACCCGTAATAAGGCTCGTTGCGCAGCGGCGGACTCGACAGACTGGCCCTGGATATGGCAAAAAATATTCTGGGGTCGTCAAATTCTTTTCGGAAAAACCGCCTGTCTATCTCCGCAAGGGTGAATTCCTCATCCATCACAAGAAATTTGTAATTCCTCCATATCCCCTTGATGTGCAGGATGCTATTAGGGCCCCAGCCTGGAAAAAGACGTAAAAACCTCGATGATTCTATGGGATAATTTTCTGTAATTATATTCAGCATCTGGATGTTGTATGCGTTGAGCCAGAAGGCGATTTTGTCCTCTTTGGGCCAGGATTTATATTCATTCGGGTCAAGATTATCAAATTCCTGAAGGAGGGCTTTTAGCTCAAGCCTTTTTCGCCTGAGCGTTTTATAGTCAACCATCCCTTCATCATCGACGTAATTCTTCAGAATCTCGGCACACTTGTCGTGAAAAGATACGGCTTTATTAAGTTTCAGGTCATTAGGCTCGACCTGAGCAGGCCCGACATTATTAGGCTCGACACTAGCCAGTTCGACATCATTGGGTTCCGACTCAGCAAGCACAATCTCATCAGGCTCAGCTCCCCGCTGTTCAGGCTCATTAGGTTCAATCCTGGCCGGTTCGACATCATTGGGTTCAGGCTCAACAGTTTCGAGCTTCTCAGGAGTGATTTCCTCAGGTTCGATATATACAGGTTCAACCTCATCCGGCTCGACTCGATTGGGCTCGCTCGGAGCAGGTGTTACCTCAACAAGCTCAAATCCAACAGGCTCGGTATCATTAGGTTCGGTCTTAGCAGGTTCGGGCTTGAGGATTTCAGCTTTCGAGGGCTCAACAGGTTCAGACTCTACCGGGGGGCAACCGGCAATAAAGACCAGTACCATCAGCGAAGTTATAAGAACAACAAGGCGTTTAGCCATTTTCACCTTCCGACAAACAATTGCGAAATCATTCAGTTGCAAAAACCACCCGATTTTGTTTTGTATTAGCATAAGGCATCAGACAATAAATGTCCAGCACCAATCCCGACTCCAAACCGGCAAATCTTATCACAGCATGGACACAACGGGATTGGTGCTGAATTATTGTTTTATGGTATTTTTGCAGAGAATTCTTAACCCGGATTTCCCGAATTGGCTTGCTTTTATTAGTTCCGAATACAGAATTCTTGCCGCCAATGTATTGCACTACCACGACCGCTTGTGTTATAATAACCTCAGACAAGCATACCAGCGAAACTCATTATCTCTGGTGAAAACTCTCGGCTGGAAACAGCTTTCTTCAAAAGAGAAGGAGAACAGTCATGCGAAAACAAAAAGTCTTTAACCCGTTAGAAATTAAGATTCCTGCTCGCCAAAGCGGAAGATTGCCCGAAAGACACGGGGAGGGACACCGCTTCGCAGGAAGCCAAACAGACTTCCGGAAAAGACACCGGAGTTTTCTAAAGGGCCCCGTTATAACCAAAGGGCATCCCTTCGGGAGAAAAAATTTCTCTAACGGGGCGGGATTTACACTAATAGAACTTTTGGTGGTCATTGCCATTATCGCCCTGTTATTGGCCATATTGATGCCCTCGCTGCAAAGGGTAAAGAAACAGGCACAGGCTGTTGCCTGTATGTCCAACATCAAACAATGGTCCTATTGTTGGCATATGTATCTTGAGGACTCCGGGGGAAAGTTTCCGAGCGGTGCCGAAGCCTCCGGAGATTGGCCTGAAAAATTGCGACCGTATTACAAGGACCGGGGGGCATTGACCTTGTGTCCATCGGCAAAAAAACCTTATACCGATGGAGGCAAGGTCCCCTTTGGTGCCTGGCGATGGAGAACAGAAGGAGGAGGATGGACAAACTTTGAGAGCAAACCCGGTGACGATTACGGCAGTTATGGCATGGATGAATGGCTCGGCGATCGACCTGGTGATAACTTCTGGAGAAATCGAGAGCAAAAACAGGCAAACAACATACCGATGTTCTTTGACTGTGTAGTCTGGGATACCTACTGCGACCACACACAAGGCCCGCCTGAGGTCGATGGTATTGTTACAAATGAAATGCACTTAGTTTGCATCAACAGGCACAAAGGCGCCATAAATGCCGTATTTCTGGACCTTAATGTGAGGAAGGTAGGCCTGAAGGAGCTTTGGACGTTCAACTGGCACCGCAACTTTGATACTCAGGGTCCCTGGACGACAGCCGGCGGCGTTCAATCGTCCGACTGGCCTCAATGGATGAGAACGTTTAAGGACTACTAAAAAACAATCGCACAGGAAAAGCATTTTACGGGAAAATGTGCCGGACGAAACTTCTCAGCCCTTTAAGACGGCTAAAGGGACCATTCTGGCGACGGCCTTGGCCCAGCCACATTCGACAACAATCCGCACGACCTCTTCGATGTCTTTGTAGGCGTCCGGTGCTTCCTCTTTTATTTTGCTTTTATCGCCGGTAATAAGTTTTATACCCTCCATACTCCGTTTGAACTGCTCATCGCTAATCAAAGCCGGCGTAATAATTCTGCCTTTACGGGCCTTTCCGCGAGCGGCGGTGCGGCTCATCACTCTGCCTGCACCATGGTTGACCGAACTCAAAGACTCCTCGGAATCACCCGTTCCGACAAGGAGAAAACTTGCGGTGCCCATTGAGCCGGGCGTTATTATAGGCTGGCCGGTTTGCGCGAAAATAGTTGCGGCCATCTGCTTAGGACCGAAGGCCCGCGTGGCACCTTTGCGATGGACCCAAAGCCGGACGCCGCTATGTGTCTCGAGCTTTGCCATATTGTGAGCGACATCGTAAACGAGCGGCAATGGCGCTGGGCCAAACATCCTGTTAAAACAGCGCCTCACAAGCAGAGCCATAATGTGGCGATTGGTAAATGCAAAGTTTGCGGCGGCGGCCATTGCAGCGATATAGTTTTTACCGGAGTCGCTCTCGGTCGGCAGGTATGAGAGCATTTTTTTGCGGTCGGCATTCTCCGGTCTGCGGGCGGCGATATTCATATATTCATCGGCGATTTCATAGCCGAACCGACGCGAGCCGGAGTGTATCATTACAACGAGCTGGTTTTTGAAAAGCCCGAAGCCCTTGGCCAAATCCGGCTCAAAGACTTCCTGGACGTATTGGATTTCAATAAAGTGGTTACCGCCCCCGAGTGTGCCGAGCTGATTCATGCCTTTTTGTATTGCGTTTTTTGGCACCGCGGCCGGGCCAGACGGAAGGCGACCGTTTTCCTCGATTCTTTTGAGGTCATCTGCGAACTGGTCCGGGTCAAAGGCTTCCCACGCCCGGTGACTGCTTTTTTCTGCAAGAACCGGTACGGCAACGACACCTTTATTGATAACGGCTTCAATGCCCGTTTTGTTTAACTGCAAATTTTCTTTGCCCTCGCCGAGTGGAATGTCACGGGCTATATCAACAGCGATTTTATCGGTATCAATGTCGCCTTTTGAAAAGGGTGTGCGCAGCAGCCGCATTCCACAATTTATGTCGTACCCCACAGCAGGAGGCATAATTGCACTGTCCAGTCCCAATACGGCCCCGATAGGTACGCCGAAACCAACGTGGATATCAGCAGTGGCCAGAACCTTTTTAGCCGGCGGCAATGAAGCCGCATCATAAAGCTGACGAACTGCATCAGGTTCAAGGTTGACGGCTTCTGAGGCAAAAATGGTTGCATCCGTCACCATCTGCCCGCGGCGCTCCATACGCAGGCGAAAAGGGTCGATGCGAACAAGTTTTGGAGATGACTCGGGCATTCTGCGTACCTCGTCTCTCACCGGGCGAAAAACTAACTGTCGCCCTGTTATACCTAAATTCGTTAGTTAAGGAAAAATCAAATATACCATCGGCATTTTTTTCTATAAGAGAATTCTTCAAATACCGGCTTCAATCGCCTTTAACATACTGATTTTTACGATATTACGCCAATTTTACCATTTTTTACAGAAAAAGCTAATAAGGAAAAAGGCAAACTGCCAAAGCCCATATTTTTCGGCTTTTACTTCGGGGACAAATTCACTTGACAAAGCCTCGTTTTAAAGTTAAACTGGGGGTGTTGGATGTTGGTATAAGCTGGGGATTGTCTAATCCAAAACCAGCAATTTTTAGGGTGTTTACAAAATGAAAATAAAATGGCTGATTTTCGCTGTTCTGGTGGCGTTTTTTGTTATGCTGTTCAATTCGGGCACTGTAGCCGTATCTACCAGAGAGGTTGACGACGTACGCAAAAAGGCGGTGCTCGATAATAGCGATTTAAAAATTATCGACGATTTTCTTGCTCAGGCAATACAAGAATTGGTACAAACGAGGGATTTTACATCCATAGCAAAGATTCGTACAGTCATCCTCAGCAGGCAGAGCACCCAGGGCCAATACGCTCAACAGTTTTCTGAGTCGGCCCGCAGACATATCGCTGCTGGTTTTCTACAGGCTCAAGAATTAAGGCGACCGGAGCGAACAACCGCAGTAATGATTAATCTCTTGATTCTCATGGATGGTCTGCAGGACCTGGGATTGGCAGACCAGGCTATGGCGATGCTAAAAAATGAGAATATGGTTATTCGTTACTGGGCCGTCCATTGCCTTACCAATACCGACATCATAACACAGTTAAACGCCGCGACAAACTCAAACCGGGCATCGGCTATTGCAGCACAGCTTAAAGGGATTGTCGATAACAGCACGCCTGAGATAGTAGCTTTGATAGCTCAATTTGCGGCCGGCGTGGACATCCCGGAAGCTGAACAGTTACTAATCCAAATAGCTGATTTGCGAATTAAACAATACGCCGACTGGACTGTGAAGTATGAACTTTATGATAGTGCACTCTTGAAATATCTCAGCAGCAAAATACCCTTATCCTCCGAGTCTCCGGTTGGACTGCTGCCGACAACAACTGATACAAAGCCTGAGATTGCCCGGCGCTTTGCGCAGTTGTATTCTTACGCGATACAAAGGTACATCAAGGGCGCTTCTCTTTTGAACGATACCCAGAAAAGCCATTTGGCTTCGGTATTGGTCGAGACCGAAGACAAGTGTCTCGGCCGACTTCTGGGAAATCCACAACTGACTATAAGAAGGGCCCTCGAGCGGCAAAACGTACAGGCCGTTATGGACGAGCACGACAGATTACTCGGCACCGCAACAACCCCAGGCCAACTACCTGCTACTCTGAAATTCGACTACGGCTCGACCGGCAGCAGCAAAAGCACCGCACCACTGCCTTTGCCCGACCCACCCACCAAACAACCAAAATAATTATTCATTATTGACAATTGATTATTGGTAATTGATTATTGGTAATTGATACTTGAGTCTGCTCGACGCGATACAGTACCTAAGGGGTAAATGGTTCCTGTTGCGGAAACAGTATTTGTCATTCCCGCACAAGCGGGAATCCAGCTTTTTCGCTCTGGACCCCTGCTCCCCGCTTTTGCGGGGACGAGTTTACACCTGCGAAAGCAGGTGCAGGGGTGACATCGTCGGTTTTCGTTTTCCGCAACAGATACTAAATAGCTTAAAGCAAAATGGATTTTGCATTGAAGTCTGTAAGCATTATATTTATCACAGCGTTATTGACTACTTCAGGATGTAATGACTCAGGGTCTGTTGAAGAACCGAACGAAATGGTCCTGCATCACGTCCTTTCGGCCAAGATAAAAGGCCTCGACCCCGGCAATATGCGAGACGTTTATTCCGTTATAGTCGCCAGCCAGATGTTCGAGCCCCTTTATCAATATCACTTCCTGAAGCGCCCGTACGAGCTGGTGCCTCTATTAGCTGAAGATATGCCGCAAATCAGCGACGATTTGCTCACTTATACCATAAAAATCAAAAAGGGCGTTTACTTTCAGGATGACCCGTGTTTTGGTTCCCCCCGCAGCTTCGGTTTGCGAAGCAAAACGGCGGGGGGCTCTGTGCCAAACGGTAAAGGACGCGAGCTGAAGGCTGAAGATTTTGTTTTCTCGCTCAAAAGAATCGCAAATATTAAGTATCTGAGCCAAAACTGGTCTATCTTTGATAACAAAATTGACGGGCTCGATGAGTTTCGAGAATATACGAAAACGCGCAAAAGTGAGGCGGACGTCGATTACTCGCGGCAAGTTCAAGGATTAACAACTCCCGATGACTACACACTCGTTATCAAGCTCAAAAAACCCTGGCCACAATTGTGCATGGCGCTGGCGGATACATCCACAGCGCCCGTAGCGAAAGAGGCGGTCGATTATTACGGCAGGGACATTATAAGCCATCCCGTAGGCACCGGGCCGTTCCGGTTGAATGTATGGCGCCGCGGCAGCTACATCGAGCTTGTCCGAAACCAGGCTTTCAGAGGCGAGCTTTATCCGAGCAGCGGCGAACCCGGCGATGCCGAGGCCGGCTACCTGGATGATGCAGGAAAGCCAATTCCCTTTGCCGACAGGGTCGTCTGGACCGTAATTGAAGAGCGCCAGCCGGCCTGGCTTTTATTTTTGCAGGGCAAAGTCGATGCCACTGTAATCCCAAAAGACAACTTCGACGAGGTTATGGGCGGGACAGGTGAATTGACGCCGGCAATGAAACAACGCAACATACACCTGAAAACCTTTAAGGACCCGTCAACCTACTGGCTTGGTTTTAACATGGCCCCCGTTTCTACTTTCGCAGAAAGCACGGGGGTCTTCGGTAAAAACAAACCGCTTCGCCGGGCAATAAGCTACGCCATAGACCGCGAGAAGTTTATAGAGCTGTTTTTCAACAATCGACATCTGGTTGCCCACGGCCTTATACCACCGGTAATGCCCTCTTACAATCCCGAGATAAAAGAAAAGGGATATGCCCAATATGACCCGGAAAAGGCACAGGAGCTATTGAAGGAGGCCGAGAAAATTCACGGCGGAAAACTGCCCACGCTCAAAATAACTCTACCGGGCACAAATACGTGGTACCGTCAGTACGGTCAGCTCCTCAAACGTAATTTGAGTGCCGTCGGTCTCGAAGTTGAAACCGAATATATGGACCGCCCTACTTATCTGGAAAAGGTCAATACCAAAAGTATTCAGATGTTCACCTCCGGCAGCAGCGCCAGCACACCCGATGCACAAGACTTTCTGGCAATGTTTTACAGCAGATACCGTGCACCGGGACCAAATAAATTCAACTATTCCAATCCGGAGTTTGACGAATTATATGAAAAAGCGCAAGCAATGCTCGACGGCCCCGAAAAACACCGGCTGTATAGAAAAATGGAGCTTATAGTTCTGGAAGATTGCCCCGCGGCCTTCTTAAACCATCGCGTTGCGTATGTGCTGCATCATGACTGGTATAAGAATTACAAGCCGCACGCCTTCGCATACGGGCTGAGCAAGTACCGCAGAATCGATTTGGCCAAACGCACAGCGTATAAAAAACTTTTGAAGACAATTAAATGAGCACATACATAATAAGGCGGCTTTTGTACACCATACCGATTGTATTCGGCGTGCTTCTGCTGACCTTTGTATTGTTCACCCTCGTTGGCGGTGACATATCTATTGAAATCGCCGGCAAAGGAGCCACCCAGGAAACAATAGACGAAATCCGTGAAGAATACGGCCTTAACAAGCCCTTGTTTTTGTCGTGGGACAGCCAATTCGTAAACCACTTCAAGAATGCGCTGACATTTAATTTCGGCAGGGCACGCGACCGCGAACCTGTTATCGATAAAATCAAGCGGGGTCTGGGACCTTCTCTGGCGTTGACGGTGCCGATATTCTTTGGGGTCGTGATAATTTCGGTAAGCCTGGCACTTGTCGTAGCATTTGTTCGCGGTACTGTCTGGGACATTTTAGCAGCGGTTATTTGTGTTGCGGGAATGAGTATTCCGTATCTTGGTTTTATTCTTTTCGGCCAGTACTTTCTCGCGTACAAGTGGGGACTTTTTCCGGTATTCTTTTCACCGGAGCTGACGACGGCCCAATACGTAGCCTTGCCTGTGCTAATTGGTATAGCAGCAGGTCTTGGAAGGAATCTGCGATTTTTTAGAACAGTTATGCTCGATGAGATGCGAAACGACTACGTTCGGACCGCTTTTGCAAAAGGGCTTACAACCAGGCGTGTGCTGTTCAAGCACGTGTTGAAAAATGCGATGATACCGATTATTACGCGGGTGGTTTTAGCGATACCGTTTTTGTTCTTAGGGTCGCTGCTGCTTGAAAGGTTTTTCGGCATTCCGGGACTGGGTTATCTGATGGCCGAGGCAATCGGCTCACGTGACTATTTCGTTATCAGCGCTATGACTTACATAAGTGCGCTCCTTTTTGTGGTATTTAATCTTATAACAGATATTTGTTACTCGCTTGTTGACCCGAGGGTTTCTCTTGAGTGAATCTCAGCAGTTAATAAAGAAAGAGCCGCCGAAGGGCAGAGGTCTGTGGAAGGACGGCGCCAGAAGCCTTCGCAGGCGCAAGCCGGCGATGTTTTGCTTCGGCGTGCTAACATTATATTTTCTGCTTGCAGGTTTTATCTACTTGGCGGAGTTTTTCGATTGGCGAATTGGGCCGACACTGTGGGCCGAACAGGCCGGACAATCTTATGCGCCGCCCAGCTCAAAAAATATTTTCGGCACGGATATTTTTGGGCAGTCAGTTCTGCGAAAGACGCTGTACGGAACAAAGATATCGATAACGGTTGCGCTATGTGCATCGCTTATCAGTATCACCATTGGTGTGCCTTTAGGGGCTGTCGCGGGCTATTTTCGCGGCTTCGTTGACGAAATAATCGTCTGGATTTATTCAACTCTAAGCTCTGTCCCATATATTCTGTTGATACTGGCTTTTGCCGTTGTGCTGCGGGACAGGACTCTTTTTGGTTATAAGCTGACAGGTATCACGGCGGTCTATTTAGCTATCGGCCTGACGAGCTGGGTCGGTATATGTCGGCTGATTCGCGGTGAAGTTATCAAGCACAAAGGCAGAGAATATATCTTAGCTGCGATTAGCTATGGGTGCAATCGCCGGCGGATAATCTTCAGACATCTGCTGCCTAATGTTTTTCATCTTGTGATAATCGACTTTTCGCTGCGATTTGTGGCCTTCATTCACGCGGAAGTTATTCTGAGCTTTTTAGGGCTTGGAGAAACGGAGCGTCCGAGTTGGGGTGCGATGATAAATGATGCCAGGATTGAGCTTTCGCGAGGTGTATGGTGGCAAATGGCGGCGGCTACGGCGGCAATATTCTTCCTGTCATTAGCCTTGAATATCTTCGGCGACGCCCTGAGGGATTCGCTCGACCCGAAGCTCAGGATTCAATAAGGCACGAAGCGAAATATGAAATACAGGAAAGTATGAGTGAAAATGGAACATTACTGTCGGTGAAGAATCTTTCGACGCACTTTTTTACTGACGAAGGCGTAGTAAAGGCGGTGCAGGATGTGAGCTTTTCGATAAAGAGGAGCCGAACGTTTGGGCTTGTTGGTGAGAGCGGGTGCGGTAAGAGTGTAACGGCACTATCGATTATGCGATTGCTTCCGGCTCCGCAGGGCAAAATCGTCGGAGGCGAAATTGTTTTTGAGGGACGGAATCTGCCGGCGCTGAGCGAAAAACAGATGCGCCAAATTCGCGGAGAGAAAATTGCTATGATTTTTCAGGAGCCGCAGACCTCTCTCAATCCGGTCTACACTGTGGGCAACCAGATCGCCGAGGCCATCAGGGGCCATCAGAAAAAAAGGCGTAAAGAGGCCTGGGCGGATGCGGTCGAGATGCTGCGGAAAGTGGGCATTGCGGACCCGGCCCGGCGGGCTCATGAATATCCACATCAGATGTCCGGTGGTATGCAGCAGCGGATTATGATAGCAATGGCGGCAAGCTGTGAGCCGGCACTGCTTATAGCCGATGAGCCGACAACCGCTCTGGACGTAACGATTCAGGCGCAGATACTTGATTTGTTAGATGATTTGCAAAAACAAAACGGGATGAGTATTTTGCTGATAACCCACGATTTGGGCATTGTGGCCGAGCGGGCCGAGACCGTCGCGGTGATGTACGCATCGCGAATAGTGGAAGTAGCCGAGACGCAGAAGCTTTTTGCAGGGCCTTTACATCCTTATACTCGTGGGCTGTTAAAGTCTCTGCCGCGACTTGGTTTTTCAGGTAAACGGCTGCGGACAATCTCAGGTAACGTTCCTGAGCCGTTGCATTTTCCGAGAGGGTGCAAATTTCATCCCCGCTGCCCGACAGGTAAAACAGACAAACGGTGCCGGACTGTTGAGCCTGAGTTAAGAGAAGTCCAGCCTGGACGGTGCGTTGCCTGCTGGCATTTTGATTATTGACTATTGATTATTGATTATTGCAAAACGTAATGCGAAATACAGGATACACATATCTGTTGAAAGTTGATAACTTAAAGACGCACTTTCCGATAAGGAAAGGGCTCTTGCGGCGGACAGTCGGTTACGTCAAAGCGGTTGACGGCGTAAGTTTCGGTATTAAAAAAGGACAAACGTTAGGTCTCGTCGGCGAGAGCGGCTGCGGCAAGACAACCGTTGCCAGAAGTATAGTTCGATTAGTGCCGGCCACGGCGGGAAAGGTCGTTTTCGAGCAGACGGATATTCTGACTGCCGAGGTGGTCGAATTGCGCCGTCTTCGCACCCAGATTAGTCTTATTTTTCAGGACCCTTACGGCTCATTGAATCCGAGAATGACTATTGGTAATATTGTTGGTGAGCCGTTGAAGATTCAAAGGAAAATAGCCGACAGTGATTCCCTCCCCCAATCGGAGTCAAGGACAAGCTTGCGCGTCAATGACATGGAGCGAGCTGCGGAACTGCTCTGGAAGGTGGGCCTATCACCTGATTATATGAACCGTTATCCGCACGAATTTTCAGGCGGACAACGGCAGCGAATCGGCATCGCCAGGGCCTTGACGCTGAAACCAAAATTGGTTATCTGCGATGAGCCGGTTAGTGCCCTTGATGTTTCGATTCAATCGCAGATTTTGAACCTTCTCAAAGATTTGCAGGAAGAATTTGGGCTGACGCTCTTATTTATCGCACATGATTTGGCTGTGGTGGAGTTTTTCTGTGATATCGTGGCGGTGATGTATATGGGCAGGATAGTGGAGCGGGCCACGGCACAAGAGCTGTATCGAAATCCTCTGCATCCCTACACGCGTGCCCTTATCTCGGCGATTCCGGAGGTCGAGCAGTCCCAGCGTGGTCGGAGAACTATATTGGGCGGCGAGGTACCGAGCGCTTTGAATCGGTTCCCGCAAGGCGGGGTCCCGCCATCCGGCTGTCCTTTTCACCCGAGGTGTCCTCGGCGCCAGAATGATTGTTTAGAGCAGTTGCCGGCATTGAAAAGGGCAAAAAACACTCATGACGGGCATTTTGTTGCCTGCTGGAAATGCTAAAAAAAGTTGATAATTTACAAATGATTATTGATAAATGTGTGAAAATAAGCAAAAATGAGTAAGAGTTCGGACAGAGTTGTTAAATTTGGGATAACTGTTTAAAGTTTTGATTTTGAAGGAGCGTCGATAAACATGGATGAAGAAGGCGGCGTAGAAATAACAAGCCAGGACAATGTTGTCGTAGTGGTTTTCAAGTCTGCTTCAGTAAGTGATGTGGATGGAATAACTGCCGCTTCCAAGCAGATAAAGAAATTTGTTGAAGAAAACCAACCCAACAGGCTGATATTTGACTTTGGGAGTGTAAAGTTTTTCTCTTCCCAGGTGCTGGGGCTGCTTCTGGACATCCGGACCAAGGTGGAAACGTACGGCGGCGAGGTTGTGATTAGTGCGATAAATCCACAATTGCACCGGGTTTTCAAGATAACCAATCTTGATAAGGTTTTTCGATTTTTCCCGGATAAAGAAAGTGGCATACAAGCAGTAAATACGGATTAACTCCCACTTTTGTGGTGGTGAGAAGCCGTTGCCCGTATCAAGTACGGACCAGGCCCTGCGAAAGCAGGCATGCGTTAAATCAGAGAGGCCGGTGTTATGTATATTGCAACGCAATTTTCGATTTTCATGGTCAACAAGCCGGGGGTGTTAGCTCAAGTGCTCGGCGAATTTGCACGAGCTAAGATTAACATCATCGCGATGACAATGATGGATTCCGTGGAGCACGGAGTTATGCGAATAGTTTTTACTGCGCCGAAGAAGGCAAAAGAAGTGTTAGCAAAAATAAATATGCCCCATAACGAGACAGAGGTTTTGTGTGTAACACTGACCAATAAGTCCGGTGCATTGGCGGCGGTTGCGGAAAAGCTGGCCAAGAGCCACATAAATATTTCGTACGCGTATTGCACTGCAGGTGCAAAAGGGGGCCGAACTACCGGTGTTTTAAAAGTCGCCGATGTGAAAAAAGCAATGAGAATCCTGCAGCAAATCCTTAAGAAGGACAGTAAATCACACCCAGTTGTCAGACGCTCACGGTCTTCAAGAAGATAAGAACATAAGTGCGCAATTTATAAGTGTCTTTGCTAAACTTTAGCTGGACGATCTGTTTTGTATAAAAACAGTTGACATAGAAGCCGGTGTGCTGGTATATTAAGTTTTTTAAGTGATATTAAGGGGCCGTAGCTCAATTGGCTAGAGCATCGGACTGTCGATCCTAAACTGGGGTTGTAAGTGCTTTTCCTGCAAGGGCTTAAAATGCGATTTTTGGCCAAAAATGAGGGTTACAAGTGGTTAACAAGTGAGTTAGTTAAAAACATATGTATTTTGAAAGTGGTTTACTACTGGCAACTGACACTTTTACTGACACCGTTATGTCGAATAGGCCTGTTGCCTTTCGGCA
>Ga0315544_1001689_pt1 | contig 16688 bp, 13 predicted proteins | sample SalMarSW160130MG_2_FD_202543 | JGI IMG/M metagenome (GOLD analysis project Ga0315544, IMG submission 202543) | Salt marsh sediment microbial communities from the Plum Island Ecosystem LTER, Massachusetts, United States - Salt Marsh Sediment SW1601-130 ... | reverse complement strand
TGATCTTGATGAGGAATCGAAAGCCCAACTTGCTCGTGGAGACCGATTGATGGAGGTGTTAAAGCAAGGACAATATAAGCCGATGGCGGTTGAGGAACAGATTGTCTCTTTGTATGTAGCGGTGGAGAACCATTTGGCTGATCTAGCTTTGCTCAGGGTACGCTCTTTCCTTGAGGAATGGCTCCGTTTCCTCCATTCCGAGCATGAACAGATCATTAAGGCCTTAGTTGAGAAGCGCGAGATTACTGATGAGATTAGGTCGTTGTTAGAGAAAGCAGTGGTTGAATTCAAGGAGCGCTTCGGAGGCTAGATGCCAATCGCTGTTCGCGAGATCAAGAGACGTATTGGTAACATTCAGAACATTCGCCAAATCACTCGGGCAATGAATGCAATTGCTATGACCAAGTTAACGCGGGCAAAACGGCAGCTTGCTGCTGCCCAACCATACATGGCTGCGCTAGACTCATTTCTTTCTGCCGCTCTTGCTCAGAAAACCGATACTTCTGAGCCACATCCCTTGACCATTGATAACGGTGCATCTGATGTAGCGATCCTAGTTCTTAGCTCTGATAGAGGGCTCTGTGGCAGATTTAAAGGAGATCTCAATAGAAAAGGCAGTGATCTATTGCAGGAATTGGGAGGGAGGGGAAAGATTATTGCCGGAGGAGAGAAGGCACTTGCTTACTTTGTGCGTCAGCGGGTAACAGTGATCAACAGCTACACACATGTTTACGAACGGCCAGACCTGGAAATTGCGCAGCGAATATCCAAAGATCTTACTTCTCTCTACCTGGAGAAGAAGGTTGGTTCAGTAATAGTAGTGTATACGCACTTTGTTTCCGATCTTGCCCAGCGTGTAGTTGAGAAGAAGATCTTGCCTGTCGAAGTGAGTGAAACAGGCGGGAACATACTTATCGAACCAGACTTGAAAGAGATGCTAGAGTTTGTTCTTCCCCTATATCTGCAGAGTAAGGTTTTCCTTGCGTTAGTGGAAAGCAAGACGAGTGAGCATGCAATCCGCCGCCAAGCAATGAAGAGCGCCACTGACAACGCGGAGGATCTGCTAAGTACGCTCACGCGTTTTTACAACAAAGCAAGGCAGCAGTCGATAACCCGTGAAATTGCGGACATTGTCGGTGGAGCAGAGGCACTACGCAGGACTTAAGAATATGAAGAATTAGGAGCATCATGATACAGAGCAAAGGAGTAGGAAGAGTAACAGAGGTGAGGGGCCCGGTAATCGATGCGCGATTTGAGAAGGGAAAACTACCACGAGTGAATGATGCCCTACGCATCAAGCGTGAGGGTGATAACGATCTTATCCTTGAGGTGGCGCAACACCTGGGAGATGAGGTGGTACGAGCGATTGCCATGGATTCCACCGATGGACTTGCGCGTGGCACAGAAGTAATAAACACCGGTGGGCCGATTACCGTTCCTGTGGGGCCGGAAACACTAGGCAGGATGGTTAATATAACAGGGGAACCGATCGATGAACTTCCACCGTTGAAGACAACCAGGCGCTACTCAATCCATCGTCAAGCCCCCTCTCTTATGGATCAAGAGACTGAGGCAGAGATCTTTGAGACAGGGATTAAGGTAGTCGACCTTATTGGTCCATTTCCTAAAGGGGGAAAGATTGGCCTATTTGGTGGAGCTGGTGTGGGGAAGACCGTTCTTATCATGGAACTTATTCGTTCCATTGCTTACGAACATGAGGGATATTCAGTCTTTTCTGGCGTAGGAGAACGAACGCGTGAAGGGAATGACCTTTATCTGGGGATGAAGGAAGCTGATGTCTTGAAGAATACAGCTCTTGTTTATGGACAGATGAATGAACCGCCAGGAGCTCGTTTCCGCGTAGCACTTACTGGTGTTACGCTCTGTGAATACTTTCGCGACGAGGAAAGGAAAGATATTCTATTATTCATCGATAATATCTTCCGGTTTGCTCAGGCTGGAAGTGAGGTATCTGCATTGCTTGGCCGTATGCCTTCTGAGGTTGGTTATCAGCCGACGCTGGCTAGCGAGATGGGAGAGTTGCAAGAGCGGATCACGTCGACAAGAAAGGGATCGATTACCTCGGTGCAAGCAATCTACGTTCCCGCTGATGACTTGACTGATCCCGCCCCTGCAGCGGTCTTTTCCCATCTCGATGCAGCAATTACTCTATCACGCGAGATAGTAGAGAAAGGGATTTACCCAGCAGTTGATCCACTGCAGTCTAATTCCACCATGCTTGATCCTAACGTCATTTCACATGAGCACTATCGTGTAGCACAGCGAACCTTGGAAATGTTGCAACGCTATGAAGACTTGCGAGACATCATTGCTATTATGGGTATGGATGAGTTGTCCGAGCAGGATAAGCTCACGGTGAGGCGGGCGCGGAAGGTGCAGCGCTTCATGAGTCAGCCATTCTATGTAGCTGAAAACTTCACCGGAAGAGCAGGGGTATATGTCAAGCTAGAGGATACGATTAAAGGCTTTGGAATGATTGTTGATGGTGAATTGGACGATCTTCCCGAACAAGCGTTCTACATGGTGGGAACGATTGACGAAGCCCTGGAACAGGCTGAGAGGCCGGAGATAACTGATGAGTCGGGTAACGAACCCGTTTCGTCTACTAGCTAGGAAGCTCAAGCGGCGGATGTCCAACTATTCTCCGGCCGCGTTTCCTGATACTGTCTCCTGTGGAGCATTCTACGACGCGCGTAATTCCCTCTTTTCCGGGGACGACATGATGATACTCGAGTACTCGGGGAGTGAGGTGCAGTGTCAGCTGTTCGAACGGGCAATCTCTCTTCTGGTACCCATTGGGAAGATAATTGACCTTGGTTGTGGCTTTGGTCACCTTGCGTCTTATCTTGACGAAAAGAGTATTCCCTACAAGAGCTATCACGGAATTGATGTAAGCAAACAGATGGTGACAAAAGCGGGCAACCGCTTTAAGGGGAGGACCTCTGTTTCCTTTGAGGTACGAGATATATTGACCAATCCTTTTGCCAAGGAGAGTTTCGATACTGGCTATGTCCTAAGTGTTCTGGGTTACCCGATTGGTGAGAATCCAATCAGGACGATGATGGAGATCATCGAGAAGATGTTCTCTAGTTGCCGTGTAGGGATTGTCTTCTCTCATGTTGCCTCCGACCGAAAAGGGGGCCTTAGTTTTACCACTGTTCCAGAAGATCTTGCCTTACGCTGTGAGCGGGAGCTTGGCGCCAAGACAGAGCTTGATGATGACGGAACTGATTTTACCTACCTTCTCTCTTTACGACACTGAGCGTGTGTTCAAGGAATGTCAAGCCCGGAAGGAAATTTGTTGACGGGGGATTAGAAAGATCCTATACTTTTCTTGTTTGGCGGCGTAGCCAAGTGGAAAGGCATGGGACTGCAAATCCCCGACTCAGCGGTTCGAATCCGCTCGCCGCCTCTTCATGGGTATGGGTGGTTAGCTCAGTTGGGAGAGCGCATGCTTGACGTGCATGAGGCCACAGGTTCAAGTCCTGTACCACCCACCAAATCTGGCTTTCCAAAGACGAATACAGCGCAGGCTACTTATCACAAAAAGCAGCCTGTTATTTTCTTGCCACGCGAACAAAGAGAAGGGCGGCAATAGAAGTGGATGAAAGCAGCATCGATGCAGCTCGACGATCGGTGGTAATTACGCCAACAGGTATGGTGGCTACAAGCCAACCACTTGCTGTCCAGGCAGGGATAGCCACTCTGAGAGCAGGTGGAACCGCAGTTGATGCAGCGATAGCGGTGAATGCGATGCTTGGTTTAGTGGAACCAATGAGTTGTGGTATCGGTGGGGATCTATTTGCCATTGTGTGGGAGGACAAATCAAGAAGTCTTTTTGGCCTTAATGGAAGTGGGCGCTCGCCATATTCCCTTAGCTATGAGACCCTTACAAATAAGGGATTAAGACAGATTCCCCTGCGTGGGCCGCTGTCTTGGACTGTTCCTGGCTGTGTCGATGGCTGGTTCACTTTGCATGAGCGGTTTGGTAAGCTTCCGATAACCGACCTTCTTGCTCCAGCGATTCACTATGCCAAGACTGGCTTTCCGGTAACGCCGGTAATTGCCAGGGCATGGCAGGAAGCTAGCGAGATGTTGAGCAAAGACCCGTGTGCGGCTGAGACTTTTCTTCATTGTGGCAAGGCACCTGCAAGCGGAGAGGTGTTCCGCAACCCCGATTTAGCAGATACCCTTTCTTTGATTGCCAAGGATGGAACTGATGCCTTTTATCGCGGCAGAATCGCCAGAGAGATTGTCTCTTTTTCTAATAAGGTTGGTGGCCATTTTAGCTTGGCTGATTTTGCCGATCATTTCTCTAGTTGGGTTAAGCCGATCTCTGTTTGTTACCATGGTCACGAAGTGTGGGAGCTTCCTCCGAATACGCAGGGGTTAGCCGTTCTTGAGATATTGCAGATTATTGCGGGATTTGATCTCGCAAGGTTGGGGCGTAATAGCGCAGACTATCTGCATCTTCTCATCGAGGCAAAAAAGCTCGCTTATGCTGACCGAGCACGGTTTTATGCTGATCCCGATTATTGTGATGTGCCCGTAGAGGAGCTAATTGCAGAAGGTTATGCTTGTGGGCAACAAACACGGATCAATCTTGGGAAGGCAGCAGTAGAAGTCCCAGCAGGTGATCCGTGCCCGAACAATGGGGATACGGTTTACCTAACTGTAGTTGATGGAGATCGAAATGCCGTGTCGCTTATTCAAAGCGTGTATTATGGCTTTGGCTCTGGAATTGTTCCCGGCCACTCAGGCTTTGTGTTACAGAATAGAGGAACTCTGTTTAACCTTGATCGAGATCATCCGAATCGGCTGGAGCCACATAAGCGCCCGTTTCACACAATTATCCCAGGCTTCGTTACGCAAAAAGGAAAGCCTGTTTTCTCGTTTGGGGTGATGGGAGGCGACCAGCAGCCGCAGGGACAAGTGCAAATTCTTCTCAATATCATCGATTTTCACATGGATGTGCAGCAAGCAGGCGATGCACTACGTTTTCGTCATGCTGGCTCCTCTAGTCCAACAGGGCACATAATGCACGATGGAGGGATTGTCTACTTGGAGCCAGGAATTCCTGCAGCAGTTGCTACAGGATTAAGAGAGAAAGGTCATTGCGTAAAATATCGAGAAGATGGTTACGGTGGCTACCAAGGGATTTGGATTGATCCTGTTACAAACATGCTCTACGGGGGGAGTGAACCTCGCAAAGATGGATGTGCAATAGGGTACTAGCCGGTTCCCTTTAGATCAATTGCCTCTGCAACCTCGCGCATTCCCATGATTGTGTCAGAAAAGAGGTCGTTAAGTTCCATCCCGAGCATTTGTGCTCCGTTTTGGATTACTTCCCGGTTGACTCCAGCTGCAAAGCTCTTGTCCTTCCACTTCTTCTTGAGGGATTTGATCTTCATGTCTAACACGCTCTTGGACGGGCGCACGAGTGCCGTTGCCACTATCAGGCCGGTCAGTTCATCTATGGCGTAAAGTACTTTTTCCATTTCGTCTTCTGGCTCAATATCGGTTACTAACCCCCAACCGTGGGACATGATGGCACGGATATAATCCTCAGGCCAGCCACGCTCGGTCAGAATCTCCCTTGTTTTTTCACAGTGCTGTTCCGGGTAGCGCTCATAATCGAGGTCGTGTACAAGCCCAATGGTCCCCCATTTTTCTTCGTCTTCGCCGCGTTTTCTTGCCATGTAGCGCATAACACCCTCTACTGCCAGAGCGTGCTTAACTAGGCTGCTTGTGTGATTAAACTCTTTTAACAAAGCAAGTGCTTCGTCTCGAGTTGGTACGTGGGTTGGCATGTTCCTCCTTTTTCAAAACCGCTATTCAGGATGTTGTTACTCTACTTATTTGTCGTCTAGTTGTCTAATGCCTCAATTCTCAAAAATCTGGTATCTATGAGGTTGCCCTTGACTTAGTCATCCTCTCAATCTATAATTAGCAGTTAAGGTATGCGACTGCTAATTAGAGGTGAGCGCGATGATTAGATTCGATAAGTTGACACAAGGGGCACAGGAACTATTTCATGATGCACAAGACCTGCTAACCCGCTACAAACATAATCAACTTGATGTAGAACACATCCTCAGCGTGCTAGTGAGTAAAGAAGGGGTTGGCCGAGATATTTTGCAGGAGATGGGGACAAACCTGGTTGGATTAGCCAAGGATCTCGATCTTCTGCTAGAAGGCAAACCATCCATTTCTGGTCCTGTTGGTGCACAAATATATATCACACCTCGTTTGGATGCGGTTGTTGCGGGGGCGCAGATGGAGGCTGAGCGCTTACATGATGAATACACTGGAGTAGATCACCTTCTCCTGTCGATTAGTCGAACAACCGATCGAGCCCTAAAGCGCGTACTTGACCGACATCAGATTAGTGTGGAGTCAATTTACGCTGCACTGCGTGGTGTCCGAGGAGAACAACGGATAACAGATCAATCATCGGAGGAACGCTATCAGATCCTGAAGAAGTACTCCACGAACCTCACAGAAATGGCTAGCCGCGGGGAGCTGGACCCGGTGATCGGGCGTGAGGAGGAGGTTCGTCGCATGGAACAGATTCTTTCTCGCCGCCGCAAGAACAACCCTGTTCTCATTGGTGAGCCAGGCGTTGGCAAGACAGCTATCGTTGAAGGCTTGGCTCAGAAAATCGTCGCAGAAGAGGTTCCTGACACCTTGCATGGAAAGGAGATAGTCAGCCTAGACATTGCTGCGATGGTGGCGGGATCCAAGTTTCGTGGTGAGTTCGAAGATCGGTTAAAAGCGGTAATCAAGGATATTGAGGCCTCTGCTGGGAAAACAATAGTTTTCATAGATGAGCTGCACGCCATAGTCGGAGCTGGAGCAGCTGAAGGGGCGATCGATGCCTCCAACATGCTAAAAGAGCCGCTATCACGTGGGAAGTTTCAACTGATTGGGGCAACTACCCTTGATGAATATCGTGAACACATTGAGCGAGATTCTGCCCTTGAGCGACGCCTTCAAAAGGTGTTTGTGCGCGAGTCTACTCCGGAAGAGACCGTAGAGATCTTGAAAGGCTTACGAGGGAAGCTAGAAGAGCATCACCATGTGAGAATCAAGGATGATGCGCTTCATGCAGCGGCGAAACTCTCCGAGCGTTACATCTCTGAACGCTTTCTCCCAGATAAGGCGATCGATCTTGTTGATGAGGCTGCCAGCCGGATACGAGTGGCAGGAAGCAAAGATGATGTAACTGAAGCACAGATTGCAGCGGTAGTTTCTCAGTGGACCGGTATCCCAGTCAGCCGGATGCTGGCACAAGAGAGAACGCGGCTTGTCAAAATGGAGGAGCTTCTTCATGAGCGTGTCATTGATCAAGAAGAGGGTGTACGTGTCATCGCAGAAGCGGTGAGGCATTCACGTGCCGGGCTTGCAGATCCTCATCGGCCGATCGGTACGTTCTTCTTTCTTGGGCCAACGGGAGTAGGAAAAACAGAGCTTGCTAAAGCACTTGCTGCTTTCTTGTTTGACAGCGAAAGTGCGCTTCTTAGGATTGACATGTCCGAGTATATGGAACGCCATGCTGTTGCACGTTTGATTGGCTCTCCTCCTGGCTACGTGGGATACGAAGAAGGCGGTCAACTTACGGAAGTAGTCAGACGGCGCCCTTATCAGGTAGTTCTGTTTGATGAGGTGGAAAAGGCACATCCGCAAGTAATGAATATTCTCTTACAGCTTCTGGATGAAGGGAGGCTGACCGATGGACATGGTCATACCGTCGATTTCCGGCACACGATTATCATTATGACTTCGAATCTAGGGAGTGAGCACTTTACTAGTGATAAGGCAGAAGAGTGGATTCACGAACGGATTCAGGGGGATCTGAAACGTACGTTTCGCCCAGAGTTTCTAAACCGAATTGATGAAATAGTTATCTTCCATTCGCTTTCAGAAGAGGACATTCTGAAGATCGTTGATCTCAAAATTGCTAAGTTAAGTGAACGTCTTTTTGAGCAAGGGATTACACTTACTCTTACTGATGAAGCGAGAAAAGTTCTTTCCAAAGAAGGATACAATCCTCATTATGGCGCGCGGCCGCTGGAGCGAGCATTGAAACGCCTGGTGGAGAATCCACTTGCAACGAAGGTTATTTCTGGTGAGATTAGTAAAGGGAACCATGTTAGCATCGATGCTGCAGCGATGGCCGATGCACTCGTGATCCGTCAGCAAGACAACGATAACTGAGATTATCAACTTGCAGCACTGACCATTTCGTGTAGGATTTATTCTACATGGAGCGGTTGACGACGTGGTTATGGCAATATCGAGGACGAGTGCTTGCCGGATTCATTGCCCTACTGGTGGTAGATGGAGCCGGACTTCTGGTCCCTTTGGTTATCCGAGACGTGATCGATCGACTCTCTCGCGGAGAGACGGGATTCCTTCGCGGGGGTATTTACATTGTTCTGATCGCAACTGTGGCAATGAGCTTTCGCTTTCTGTGGCGTTACTTTTTTATCGGGACAGCGCGAAGGATTGAGCGAGATTTGCGAGAGCGGCTCTATGAACACCTTCTGATCCTTTCTCCCTCGTTTTACATTGAGCATAAGACTGGCGAGCTGATGGCCCATGCCACCAATGATGTCGACGCCGTCAGCCGAGCATGCGGGTTTGGAGTGCTTACAATCGCCGATCCTCTCCTTATGATCCCGGTCTCAGTTGGGATTATGCTCTCGATTGAACCGCACCTTACCCTGTATGCAGTGCTCCCGTTACCAATTCTGACTTTGTTCATGCTTGGATTTGGGAAGCTAATCCACCGACGATTCGAGGCAGTACAGGCGGCCTTCTCCGAGGTGATGGAGAAGGTGCGGGAGAATGTTGCGGGTATTCGTGTATTGAAATCTTTTGTCCAGGAGAAAGGAACAAATCAGGACTTTAACCGGACAAGTCAACTGTTGGTCGATAAGAACATGTCCCTTGTCCGTGTGTGGGGAATCTTCCACCCATTGATCGAGCTCTTAGGTGGGGCCTCTCTAGGGATTATTCTCTGGCTTGGTGGACGAGGCGTCATTGTGGGAACAATCTCCCTTGGAGATTTCGTTGCCTTCAGCCAGTACGTTGTCATGCTCGTCTGGCCGATGATCTCGCTGGGGATAGCGGTAAATGTAGTGCAGCGGGGGCGTGCCTCACTGGGGCGAATCAATCGTCTCCTTACTGTGCCTCCAGCGATTATTGACCCCCGGGCACCGGAACAGCTCCGTGATACACGCATCGAGATCCATAATCTTAGCTTTACCTATCCCGGACAAGACCACAAGAGAATTGAACCTAGCCTTAGAAACATCGACCTATCAATTGAATCGGGAATGACCCTTGGAGTTGTTGGACTGACCGGGGCTGGGAAAAGCACCCTTGCCCATCTGATACTGCGCTTGTTTGACCCGCCACAGGGAAGCATACGAATTGGGGGGACCGATGTGCATGAATTCTCACTTAGGGAGCTGCGACGGGCGATTGGATTTGTCCCACAGGACCCCTTTCTCTTCTCCTATACCATTCATGAGAACATCGCCTTTGGGAATCCAAAGGCATCTGTGGGTGCAGTCGAGCGAGTGGCTCGGCTTGCTGGAGTGCACGATGAGATCTGTGAGTTTCCCGACAAGTATCAGACAATTGTTGGGGAGCGCGGTGTTTCTCTCTCTGGAGGGCAGAAACAGCGGGTGGCAATTGCCCGTGCCCTTCTCCTTGACCCAAAGATCCTCATTTTTGATGATCCTCTCTCCGCAGTTGATGCAGAGAAGGAGGAGCTTGTCCTTGCGAATCTACGTAAGTTCTTCACCCGAAGGACAGTCCTTCTCATTGCGCATCGTATCTCCGCGGTGATGCGCGCAGATCGGATCATCGTTCTTGATCACGGGAGGATCATAGAGTCCGGGGTGCATGATGAGTTGATTGAGTTGCGTGGGACATATCACCATATTTGGCGTCTGCAGCAGGCTGAAAAGGAGGTGTCTTCCTGATTAGCGATAGTGACGAGATCTTAGGAAAGGCGTTTGACCTTCGTCTGACGCGACAGCTCCTACGGTTTCTTGTTCCGTATAAGGTTTTGCTGCTTGCCTGTGTTGTCTTGATTCTTGCTCTGACCGGAATCCAGATCGGAATTCCATACCTTTCCAAGATGGCGATCGATGATTACATGACCCCTTCGCTTGGGATCGTTTCCCTTCCGGAGCCTCCGTCGTCTGCCAATTTCATCTTGCTTGGCGATAATCGCTACCTGATTGATCTTCGTCTGGTTGATAGAGAGACGCGAGAAGGTTGGAAAGCTACGGGCACGCTCTCTCGTGAGCGCTACCTGTTTGTTGCTGAGGATAGTTCGCATGCTTCGATTGCGATGCGCAACCGACAGGCATTCACCCTGGTATCTGGAGGGTATCTTGCTGATCAGGAATCGCTGCGTAAGGTTCCTTCTCATGAGCTGATTGTGCTTCGAGATCCAGCAATTGCTGGTGTGATGCGGATTGCTAGTCTTTTTGCCTTCGCGCTTCTAGTCCGATTCCTATTCGGTGGTCTTCAGATGTATCTCCTCCAGTTTACTGGACAGAAGGTGATGTACGACATGCGCCAGCAGATTTTTGCCCATATCCTTCGCTTGCCGGTGTCGTACTTCGATCGCGCGCCGGTGGGAAGGCTTGTCACTCGTGTAACAAACGATGTCGCGGCGATTAACGAGATGTTTACATCAATGCTTGTCAACCTGTTCCGCGATGCCTTCTTGATTGTTGGTGTTCTGTCGATTATGTTTGCTCTCGAATGGCGGCTTGCATTTGTTATCCTTGCTCTTTTTCCAATTATTGTGTTTGCTGCATTCCAGTTTCGAAACCGTGTACGCAGTGCCTATCGTGAGGTTCGCCGGCAGATCGCAAAGTTGAACGCCTATCTCCAAGAGTCAATTTCTGGAATGCGAATCGTGCAGGTTTTTGTACAGGAACGTGAGGCAAATAAACGTTTCATGGCGATCAGCCGTGACAAGTATCTTGCAAGTATGAAACAGATGGTCATCTTTGCAGTTTTTCGCCCACTGATGAGCTTTCTAAGCTCGTTTGCCGTGGCTCTTGTTATCTGGTATGGAGGGCTGAATGCCCTGGGCGGAGGGCTTTCTTTGGGCGCATTGACTGCGTTCATCCAGTACGTGCGGATGCTCTTTGAGCCGATTCTTGAACTCTCCGAAGGGTACAACGTTCTTCAGGGAGCGATGGCTGCTGCTGAACGGATCTTTCTTTTGCTTGAACAGCCCGAGGAGAAGCACGGCGAAGGGAAAAGCTTGGCTCACTGTCGGGGTAAGATTGAGTTCCGCAACGTCTGGTTTGCCTATAATGAGGGGGAGTGGGTTCTAAAAGGGGTATCATTCAGCGCGGCTCCAGGTGAGCGGATCGCAATCGTTGGGTTTACTGGGTCAGGGAAAACAACGATCATCCGTATTCTCCTTCGTATGTACCCAATCCAAAAAGGAGAGATCCTTCTTGATGGCGTTCCGATTGAAGAGCTTGAGTTATCCTTTCTCCGCTCTCAAATGGCTGTTGTCCTGCAAGACGTTTTCCTCTTCTCGGGGGACATTATGGACAATATCCGACTGAGAGCAGATATCCCAGAAGAAGAGGTGGTAAGTGCGGCGCGGTTCGTCAGCGCAGACTTTGTGGAGAATCTCCCCGATAAGTACCATACCGAGGTTAAGGAACGTGGGGTTACCCTGTCGATTGGGCAACGCCAACTGCTTTCGTTTGCCCGTGCTGTAGTGTTCGATCCACGTGTTTTGGTGTTGGATGAGGCGACAGCGAGCATTGATTCGCATACCGAGAACCTCATTCAGAAGTCGTTAAGTAAGATCATGAGTGGACGTACCTCTATTGTTGTTGCTCACCGGTTGTCTACTATACGTGAATCGAACAGAATCGTTGTTTTGCACAAAGGACGGATTGTTGAACAAGGAAGTCATCACGAGCTGCTTGCCCAAGATGGTCTGTACGCCGCACTTCACAACCTTCAGTTTGCCGAAAGCCGTGAAAACCTCCCAGCCGATAGTTCAAAACCCTGATCACCGCAACTTGTAAGGCTTGTCATTTGTTTTCTATCTATTCTTATGCGAGCGCCTTGGCTTGGTCGCTGTTTTCTAGTGCGTGACAGAGTTTCGCTTGATTTCTCCCTTGTTATTTGCTAATCTATAGGGTGTACCGGATCTTAAGAGAGGGACTTCTATGTTTAGACTATGCGTTTCTATAGCGAACACCTTCTTGGGAACAGAGAGGGTCAGTTCAGGTTCACTCGACGTGATCCCCTGTTGTCAGGCACGGGTTGTTGCGCTTCTCGAAGGACGACTCTAGCAAGGCAAGCGTTACGTCCCATTTCTGGGAGCAGCTTGGCCAACTTGGACTCTCCATATTTATCACACAGAAAAAGGAGGTAGCAAATGAATGAGATTAGGGCTGCAATCATTGGTATTGGAAACTGTGCCAGTTCTCTTGTGCAGGGGCGGTTCTACTATGCTGATCCGAACGCCGAGATTCCGGGGTTGATAACTAGGGATTTCGCTGGTTACCGCCCACATCACATTCGTTATGTCGCTGCGTTCGACGTGGATGAGCGAAAAGTAGGATTGGATCTGTCAGAGGCGATCTTCTCTCTACCGAACTGTACGAAAGTTTTCCAGCGCGGTATCCCATTCATGGGCTGCCCTGTCAAGATGGGATACATCATTGACAGCATCGCGCCGCATAATGAGGAGTATCCGGAAGACGACCGGTTCAAGCCGCTTGAGAATGCTTATGCTAATGTGGAGGAAGCGAAAGAGGCAATTATGCATAACCTGCGTGAGGCGCAGGTTGATGTGGTAGTTAACTACCTCCCGGTGGGGAGCGAGAAGAATGCGGTCTTCTATGCAGACTGTGCGATTGAGGCAGGTTGCGCCTTTGTCAACGCAATACCTGTCTTTCTCTCTAAGTTCTACGGCGATCGTTTCCGTGCAGCCGGCCTTCCAATCCTGGGGGATGATATCAAATCACAAGTGGGAGCGACAATCATCCATCGGGTACTAGCCAAGCTATTTGAAGACCGCGGTCAGCCGATCAAACGTACATACCAATTAAACGTTGGTGGGAACACCGATTTCCTCAATATGCTGGATCACACCCGCCTGAAGAACAAGAGGGTCAGCAAAACACAGGCGGTCACAAGCCAAATGGATCTAGGTGGGTTTGACTTGAGAAATATCTATGTAGGCCCAAGTGACTATGTTCCTTGGCTCAACGATCGCAAGCTTTGCTTCCTACGGATCGAAGCAGAGCAGTTTGGCGGGGTGGCGATGGATCTCGAGGTGCGCCTGGCGGTCGAGGACTCGCCGAATTCTGCTGGGGTGGTGATGGAGGCCCTGCGAGCTGCCAAAGTTGCCCTTGATAGGGGGCTCGCGGGACCGATTGTTGAGGCGAGTGCATACCTCTTCAAGTCACCGGTGGAACAATTTGAGGACTCAGTGGCAAGAGAAATGTTGCATCGGTTTGCTCTTGGTGTAAGTGTTGGAGAAGAGAAGTTTGCTGGGGCAAATCAGGCTGGGAATCTCTGACGGTCCGGTGGAGTAATGTACGCGAGGCCGCCGGTAGTAATTCTGGCCGCAGGGCGTGGTGAACGACTCTGCGAGGATGAGAAGAAGCCTCCCAAACCACTCATCTCGGTGTTGGGTCTTACGCTCCTTGAGCGAGTGATCCTATCCTGTAAAAGAGCGGGGATTGAGGAGTTTTTTATCGTTCTTGGCTATCGTGAAGCGGAGATTGAAGCTCGCTTTCCAGAGTGGAGAAAGAAGTACAAGGTCTCTATCACAGCGGTAAAAAACCAAGATTGGAAAAACGGTAATGGCACCTCGGCACTTGCCTGCTCCCCTTTTCTTTCCTCTGCTTTTCTTCTCGTTATGTGTGATCACCTATTTGATCCACAGGTCATTGCGCGGTTAATCGCTGAAGGGAACGACGGGGAAGCATGTTACCTACTTGTCGATCGACGTACCGAGCAAGTTTTCGATATAGAAGACGCTACCCGCGTGCAAGTTCAAGATGGAAGGATCAGTGCGATCGGGAAGGGACTAGAGGTTTATAATGCTGTTGATACAGGTATTTTTCTTTGCTGCCCATTCCTGTTCGATGCTCTCAGGCAGGCACAACTAGAAGGAGATGGCACCCTTAGCGGTGGGATCCGTGGCCTGGCGAAGCAGAAGAGAATGAAAGCGGTGGATTTGGGTAAACACTTCTGGCTTGACGTGGATACACCCAAAGCTCTTAAGCATGCGCGTAAGCTTCTTATGAAACGGTTGGTGAAAACGGATGAAGATGGGTTTATCTCCCAATGGTTTAATCGTCCTCTATCCGTTCGTTTCTCAGCGCAGCTTGTTACCCATTGTCCCTTTGAACAAGTTACACCCAACATGATCAGCCTGGCCAGCTTTTTTCTCATCCTTTTGGGCGCATTCCTGTTTGTTTTCGGAGGCTATGCTGTGAGCTTGGCTGCAGGGATTCTGTGTCAGATCGGCTCAATTATGGATGGGTGTGACGGTGAAGTGGCTCGGTTGACATTTAGAACGAGCCGATTTGGCGCATGGATGGACACCTTATTTGATCGGTATGGCGATGCTGTAATTGTTATAGGGGTTAGTTACGGTTTCTGGCGATTCTATCCAACTCCTTGGGTGTGGCTAGGCGGAATCTTTGCCTTGACTGGCTTTCTCCTGGCCAGCTACACCAAGAAGGAGTATGCCATTCGCTACGGGGGAAGGTTTCCTAATAAGGGTGTGTGGGCAACATTGATCAAGCGGGACTTGCGGATATTCATGGTCTTACTTGGAGCTATTCTTGGTTACCCATACTTTTTTCTCTTGGCCATTGGGGCTGTCTCTCACCTTGGAATTGGGCGACTCTTCTGGCAAGTGTATAAAGGCAGGCAAACTGTCACTCGTTAGTTCCCAAATCCAGAGCTTGACAACCCTGTGTCGGCCTGTTAGGATTCGTGTCACAACAGGAGGAAGATGTGATGCAAGTTCAGACTACTATCTTGGAGGTGACAACAGCCAGTAACGCCCTTTATTACTACTTTATTTGGATGTTGTAGGTCACCTGGCAGTGGTTCTGTAAACTGCTAGTGGGCCTGGAAACCGGAAGTCCAAGGACCTCCGGTTTCTTGTCTGTAAGGAGGAAAGTGTGCTTGTGGTTGACAATCTTTCAAAATGGTTTGGAGGACTGCGTGCGGTGCATTGTTGTTCGTTTAATGTTAATCCGGGGACGATTACCGGGTTGATCGGGCCAAATGGAGCGGGGAAGACCACGGCGTTTGATCTGATTACCGGATTCCTCAAACCTGACCGAGGCAAGGTCTTTCTCGAGGATGAGAACATTACTGGCTTACCTCCTCATCTCGTTTTTCAGAAGGGTATTGCAAGGACATTCCAGATTCCGCGCGAGTGGAAGGCGATGACGGTAGTAGAGAACCTGATGCTCGTACCGACCGAACAACTCGGTGAACGGATTTGGAATCCCTTCCTACGCGGTCGACTGGTGTGCAACCAAGAGCACGCGATTCGGGAGAGAGCACACGAGGTCCTGGCATTTCTAGAACTGACAGAGCTTAAAGATGAGTACGCGGGAAGGCTCTCCGGTGGGCAGAAGAAACTACTCGAATTGGCCAAAACGATGATGGGCAAACCCAAGCTAGTCTTGCTCGATGAGCCTGGTGCCGGAGTGAACCGCACTCTCTTAAAACGTCTGGCCGATTCGATCTATCGCCTGTGCACGGAGAAGAAGACGACCTTCCTGTTGATCGAACACGACATGGATTTCGTGATGAAGCTCTGCAACCCAGTGATCGTGATGAGCGAAGGGCAGAAACTCGCTCAGGGGACACCAACAGAGGTGCAGAAGAAACAAGAGGTGCTCGACGCCTACCTTGGGGGTCAATATGTCGCTGTTGACAGTTAACGCGGTCACAAGCGGGTATGGAGACATGGAGATTCTTCATGGGGTCTCCATCGAAGTGGGGGCTGGCAAGATCGTCACGGTGATCGGCCCTAATGGAGCCGGCAAATCAACCTTGATGAAGACGATCTTCGGCCTGCTAACACCGACCGCGGGACAGATTACCTTCGCGGAAGAGGAGATTACAGGGCTTTCCCCCGACCTGGTCGTGCGGCGGGGCATGGCATACGTGCCCCAGGTGGAGAATATCTTCCCCTCGCTTACCGTGCACGAGAACCTGGAAATGGGGGCGTTCATCCTCACCGATGACTTCAGTAGACAGCTGGAGGAGATCTATGAGCTCTTTCCAATCTTAAAGGACCGTCGAAAGCAGCGCGTAGGGAAGATGAGCGGAGGTGAACGACAAATGGTGGCGATGGGACGGGCGCTGATGCTCGATCCGAAGCTACTGATGTTGGACGAGCCCTCCGCTGCCCTGGCTCCGAATCTGGCAGCGATGATCTTCGAGCGGATTGTCGCCATCAACGCGAGCGGTGTAGCGATCCTCATAGTGGAGCAGAACGCCAAGGAGTCCTTGAAGCTATCCGACCGTGGCTACGTCTTAGCCAGTGGTCGAAACCGCTTCGAAGATACAGGTGAAAACCTATTAGCCAACGAGGATGTGGGGCAGCTCTATCTCGGCGG
>Ga0315544_1001678_pt1 | contig 16748 bp, 11 predicted proteins | sample SalMarSW160130MG_2_FD_202543 | JGI IMG/M metagenome (GOLD analysis project Ga0315544, IMG submission 202543) | Salt marsh sediment microbial communities from the Plum Island Ecosystem LTER, Massachusetts, United States - Salt Marsh Sediment SW1601-130 ... | reverse complement strand
AGCGGGCGTGACATTATAGCGGATGTCATGGGTGTAGATAAAGAAAATGAAATTATTACTCAGGCAAAGGCTGTCGCATACTTCCATCCTATGGTTAGGACAGTTATCGAGATTGGAGGGCAGGACTCAAAGCTGATTTTCCTGGAGCGGGATGAAAAAAGCGGAAGAACAGTCATCGTTGACCATGCCCTTAATGAGATATGCGCTGCGGGAACTGGCTCTTTCCTTGATCAACAGGCATATCGTCTGGGGATTTCCATAGATGAGTTCAGCAGTTTAGCCACGAGAGCTGAAAAGCCGGCTACCATTGCGGGCAGGTGCAGTGTCTTTGCCAAATCTGACATGGTGCATTTGCAGCAAGAGGGGACATCACAGGAAGAAATAATAGCTGGGCTTTGCTATGCCTTGGCTAGAAATTACATAAGCAATTTAGGCAAAGGGAGGAGATTCGTAAAGCCAGTAGCCTTTCAAGGTGGCGTCGCTGCCAATAAAGGGGTGGTTAGGGCTTTTGAAGAACTGCTAGAACTCAAGCCTGGGGAATTGATTATTCCCGAGTATTTTAAGGTCATGGGAGCCTTCGGAGCGGCAATCACGGCCTCGGAGAGACAAAGTGACACGCCTATCAAACTTCAAATAGCAGCGGAGGTCTTGAGGCACTATTTAGCTAAAAAGGCCAGTGAAGCTGAGGTAGGGCATTTAAGGAGATTGATTTATAACGGGGATGGTTCTACTCCATTGGATGAGTGTCCTATTCTTAGAAAGCAACAAAAGAGTAAGGTGTATATAGGGGTTGATGTTGGCGCTGTTAGTACAAATATCGTTATTCTGGATGAAAACAAGAAGCTGCTGGCGATGAAGTATCTCATGACCGAGGGCAATCCCATTGAGTCAGTTAAGAAAGGATTAAAAGACGTAGGTCATGAAATAAAGGATTCTATTGAGGTCCAAGCTGTGGCGACCACTGGCAGTGGGCGTTATTTTATAGGGGACTTTGTCGGTGCTGATGTAGTGATTAATGAAATTACTGCCCAGGCTAAGGCTACACTAGATATAGATAAGACCGTAGACACCATATTTGAAATAGGGGGGCAGGATTCAAAATATATCCGCCTGAAGAATGGTGCAGTGGTAGATTTCGAGATGAACAAGGTTTGTGCTGCAGGAACTGGCTCCTTTCTCCAGGAACAGGCTGATAGATTGGACATAAATATTGAGGAGGAGTTTAGCAAGCTTGCTCTTAGCTCGAAAGCTCCTGTTGATTTGGGGACCCGGTGCACTGTTTTTATGGAATCTGATTTGATACACCACCAGCAGGTAGGTTCACCGAAAGTAGATCTCTTAGCGGGGCTTTCCTACTCTATTGCCAATAATTACATTGAAAAGGTGGTAGGGAATAAGAGAATTGGCGAGAGGATATGTTTTCAGGGAGGCGTTGCCGGAAATGAGAGTGTAGTGGCTGCCTTCGAAAATATTTTGGGGAAGAAGATTACGGTTCCGCAGAACTACAATGTAACCGGTGCCATAGGTGCTGCGTTGATTGCCATGGAGAGGAGACATGGGGATGGGAAAAGCAAGTTTGTCGGGTTTGACCTCACAGACCGGGAATATGAGGTCAAATCCTTTGAATGCCAGCATTGCCCCAACCACTGCGACATAAAAAAGATATCCATCGGAGGCGAATTCAAATCCTTTTACGGTGGTATTTGTGATAGATATGAGCTGAAAGGCGAAAAAACCGCTGACCAGGTTCTTCCCGATCTCTTTAAAGAGCGAGAGGAAATGCTTATGAACTATTATAAGGAGGATGAATTTGCCCCGAATTGTCCGGTAATAGGCATTCCACGAGTGCTCATGTTCTTTGAGCAGTTTCCATTGTGGGCTGCGTTTTTTGGGGAGTTGGGAGTTAAAGTGGTGCTGTCCGATAAAACTAATAGGAGGCTCATTCATAAGGGACTTCAAGAGGTTTTGGCTGAAGCCTGCTATCCGGTGAAGATTGCCTATGGGCATGTAGCAAATCTAATTGAAAAAGGTGTTGACCGTATATTCCTGCCCAGCATTATTGACCTGGAGAAGGATAGTGATGATGTAGCCAGGAGTTACAACTGCCCCTTGATTCAGGGTATCCCCTTCATGCTTAGACCTGCTTTTAAAGATAAAGCAAAAATTATAAGTCCTAGCATATTTATGGCAAAGGAAAAAGAGAACCTGAAGAGGGAAATGGAGAAGATAGGCAGGGAATTCGGAAAAGAAACGGGGGAAATTGCCTCAGCCATAACCGCTGCGGTTAAGGCTCAAGACGAATTCGGAAGGATTCGTCGAGAAAGGGGTCAAGAGATACTTAAGACCCTTACGAAGGATAATGAAGCCGTGGTGGTAATAGGAAAGCCTTACAATGTTCATGATTTGGCGCTGAATCTAAATATTGCCAAGCAGTTGCGACATCTAGGAATGCTAGCCATACCATTTGACCTACTGCCGCTGGATAGGGTTGAGCTGCCACCTCATTACTCCAACTTGGTTTGGAAGAATGAACAAAATCTTCTGCGGGCAGCGATGATAGCTAAGAATAACCACAGCTTGAATCCTATAATGATCACCAATTATGGCTGCGGTCCTGATGCTTTCTTCTGGAAGTATCTTGAGGAAACCATGGAAGAGGATCCTTATCTACTTCTGGAGGTGGATGAACACAGCGGTGATGCTGGAATGACCACCAGAGTTGAAGCCTTTCTTGATACCCTTGATAGACCGAAAACGCGGGTAAAGGAGGAAAAACAAGAAGACCTCAGTGTGATTAGATCCTCTGGTGGGATAAGTATCTTCAAACCAACAAAGAGGATTAGGGAACTAGATAAAACCTTTTACATCAGCTATGTTTCTGGACACTCCGTTATTTGGGCTGCCGCTCTCAACTCCGTGGGTCTAGATGCCCGGGTTTTGCCCGAGCCCGACAGATTATCGGAAGAGATGGGAAGAAGATACGTCTCTGGCAAGGAATGTCATCCCTATCTACTCACCACAGGGGATTTGGTCAGGATGACCGAACTTGATGATTTCGACCCCGATAGGGCAGCATTTATGATGCTTAACTTCGATGGTTCATGCAGGTTGAGTCAATATGCCTTGTCTCAGAAATTGGTTCTCAAGAGATTGGGTTTTGGGCATGTCCCTGTGATTGCCCCGGTTACCTCTATCCGCCGTGATGAATGCGCCGAATTGTTTGGATTAAAGTGGGCGGAAGCTATCTGGAAGGGTTGGCTAGCTACGGATGTCTTATTAAAGACGTTGTTTCACATTCGCCCTTATGAAGTAAATAAAGGGGAGAGTGACAGGGTTTACGCACAAGCCATAGAGGAGATAGCCTCTGGAATTATCAACGGGAAATTTTGGCAGGCTTTAAACCGCTCGATAGCAGCTATGGACGAGATTCCAACTAAGAATGAACATAGACCAATTATAGGTATCGTGGGAGAATTCTATACCTGTATGAACTCCTGGGCTAACAACGATATAATCAGAGAATTTGAGTCACTGGGTGCTGAGGTGAGGCTTGGGCCGACTACTACAGATTACTTAGTATATTTTAATGAGGTATATCCGGAGACTCACTTCTCTAGCGGAAAATATCTCTCTGCGCTTTATTACTATCTTAGAAGGTTTCCGTTTATGCACTGGAAGGGAAAGATTGAGGGAATGATGAAAGACGGACTTCCAGATTGCAGGATGCCTAGGGTTGAGGATTTGGTTACGCTTGCCGCTCCTTATGTAAGTGATGATATAGACCCGGTAGTAACGCTAAATGTGGCTAAGGCGAAAAATTATGCTATGCAGGGCTGCAGTGGTATAGCTAATCTCATCATTCTAAATTGCCTTTTTGGGACTTTATCCACTGCTATTTATAGAGGGATACAAAGGGAACACAACCGCATTCCCGTGCTCAACATGATATACGATGGGCTACAGCAAACCAACGCAAAGACAAGGATAGAGGCCTTTATACATCAGGCGAAGTTATACCACGAGAGATACGGTATGGTTCAATAAACTAGCACTTTGTGGAAGCTGAGATTGCGAATTTGTACAAAGCTGAGCTTGTCACGGCAGGCAAGGTTTAACCGCAGTAACGGGACGCAGAGACATTCCGACCTTTGGTGGTATTAAGTGGCGGACTGCCAGGTCAGGAGGGGGTAGGTCTGCTCATTAACTATATTCCAAGTATAGGCAGGGTTGGTTACGCCAAGAGCGACCGCGGATATGTCCCACGCCGCCCCTCGGAATGTGATGATGTTCTGCATTTCCGCAGTGGTCTTGCCTGTCCCGCCAGCCGAAGTGGCTTGTCCGCTGGTGTCGGTATCCCAGAGGGAGTTGCTAGCAGTGCCTCCCCAATTCACAGCCAGCAGACCACCAACATATTCATGGCCAGTCACGTTACTACTGGAATACGACTTGCTGACTGTGCCGAAATTCACTCCTACTAGACCGCCAACATAATAGTTGCCAGCCACGCTGCCTGCCGAATAGGAGTCGGTCACAGTGCCATCCCAATCGTTGATCGCCACCAGACTGCTAACAACCGAAGAGCCGGTCACGCTGCCAGTGGAGTAGGAGCCCGTGACGGTGCCTGAATTAGATCCCGTCAGACCTCCGACATAGTAGTTGCCGGTCACCCCGTCTGTGGAAAAAGAGTTGCTCACAGTGCCATTATTCCCTCCCACCAGGCCGCCAACATAGTAGTTGCCAGTCATGGTGCCCGTGGAATAGGAATCCCTCACGGTGCCGTAGTTACTTCCGATCAGACCGCCGACATTCCACTCGCCAGTCACGGTGTTTGTGGCGTAGGAGTCCCTCACAGTGTCGTGATTGCTTCCCACCAGACCACCGACATCCTGTTCGCCAGCCACGTTGCCTGTGACATAGGAGTCTCTGACGGGGCCGTGATTGCTTCCCACCAGACCGCCAACACCTGACGTGCCACTCACGCTGGCGATGGAATAGGAGTTGCTTACGGTCTCTGAATTAATTCCGACCAGACCGCCAACAGAATACCAGCCAGTGACACTGCCGCTCGAATAAGAGTTGCTCAAGCTGCCCTCATTGATTCCGACGAGACTGCCAGCGGAATACCAGGCAGTGACACTGCCGCTCGAATAGGAGTTGCTCACGGTGCCTGCATTAATTCCCGCCAAACCACCGACGGAATACCAGCCGGTGATGCTGCTGCTCGAATAGCAGTTGGTCAAGGTGCCCTCATTAATTCCGACCAGACCACCGACATCCCATTTGCCGGTCACACTGCCGGCGGAATAGGAGTTGCTCACCGTGCCCTTCCAGTTATATCCGATCAAGCCACCAGCGTAATCGTCGCCGCTTACGCTGCCGCTGGCATAGGAATTGGTCACTGTACCATCGTTTCCTCCTATCAGAGCACCAACCAGATAGGCACCGGCTACGTTTACATTCTCGACACCTAGTTGAGCGACCTTTGCACCGGAAGCGAGATATCCAAACAATCCGACTTGCGAAGCAGAATCAGCGTCGATGGTCAAGTTCAGGATCTTGTGACCATTGCCGTCAAACTCTCCGGCCAGATAAGGGATGTAGAAATTGGCTTCACTGCCTAAGTTCAGATCGTTTATCAGTCTAAATTTGAGGGGACTATCCTGACCGAATGTGAGCAGTTCTTTGAAATCACTGACATTATTCACCAGATAGCAACCATTCTCCTGAGAAAGCCTTTGATTGACGTCCAAGAACTTGTCATTAGCAAGCCACTGCTCAAAGTCTTCAGCGAGCAAAGCTCCAATGGTAATCATGTTTTCTCCATTAATCAGAACCTCGTCGTAATTATAGTGGGAGTTGCTGACAGTGCCGTGACTGCGTCCCACGAGACCGCCAAGGTACTGGTCACCAGTCACGCCGCCGCTGAAATAAGAGTTGCTCACAGTGCCCGAATTGTCTCCGACCAGACCGCCAACATATTGCTTACCAGCCACAGCGGCGCCCACCACTTCGACATTCTTGATGACCCCTCCCTCACCAACAAGACCGAAAAGGCCGACCTCATCTTCGTCAGGGCGGTCGACAAACAGGTCCCTTATCTCGTATCCCTGCCCGTCGAAACTCCCGGTAAAGGGGTTATCCGAAGTTCCAATCGGCTGCCAGCCCTTTCCTTGGTTGGCTGTCTTTCTCGCCAGCGTTGCATAACTGGCAGCAGTGGAATCGAGGTCGTTCATCAGAAGGTACCTACCAGCCGGGTTGTTCCTCATGGCATTCAAGTCATACCAATCCGATATTTGAATAGGAGGAAGAGTGCAACCTACCATGCCTGCAATTAAGGCTACCATGATCAAGAAGATGCTGACTCTTGCGAGGTCACGCTGTCTCCTGGAATCAAATTCTATCTTCATATTACACTTCTTGCGCTGTATTGACCGGGATTGCTGGGCTGACGTTCCTTAATCTGGCAGTGACCCGCCGCAGAGAAAAACAGAGTTAACACCATTTTAGTCTGAAGTTCTTTCGTCCGTGGCTCCAGATAAGCTATAGAGCTACCTAATCTTCTTACAACGACGATTGAGTTGATGCTCAACATTCCGAAGGAATTATTCAATATATAGTCAGTCTTGTCAATACTTTTGGGCTGGTTGGTAACCAAATTGTTAAGATGGCGCTTAAGGTCTAAGTGGTCCAGATTGATCGTAGGGCAGACGAGATGGTCTTCAAAATTTTGCCAGCGCTATTCTCTCTACCATTCCAGACCCAGCATAAGACAGACTATCCCGCTGCCAATACCCATCATGGCAACCTTATCACCAGGTTTAAGACACCCCTGGTCAATTCCGATAGCCATGGTAATGGGTAGGGAAACCGACCCAATGTTTCCCAGATATGCAAGAGTGGTGAAGTCTTTTGCCTTATCCAGTCCCAGGGTCCTGAACAATCGTCTGCTATGCAGGGCGCTAACCTGATGAGTAAAAAACCTATCTACGTCGGAGTCTTTCCATCCAAGCTCTTGTTTTGTGCCCTCCCACGTGTGAGGCACCAATTTTGCTCCATTTTTGAGTAGCTCTGTCGAGTCTGTGCGCATATCAAGCGAAATGCTCGGGTCGGATAGGCAGGTATCGGTTTCTATGCGACAAAGATCATTGTGTTGTGAGGCAGCGCGTGTTACCCCGCCAAGAAGCCTATGGCCGTCTCGCGATAGTGAGGAGTGAGTTAACACTGCTGCCACTGCTCCTGACCCCAAAGTCAAAGTGGCAAGGGCGAGTTTGAGCTTATCTTTGGTGGTGTCTGGGTCTTTCAAGAGTCTATCGATTGTTGCAGCAATAAGTGGTTTGCTGCTCTCACAGCCAACTACAATTCCTGCTCTTACCTGACCCAGCTCAATCATATTCGCCAAAGTTACCATGCCGTTGATGAAACCGAGGCACGCATTGGAGATGTCGAAAATGATAGCTTGGGGAGAAAGACCCAAAGAATCGTGGACCACAGTAGCTGTCGCTGGCTCCAGGAAATCGCGGGATACGGAGGTATGAAGCAAGCAGCCGATGTCTTCTTTCTTGACTCCCGACTTACTGATCGCTTTGTCTGCTGCTTTTGTGCTCGCTTGGCTTGGTGTTACTCCATCGTCCCAGAATCGTCGCTCGCGAATTCCCGTCATCATTTCCAGGCGCCCGTACGGCAGGTTCAATTTGTTGTATATTGGCGCCAGTCTTTCTTCCAGGCTCACTGATGTGACGATATGCTCGGGGAGTTCATAACCAAAAGACTCAACACAGACCTTCTTGTACTGCATTCAATAACTCTACTTTTCTCTCACCAGTGTCGTGAGGAACTGTGCCGTGAATAGGTATGTCAACTCGACAGGCTCACTTTCGCCTGCTCGACACTAATTTCGGAATATGAAACTTTGTTCTGAGATTGTCCCACCTTCCCATAGACTCCGGCGGAATTATCTCATCTGGAATGTACTTCCCTACTCCAGCAATGACAGCACAGACCTTTCTCGAGTTCGCTACCTCGTCGGGCACGTACTCATCAGCGGCAGCAATAGCGGTGGCGCGCAGTCTAGCGGAAGCTAATTTCTTGACCACCTTGATTGCGAAGGAAATCAGTCTATTCGGAACACGTTTATCCAGGAAGTTGAGGCCGAAGAGCAGCAGTCTATCAGGAGCGCATTTATCTACTGCTTTCACAAGAAGAGAGAATCCCTTCTTCGCCAGAGATCTAACTACAGAATCAAACCTGGGCTTGTGTTGCTGTGCTGCCGTGTTCTCTGTCATATCCTCTCCCGGACACTATATTCTTATCATGTTTTGCTCCTAATTGTCAATTACAATAACTTATGGCTGCGTTCGTTTCATCTAGACAGGTTCCTCCTGCCCTTAGCCTTCCAGCCTTGGTGAGATTATGCTACCGTCTCACCTCTTCAGGAAAATCAGTGTGAAGCTACCGTGAAACGGTTATTGAATGTGTATTGGGCTATCGTTTACCATTGAGTGAAGTCGAGTGTAGGTGAATCGCTGCTCTTTGGGTGAACAACCTTGACACTGCATTGATGGTCAGGTGGCAATACCACTTATGATATGACCTCAAATCAGAGCGAGTCCGCAAATGGAGGTGCTGAATGACATTTGTCATCGTGCTTGTCGTTGTCCGCATTCTATTTCTCAGTGGTTGCTATCTCTTCGCCTTTGGGGTGAACCTCGAGGTCAAAGGCTTGGAAACTGCGAAAGAAGTCGTCAGAAATCCGCTCTTTTCGGGACTATTCATGATTCTGGGAGCATTGTGTATGGTTTTCTCGCTGTGGGTGCTCCCTTTTTTGAGGCAAGCATTATCCTGATAAGGCTCGTATCAAGTCGACTAATTGACATGCTGCACTGACCAGGGTAAAATGCATTGTTTTGATATGGCTGATGTAAAGCTTGGTTCAGGCGAGAGTTTCGAGGCGCTGCTGCGTAGATTCAATAGGCAGGTGCAGCAAGACCGCATTTTGGCCGAAGTTCGCCGCCGCAAACACTTTGAAAAACCTAGTGAAGAGAAGAGAAAGAAAGCGGCAGCGAAAAGGCGGAAGAGCTTCAGATAATTAGCCCTGAAATAGTTCAAATTTCGTAGGGTCCGCGATTTGTTCATTGATATCCCCGAGGTCACCGTCGAAAAGAGGATGGAACTTCCATGAGTCCCGGTAACCAAGAAATAACGCTTAGGGATAAGATTCAGGAAGCCCTCAAGGGGGCACTTAAACGACAACAAGTAGTGGAAGTCTCTACATTAAGGTTATTATTAGCTGAAATAAAGAATGCTGAGATTGCGCAGCAGAAACCTGCTGACGACGACAGAGTGCTTGATGCTATTGCAAAGGAAGCAAAACGTCGCCGGGAGAGCATCGAAGCCTTTAAGAAGGGGAATCGTGGCGATTTGGTGGCGCAGGAAGAAGCGGAACTGGCTGTTCTTATGAGTTACCTTCCCAAACAGATGAGCCGTGAAGAGGTCATCGATGTGGCACGGCAAGCGATGGATGCGGTTGAAGCCAAAGGGCCGAGCGACAAGGGCAAGGTGATGGGTCAGCTTATGCCTCAACTCAAAGGCAAAGCTGATGGCAAAGAAGTCAGCGAGATAGTTTCAGAGTTGCTCGCTGCGCGCTAGGCTTAGAAGGCGAGCGAGGTTTCTAAATTGTGGAGTGATGGCGGTAAAGAAGCACCGCCATTCTTCTTTATAGTATGAAATTTGGAACCGTTGTTTTTCTTAGAACTTGAGCTGATCGAGATTGCGATCCTCAGAAATCGGGACAAAAGGGAATAAGTTTCGGTGTTGGAATTTGGGATCTGGAATTTGTTTAGAGCTTAGAACTTGAGATTTAAGTGAATGGAAGTTTCTCCATTTCGAGGTATACGCTATAACCAAAGGATGGTTGGTGATCTAGCCCAGATTATCTGCCCCCCGTACGATGTTATCACTCCCGAACAGCAAAGACTTTACTACGAAAAGAGCGATTACAACGCCATTCGCCTGGAATTCCCCGAGCTGGCAGGTGATAGATATCAAAGAGCAGCTATCACCTTTCAGCAATGGTTGAAGCAAGGAATTCTTCAGCTTGACAAGGTATCCAGCTTCTATTTGCATGACCATCGTTTTGAGTATTTAGGAGAAAAGAGGGTAAGGCGCGGGCTAATAGCTCGCGTCAAGCTCGAACCCTGGGGCAGGGGTATATATCCCCACGAAGAAACATCTGCTAAAGCTAAAAGTGATCGTTTGCAGCTAATGCGAGCTTGCCGAGCTAACTTCAGCCCATTGTTTTCTCTTTACCAAGATTCTGAGCAAAGAATTACCTCGATATTATCTGAGACATGCCGAGCTAAGCCCATGGTTGAAACATCAATTCTCTCTCCCTCGACGGGAAAGGGTCCGGGTGAGGGTGTGGAAGCTCATACTCTATGGGCGATAACTGACCCAAAAATCAAGCAGGAGCTAAGTCAGCTTCTATCCTCTGAGCCGATTTACATTGCTGATGGTCATCACCGCTACGAAACAGCCCTAGATTATCAGCAAGAAAGAGAGCAGCAGCAATCTCTAACTGGCAAAGGAGCCTTTGATTATGTGATGATGGAATTAGTTGAGTTTTCTGACCCGGGACTAATTGTTTTACCTCTGCACAGGCTGGTGCGTGGTATAGAATCTTCCATCTTGGTGGGGCTGGGAGACAGACTTAGGAGCTACTTTGCCCTTGAGTCCGTTCCCTTAAAAGCTGGTAGCTCCGAAGCATCAGGGCTGCCAACTGATAGCTGTTTGGGAATCCTGGGTTTGCAGCCTGGCTCATTGGTCGTATTGAAGAAACGTCAAGATATTTCCCTCGAGGCCATGATGCCCGGTAATAAGTCTCAAGCTTATCGAGAGTTTGGCGTTAGCATTCTCAATCATATTATCTTGGGAGATGTCCTGAGCGGGGCGAAGGATCTAGACTTAGCTTATACGGTGGATTTGAAAGAAGCCTGCCAGCAGGTAAGGGATAGCAAATATCAGTTAGCTTTTCTGGTAAATCCTCCGCAGCCGGAGATGATCAAGGCTGTTGCCGATGTTCAGGACAGGATGCCACGCAAATCGACCTACTTTCATCCCAAGCTCCCTGCCGGTCTAGTCATGAATCCCCTGGACTGAGCAAGGTTGCAGGAAAGACAGTCTAAAGCTTTACTGCTTTGGCGCTGTAAACACCAGGAAGGGCGCGTATCTCCTGCAAGTCCTCTTCACCCAGGGGCTCATCCAAGGCTAAAATCATGAGAGCTTTTCCTCGGGGCTGAAGTCGAGATAGGTGCATGGAGCTGATATTGATATCGGCTTTGCCCGTTATGTTGCCGATGGCACCAACAAGTCGGGGCCGATCGAGATGGTCGCAGAAAAGGAAATATCCCCCAGTGGGCACGATATCCATCCAGAAGTCATTAACCTGGACAATGTGGATCTCGCTATCTCTAACTGTGCCCGATATTGTAGCGGTTCCTACATTGGTATTGATCTCCATAGTGAGCAAGTTGGAGTAATTCTGACAGGTCGCCTCTCTTTCTTCGCTGATCTTCAAGCCACGCTGAGCGGCGATAAGACGAACGTTGACCAGGTTGATTCTCTCCTCGCTTGCCTGCTGCAATAGACCGCTGATGAGGGCCGTCTTAATAGGGTTGCAATCGTAGTTGCTTACTCCGCCGCTATACTTGATGTGTGTTGAGTTTATTTGTCCCTCCATTAATTGGCTGGCAAGATTGCCGATAGTTGCAGCTGCTTTCATAAATGGCACCAATTCAGGGGCTACGTGTGGAAGGTTAACAGCGTACTTGCTGAATTGTCCTTGAAGCACGGCCAAGACTTCTTCAGCGATGTCTTTGGCTACGCTGGTCTGAGCTTCGATTGTAGAGGCGCCTAGATGAGGAGTAACGATTATCTTATCTTCTTTGAATAGGGGACTATCTGTCACTGGCTCATGGTCAAAGACATCGAAAGCAGCACCAGCTATTTTTCCAGCCTTAAGTGCTTTGATTAGCGCTTCCTCGTCAATCACTCCGCCCCGGGCACAGTTGATAATCCGAGCTGTGGGCTTTAATTTTGCTAACTCCTTACTTCCAATTAATTTCTTGGTAGTTGCAGTCAGCGGCACGTGGAGAGTGATAAAATCAGCCTCTTCGAGAAGCTGCTCCAGGGACACCAGGTCTACTTCGAGATTGCGGGCATAGTCTTGGGAGACAAAAGGGTCGTGGGCAATAACGCGCATTTCAAAGGACTGAACTCGTTTGGCTACTTCGGAGCCAACATTACCCAGGCCGATGATGCCCAGTGTCTTATTTCTGATTTCCGTGCCGACAAATTCCTCTCTTCGCCATTTACCTGATTTGAGGTGACTATCCGCTTGTGGCACATTACGTGCCAGGGCGAGCATGAGGGCGATGGTATGTTCTGCGGCAGCTATAATATTGCCTGTGGGGGCGTTGACCACCACAATGCCCGTCCTGGTAGCGGCATCGACGTTGATGTTATCTATGCCCACCCCGGCTCGACCGATCACCTTGAGTTTCTTCCCCGATTCAATAACCTCTGCCCCTACTTTGGTCTGGCTGCGGACAATCAAAGCATCATAATCACCGATTATCGCCTTAAGCTGCTCAAGCTCCAACTTCGTCTTGACATCGACTTGAGCGCAGCTGCGCAGAACTTGAATTCCTTCTTCGGCAATTGGGTCAGCGACTAAAATTTTCATCTTCTTAAGTATAAATCCCAAATCCTAATCTCTAAACGCTAAACAAATTCAAATTTCCAAATTCCTAGATTCAAAACCCTTATGTTTTAGTCATTGGGATTTTGAGCTTCTATATTGTTTAGCATTTCGTATTTAGTGCTTAGGATTTCTTCGCCTTGGGTAGAGCTTTGTTCAACGCCTCCAGTACGGACTTGATGTCCTTTTCATATACTAAGCCGAGATGACCAATTCGGAAGATCTTGCCTGATAATTTTTGCTGACCGCCGGCAATGATCACCTCATACTCTTCACGGAGGATCTGAATCAATTTGGGGACATCAGTCTTGTCCGTGGCATGTACTGCTGTCACTGTGTTGGAAGCATATTTCTCGTCAGGGAAAAGGGATAGACCCAATGATTTTACGCCGTTTCTCGCCGTCTGGGCCACTTGGGCATGCCTGGCGAATATATTGTTCAGTCCCTCGCTTAACATTAAATCTAGAGTGACATCAAGAGAATAGAAAATGGAGATAGCCGGTGTCCAGGGAGTTTGCCCTTTCTGGAGGAAATCTTTGGCTTTGCTGAAATCCCAATAATAGCGTGGCATTTTCGCTTTAGCATGAGCCTGCCAGGCTTTTTCACTTACACTAACCATGGCTAGTCCGGGAGGCACCATCCATCCTTTCTGGGAACCAGTGACCACAACATCGCAATGCCAGTCGTCGGTAGGCAAATTGATGCAGCCTAGGCTTGAGATAGCGTCAACTAGGAGAAGTCTATCGAATTTCTTGACCACGGTGCTTATCTCCTTGATGTCGTTGGTCATCCCTGTGGATGTTTCATTATGAGTTGCCAGTACCGCATTGATATTGCCATCTGTCTTCAATGTTTTTTCTACGGCATCAAGGCTGACTGGCTTTCCCCATTCAAAATTCAAGCGGATTACTTCAGCGCCATATCTTTCGGCAATATCGGCAAAACGCTCACCGAAGGCTCCGTTGGCGAGAGATAGAACCTTATCGCCCGGCGATAGAGTATTAACAATGGCTGCTTCCAGGCCGCCGGTACCCGAAGCGGTAAGTACAAAAACATCTCCCTTGGTCTGAAACGCTTGTTTTAATTTCTCCGTTATTGAATTGAGAATCTTGCCGAATTCGCCTCCCCGATGGTTTATCATTTGCCGCCCCATGGCCTCAAGGGCTTGTGGCGGGCAAGGCGTTGGTCCCGGAATACGTAGCTGCATTTTCATCAACTCCTTTCTATGAATTGGCGGTTTCCCACTTCCTTTTCGCACTATCAACCATTTTCAGGAAACCCCGTTTGCCTACCTTTATAATACTCCCATCCTTTAAAATCACTTTATCGGTGCTGACTTTCTCTCCATTGACCTCGATAGCACCTTGGGCTAGCAAACGTCTTGCTTCTGACCGGCTCTTAACTAGACCGGCATCAGATAGCAAGCTTGTAATGTCTCTCCAAACCTCAGCATTAGCCCTGAGGTCACCGGTAGCACGTAGTTCGACTGTTGTATGTATTTCTTTAGGTATCTCCCTTTTCTGGAATACCCGGGTAAAATGTTCTTGTGCCTCATCGGCTGCCTGTTTACTATGAAACTGCCTGACAATTTCATGGGCTAATCGCCTTTTGAGGTTCATGGGGTTAACCGAGTGAGTCTGCAATTGCCTCTTGAACTCAACCATTTCCTCTTCGGGAACGTCGGTCACGAGCTGAAAATAATCCAGGATAAGGGAGTCGGGGATGGACATCACCTTGCCGTATATTTCCTGGGGAGGCTCAGCAATGCCTATGTGGTTATGCAAGCTCTTGCTCATCTTCTGATGACCATCAGTACCGATCAGTAGGGGAACAAGGAAAACTTGTTGCGGAGGTTGCCCTGTGCTCTGCTGGAGCTCTCTCCCCACAAGGCAATTGAATTTCTGGTCAATGCCACCGAATTCAACATCGGCTTTGATAGCCACCGAATCATAGCCCTGAAGCAAAGGGTAAAGCATTTCAGTTAGGGATATGGGGCTGCCCGAGCCGTAGCGTTTGTTGAAATCCTCTCTGGCTAGAAGTTGGGCGACGGTAAATTTTCCAGTGAGCTTAATCACTTCATCCAGGGTGAACTGGGAAAACCACTCGCTTTGCCATCTTAGCTCTGTTTTATCCTTGTGTACCACCTTGAAGAACTGTTCCATGTAAGTCCGAGCATTTGCCTGTATTTCATCGGGGGAAAGCATAGGGCGTGTAGCTGACTGACCACTGGGGTCGCCAATCCTGGCTGTCCAGTCCCCGACTATAAGAGTGACTTTGTGTCCTAGCTCCTGGAATTGACGCAACTTTCTCAGGCCTACTACATGTCCGAGGTGGATATCAGGAGCACTGGGATCGAAGCCCTGTTTCAGGTTCAGAATTCTCCCCGAGTCGAGCAACCCCAGTAGCTCGGCCTCCGTTATGATTTCAGTCACTCCTCGTTTTAATAGGGTGCCAAACCTTGTATCAGTCATTTTAAGTCTTTGACTAGAAGTGTCTCTACTTCTTGAATATCTTTTTCGATTTGTGTCCTTAGCTCTTCAGGAGAAGAAAAACGTTGCTCATCCCTTAATTTTTGCACGAATTCTACCCTCATCTCTTTGCCATATAAATCACCTTTATAGTTTAAGAGGTGAGTTTCCACCGTTTTTTCTCCCTTCCCGAAGGTGGGACGGATGCCAATATTAGTTGCTGAAGGGAACTGCTTGTCGTCTACTTGAGTGATAGTAGCATAGATGCCATCGCTTGGTAATGCTTGTTGCGGCTTTATATCCAGGTTAGCGGTGGGAAATCCCAAGACCCGGCCACGTTTATCAGATGTGGTGACCTTGCCTCTCAGATAGAAATAGCGCCCCATTAACGTTTGTACTCTCCTCATATCACCTTGAGCTAATGCTTGGCGGATGAGAGTGCTGCTCACTACTTCACCATTGATTGTATAGGGCCGGATAGCTTCCACGCTGAACTTCATTTCAGGCCCCAGGGTGCGGAGCAGTTTTATATTGCCTTCCCCGCCTCGTCCTAAGGCGAAGTCGGGGCCCACCACGATGCCTTGCATTTTTAGATATTTCTTGAGCAAAGACATAAAGTCCCGGGCGCTTAGCTGGGCTACCTTGGGAGTGAAAGTGAGCACCGCAACTATTTTTACGCCTAGCTCCTCAAGAGCCCTGACTCTATCCTCTAGGTTACTAAGCCAAGGTAATTGATTATGTGGATGCAGAACGGATTGCGGATGAGGGTCAAAAGTAACTACTCCGCTTAGCAATTTTCTCTCCGCTGCTCGCTGCTGCAATTCTTCCAGCAGGTAGCGATGCCCCGCATGGACACCGTCAAACACGCCTATGCTAAGGAGTGTTTCCCCCTGAGGAGTCATATTGGCTAGCTCCCGCTCGATTTCCATGGTCTCTGGTGTTAGGGTTTACTCTTTGCGCTGTGAGTAGCTAGCTGTCTATTTCTAGCTTGGGCTATGGGCAATAGTTGAGACATGAGGAGTCGAAAGCTATCAAAGTTGAGTGATTGAGGGCCGTCGGCAAGCGCCATGTCAGGATTGGGATGTACTTCTATGAGAAGTCCATCTGCTCCGGCAGCTACTGCTGCTAGCGCTAGGGGAGGCACTAGGTACCATTTGCCCGTAGCGTGGCTGGGGTCAGCGATAATTGGCAAATGGCTGACCTTTTCGATAATTGGTATTGAGCTGACATCCATAGTATTGCGGGTATGGGTCTCAAAGGTTCTGATACCTCGTTCGCAAAGAATAACCTGCTCGTTGTCTTGAGCCAGAATATATTCAGCGGCTAACAGCCACTCTTGAATAGTAGAAGACAAACCGCGTTTGAGCAACACTGGCTTCCTTGTTTTGCCCACCTCATCGAGCAGGATGAAGTTTTGCATGTTTCTGGCGCCGATCTGAAGTATATCAGCGTATTTGGCTACCAAATCCACTTGGTCCGGCGACATGACTTCGGTAATCACGGGCATCTTGTTTTCCTTTCCTACT
>Ga0315544_1001672_pt1 | contig 16800 bp, 13 predicted proteins | sample SalMarSW160130MG_2_FD_202543 | JGI IMG/M metagenome (GOLD analysis project Ga0315544, IMG submission 202543) | Salt marsh sediment microbial communities from the Plum Island Ecosystem LTER, Massachusetts, United States - Salt Marsh Sediment SW1601-130 ... | reverse complement strand
CTGAATATAAAATCCTTTTTCATACTGCTCCGTGCCGACGCGCATTAGATACTGCACCACATTACGCATTGTCTGATCGTCATCAGCTTGCTCGGTTTGAGATAGTGCTACTTGCGGGGAAAACGCCAACAACAGTAAAATTAATAGCGGTACAATCGACAAAAACCCCCTGCCGAAAGGTTTGAATAAACAAATCGACTTGTCCAAAACTAACCTCCTGCCAGAAAAATCACCCTCATGGGATAGTGTTACAACCTGTACAGTATCCACAACCTCCAATTCAAAAGATAGGTTGGACTTACGATAACCTAATTTATATAAAATTATAATATTTTGCAAGAGAAAAATTCGATTTGTAACCTTTTAGCCGATAATATCCTATGCAATAATGATGAAACTGTAAAGTCTGCTAAAATGGATGCCAAATTCGTCGCTTGATAAATGGTGTGCTATCGACAGCCTTAGAGTGATCAAAACGTAAATTTGACTATCCTTAGTGGTAGAAAGGCTGATATGAGCAAAATTCCCACAATATTATCGGTCGAAACTTCAAGCAGAATAGGGTCAGTCGCGCTGGCAATTGGGGATAGAGTAATCGGCGAGAGCAATTTTTCCGCCCCTCTCAGACACAGTGCTGAGATTTTCCCGATAGTTAAAGAGCTACTCGGACGATTCGGCTTTGAGGCCGAGCAAATCAACGAGGTATATATATCCGTCGGCCCTGGCAGCTTCACCGGCTTGCGGATCGCTGTGACCTTGGCAAAAGCGATGTATCTTGCCAAGGGTACGCAGGTCGTAGCAGTCGATACAATGGACGTAATAGCTTCTAACGTCATAGATATTACGAAAGGTAGGACCGAGAGAGCCTGCGAGGAGAAATCGCATTGGATCGGACAAGATAGAATCGCTGTGATCCTGGATGCAAAACGAGGCCAGTTCTTCATAGCTGCGTATCAGCGAAGAATCCGGAATAAAAGCAAGAAATCTCAAGTCGAAAAGCATTCGGTACAAAAAAGGCAAAGCGACCAGCAAGTTGACCCCGCTCAAAAATCATGGGAGAAAATTCTTCCAGATTGCCTACTAACTTCAAATGAATTTATTGAAAGTTTTTCTCGCAAGGACATGCCTATTTGTTTACTTGGAGATGGTCTGCTGTATCACTGTGATAAATTCAAGGGCGAAGGTATTGAATTCTTTGACCAAGCATACTGGAGACCGCGTGCAGAAAAAGTTCATTTGCTCGGCCGACAGAAAGCAAAAGCAGGTGAGTATTCTGATCCTGTGACATTATCGCCGATATATTTGCGCGCACCACAAGTTACGTTCAAGACACGGTGACATCTGAAATGACAGCCCCAGCGTGGCTTGATAATCAGTCAGTTAAAAAAAAACAACTAAACAACACCTGCTGCGGCAAAGATCAGCCAAAGAAGACGAACATCAGGATACCAGCAAGAACAACACCTGCAGCAGGCAGGAAAAGCTTTATGATTATCTTTAACAGCGAAGACTCAAAGTAACTGGCTGAGAGAGCAACGCATAAGTGTACCGGCGTAAGCCAAAGTCCAAACAACAAACCCGAAAATGCCAACACTTCACGTCCCATTTTGACATCAGAGCCGGTGCCTATGAACGTGAGTAGAAATGGGTAGGTAATCGCGACCGTCGGCATTGTCACGCCAGTAGCGAAGCTAACCAGCATAGGCAACAGAAGCAAAAATAGATACGCTGGCAAATGTGCGCCGGTGAAAAACTGCACGACACTGCCAATGGCACCGCTGGCCTGGAGAATGAGCTTGAAAAGCAGCGCACCAAAAATCAATAAAACCATATCAGGTTCACGTCCGGCTCGAAAAATCGGACGCCATTTACTTAAAGACACTTTATGCAAAAATAACAACCCGATAATAGCCAGGAAGATACCAATGGCTGGAGGTAAATCGAAAATGATGTAGCAACCGGCTGTAAACGCTATCGGCCAGAAGGCATGGGCAAAAACTCTGACACTATGGCTAAGGAGTAGTTTATCGTGTTGATCGGACTGACGCTTTGGGGGAATTCCAAACATCAGCAGCACAAAGACACCGCCAAATATACCTGCGCCGGTCAAAACAATATGATAACGCAAGAGAGTCAATGCCGAGACACCAAGCATACCCTGGATGAGTGGTACGGCAGGGAAGAGCGGCCAGATAGGCTCCCATTGATGACGGAAAAAGAAATTGATTGCTGCAAGCCGGCTACGACTAACGCCTATCCTGTCACCCGCCTGGCGGACCATCGGGGCAGAGAGCATGATGCCTCCGGGTGTGGGAAGCATACCCATCATTAATGGTATCATAGCCAGAGCAAGCCTGCGACTCCTGAACAATCCCTGCATGGCAGGGATGAGCTGCTGCGAGAGTCCGATTTGCTCCATAGCGGCCCCAAGAACATTGACCAACAGCAACAAAGCAGTTAGTGATATAAATAGGAAGACCGTTGTATGTGTAAGGGGGCCTTTATGCCATTCTGCCGCTACTTCGTGAATGACCTGCTGTGGCGAAGAACGTAGAAGCAAGCCAAGCACACAAGCTGTAATTAACATAGATAAGCCGAGCTTGACCCTGAGCCTTAAAAGAATGGCCAGTACGCCCAAAGCAATCAATATGGTCGCAAATTCGTACATAAGGAACCTTAAGAATGTACAATTAAGTTAAAGGCTCGGCTTGAAGATATGCCGTCGTGGTACAGTAACGAAATCTACAAAATACGTCAAGACTTACACTGTACAGACGCCAGCAAGAGAAAATACACCGGAATTAAAGACGAAATCGCTCCCGATATGGCGACAAAAAATCACGACTATCCATAGTTAAAGAAATGTAATCGGACGTAAGAAAAGCTCAACAACTGTAGATGAGTAGCCGAAATACAGGGGGTAAGGAGCTATAAAAGATTGGCACAAAAATTAATTACTCAAACTGACCTATTTACTAACATTATTATTGATAAGTCTTTTATACGCCTCAGGCGTATTAATTTGCAAAGACATATATCGCCTTGTCATTCTGAGCCCTTCGCTGGTCTCAAGGGTAAACTCCACGAAGTGAAGCGAAGAATCTGGCCAGAGAAAATATGGGTTTTCTTTTGCTAAAGACGGATGCTTCGCCTTTCGGCTCAGCATGACAATAAAAACGGTCGGTTTGAGTTAATTAAATAATGATTAATGTTTTTTTTGGAGAGAAGCAATGAATAGATACATTTTTAGCACAGTAATTGCAGCAATGTTCATCCCTACAACAGCTTTTTGCCTGATATTTGAGCCTGAAGAAGACCCAGAACACGACATGCACATGCGGCAGATGCGAATGGAGCTGGAAGAACGTGAGGCGCGGATAGACTTTGAGCGAAAAATGCGGGAACTGGAGCTGGAAGAACGACGTATTAAAATGAAGCATGCTCGAGAGAAAAATAAGTATTAGCCACATCCACTGCTTCTGCTTGTCGCTGTGGTACATGTTTTTACGGCAATATGGGTCTATCTTGATATAAGGCAGCGTAACCGCGGGTCAGGTCTGTGGATTGTGCTTGCGCTTCTCGCTGGTCTGCTTGGGACATTAGTATACGCTGTTGTCCGGATTGGTGACACAGAAAAGAAAAAGGGCTGATCAGCACTGATTGATTTTCTAATACTTACACTGCTCTGTTGAAAAGAGTTCAGAATGTCATTTCGAGCGAGCCGCAGGCGGGTCGAGAAATCCATTTTTGGGTAGATTTCTCCACTTCGCCCCTTTGGGGCTTCGGTCGAAATGACGGTGGGCTTTTCAACAAAGCATACTTCCATCTCAAACTAACTCAGCCTAAAAGCCAGGGCCAGGTAATCCTGAGATAGCAGTAATCCTTCAGCGCGTTACCGCTTAAAACTTACTGTTATCACGCATAAGATTTCCCTTTCACAACGACAGCCTTAGCATTTACAATTAAAACCGAAGCAGAGGATGGGTCGGGATGTGAACTGACCAACTTGCAAAGAGTTAGGTGAGGTAGATATGGAAATCTACAATCTCGTGAGCCTTTCAGGGATATTTGCTCTTCTTGGATTTGCATGGATTCTCTCGAATAAAAAGAGGAATATGAACTGGAGGGTAATCATTTGGGGCATAGGATTACAATTACTGGTTGCAGCTTTTATATTCATTGTTCCAGCAGGAACGAAACTTTTTTTAGTAGTAAATGATGTAGCCGTGAAGGTTCTTGATTCCGCCTCGGCAGGAGCAAGGTTTGTTTTCGGGCCTTTGGCGATTCCACCCGGCCAAACAACCGAAACAGAACAACAATCACTAGGACCTATCCTGGCTTTTCAGGTTTTTCCTACGATCATCTTCTTTTCAGCACTAATTGCGATTCTGTACTACTTCGGAATAATGTCTCTTATTATTAGAGTCTTCGCGTATGTGTTCACGAAACTTATGAGAATATCAGGTGCGGAATCCCTTGTCGCGGCTAGCAATATTTTTGTGGGGATTGAGTCCTGCCTTACGGTCAAGCCATATCTGGCAAGAATGACGCGATCTGAGCTTTGTACGGTGCTAACGGCTGGAATGGCTACGGTTGCCTCAAATGTGCTGGCTCTTTACGTGTTTAACCTTATGGGTGTGTTCCCTACAATAGCGGGACATTTGGTTTCGGCGTCTTTGCTATCAGCTCCTGCGGCACTTGTGATGTCAAAGATTATTATGCCTGAAAGCGAAGAGCCAGAAACACTCGGCGCACACGTTAAGCCATACTACGAGAAAGACAACAGTGTATTCGAAGCGATAATCAACGGCGCAAATGCCGGCGTCAGAATGATTGTCGGTATTGTAGCGCTACTGATAGCAGTGATTAGTATAGTTGCGTTGATAGATCTGATCCTCTCCTTGATAGGACAGTACGCAAATCCACTTTTCGGCTTTGAAGGCCAGTGGTCCTTAAAGGCGATCTTGGGCTACATCTTTTACCCAGCGACGATAGTATTAGGAGTGCCACCGAGCGACGCAGGAGTAGTCTCTAAAATAATCGGCGAGCGTCTGATTGTTACAGAGGTTGTGGCTTATAATGACTTTGCGGCAGTGTTAAAAGAAGATTTATTGCAGCATCCACGATCAGCGGTGATTACTGCGTATGCTTTATGTGGATTTGCTCATCTTGCATCTATGGCAATATTTGTCGGGGGTATTTGTGCGCTGGCTCCTGAACGGAGCCGAAACATAGGAGCGATCGCAGTACGGGCACTAATAGCAGCAACCTTAGCGTGTCTTTTAACTGCCTGCGTTGCTGGAACATTTTTTACAAAAGGATCGATCCTGCTGGGAAAATAAACATGTTTATAAAACATCTGAAAGACTGCTGTGAATTCATGGCCGGTGACAGTAGTATGCTGCGAGAACTTCTGCACCCGGATAAGGCAGATTTGAAAATTCGGTACAGCATTGCTCATGCAAATGTGGCTGTTGGACAGACAACGAAGCCACATAAACTAAAAAGCTCGGAAGTATACTACATCACAAAGGGACAGGGTCTTATGCACATAGATGAAGAAACTTCCGAGGTTAGCGCAGATTGTGCCGTTTATATTCCGCCCGGTTCGATGCAATATATCGAGAACACAGGTGACTCAGATTTAACGTTCCTTTGTATCGTGGATCCTGCGTGGCAGCTGGAGGATGAGGAAGTGTTCGATATTAATAGTTCGTAGTTCATTGTCCATGGTTTGTTATGTGCCAGCTATTCGCAGTTAAGCACATCATAATAGATCGCCCAGTTTGCAGCTAACCTGTATGCCTACTGCAACGTCAATCACATTTCTAATCTACTTTGTAATTCTACTCGGCATCGGTTTGTATTTTTACCGCAGCAGTGTAAGCATCGAGGATTATCTACTTGGTGGCCGGGGGATGGGGGCATGGGTTACCGCCCTTTCGGCACAGGCAAGCGATATGAGTGGATGGCTCCTGATGGGGCTGCCAGGGGCAATATACCTGGGAGGAATGGGTAACGTCTGGATCGCCATAGGTCTTTTTATCGGGACGGTACTGAACTGGAAGCTGGTGTCGGCTCGGTTAAGGATTTACACACAAAAGACAAACACGATAACGTTGCCATGTTTTTTTGAGGCGCGATTCGGGGACCGAACAGGTTTGCTACGGGTGGTCTCGGCAATAATAATTTTGATATTTTTCACTATATATGCATCGGCTCAGCTGGTTGCAACAGGCAAACTTTTTGAATCGACTTTCAGCGTTTCATACGCAACGGCAGTGCTCATAGGTGGGATAGTTATAATCGCCTACACCTTTCTCGGGGGATTTTTAGCTGTGTGCTGGACTGACCTGTTCCAAGGTACACTTATGGTCCTGGCTTTGCTGATAGTTCCACTGCTGGCGTACATAGATATTGGAGGGATTAGTACAATAAGCAAAGCCATGTCACTCAAAGGCACACAGATTAAACTGTTACCACAAAGCAGCGCAGCAGTATTAGCTGTTGTCTCAGCTATGGCGTGGGGATTGGGGTACTTTGGTCAGCCACATATCCTGACAAGATTCATGAGCGCTAAATCAGTCAGGAAACTAACAAGGTCGATGGTAATTGCTATTATCTGGGTATTTTTATCGCTGTCGGGAGCAGTATTAATCGGATTTATCGGTATTGGTATGTTCGAGAATTTAAACATTGCCGAAGGGGAGCACGAAAAGGTCTTAATATATATGATAAGAAAAGCGATACATCCGTGGCTGGCAGGGATAATGCTCGCAGCGATCCTGTCAGCTATAATGTCAACAATAGATTCGCAGCTTTTGGTCTGCTCATCTGCGTTAACAGAAGATTTCTATCAGAAAGCGATAAGGAAAAAAGCGGGTGAGCGGGAGGTTGTTCTTTTTGGAAGAATTTTCGTTGTAATAATTTCGGCTATAGCGCTTATTTTGGCGCTTCGGCCCGATGAGACAATCTTGGGAATAGTGGCTTATGCGTGGGGCGGATTCGGCGCGGCATTTGGGCCCTTGGTTCTTTTTGCGTTGTTTTCAAGAAAGACAAGCTGGCAGTCAGCCCTGGCAGGAATGGTAACCGGCACTATAGTGCTGGTAGTATGGAAGCAAATTGGATTTAACCAATATATGTACGAAATAGTGCCGGGATTCATCAGTAATTGTCTTGTTATTGTCGCGATGAATAAGGTGGTAAAGCAAAAGAGCAGAAAGATTCTCAGTGGGTATGATGAGGTTATCAGAGTCGTAAGAGCTAAAAAATAATTCCATAGAAATTCAGGAGAAGAAAATGGCCAGAATAGCAGTTGACGCAGTACTGCTACCCGATGAAGAAATGACCGACAGGGTTATCGCGATAAATGCGGAATTAGTAAAGCATGGTAATAGAGAGATTGTGCTCAGTAAAGAATGTTGTTTGCCGCACATTTCGCTTGCGATGGGCTGCATTGATGATGCGGATATCGCTAATATCGAAAAGATTCTTGCAGAAATAGCAAGACAAAAATCGATACAGAAGCTTGTTGTGTACGGAGTTTTCACTTCCATAAACAATAATAGTGATAAGGTCTCTGTATACGTTGTTAAGAAAACCGAACAGTTGCAACAACTTCATGAAGAGGTTGTGAACAGGATTGCAAGGTACACTACCTACGAGGCTACAAAAGAAATGATATATGGATATCCTGAAGAGACGGTGGCGGAGGGCACGCTTCTATGGATAAAAGATTACCGGAAAAAGGCGAGTTTTGCGAATTTTCTGCCGCATATAACGGTGGGCTACGGAGTGGTACCAGTGCCCGAGGCTCCTATAGAATTTGGCGTGTCAACTCTTGCCTTGTGTCACCTGGGCAATCACTGCACATGCAGAAGGATTCTTATGTCAGTTGACCTTTGAAGTATTGGGGAACGCTCACCACAGTGGGAACACCGCGAATATCGCGGTGCGTCACGCATCAATGCGCAATGACGCTTGAAATTTTAAAGACGGGCAGTAGCAATGCGATAGCTATAGTACCAATTATGGCCCCAAGAATCGTAATCATTAGCGGCTCTATAAGGATCATCACGTTTCTAATAGAAGCCTCAAGCTTCTTCTCGTAATATAGGGAGACTTTGTCACACACTTCACCAAGCTTACCACTTTTTTCGCCTGCTCGAAGCATCTGGATAATTCCAGGAGCAATCAGCTCTGCACCTGGTGAAATTAGTATCGACTCAGAAAGCTGGTAACCATCACGAATTTTGTCATTCACGTCAGCCCAAAGCTGCTGAAAGTAATAATTGTTGCAGGAACCATGAATCACATTTATGGCATCTAAAAGCCTGACACCAGTATTTACCATTGTCGCCATTATGCGCATACTGCGAGTGACCACCATGTCGATAAACATAGTACCTAAAACAGGGGTATGTATCTTCACTGAGTCTATTAAACGGCGGCCAACCGTTGTACGCGACCAATAATACAAGGTTAACAACAGGCCTATGGCAACGGTGACCACGGCGGTCATGATCCGGAAATTACCAATGATTTTGCTAAAGTTTACTAACACTAGTGTGAGCTTTGGCAGTGCAGCCCCTCTTGCTTCATAGATTCTCATAAATCGCGGCAAGACAAAAAACATCAGTGTTCCGGTCGCCGCCACGGCCATCAAAGCCATGATGAACGGGTAAGTTAAAGCTCCTTTAATGCGTTTGCGGGTTTCAGCTTCGAAGTCGAGATAGCCACTAAGAACTGTGAGCATCTCTACCATCCTACCGGACGCCTCGGAGGCCTTTACCATGCTGATAAACATCGGATCGAAAATTCTCGGATAGTCAGCAAGAATACGTGAGAAATTTTCACCGCCCTTGACCTTATCGGCAATATCCATAATTATTGCTTTGAATGTCGCGTTGTCAGCCTGCTCTGCGATGGCATCAAGAGCATCGCTCAAGACCACTCCGCTATCCAGCATGACCGATAGCTCTGTGGTAAAGAGTATGAGCTCAGCAGACTTCACTTTTGCATTGTAAAGTCGCTCAGACCATTCGACAGCAGGACGGTTGGACGGCTTAGTGTGGCGCAAGGACATCTGTGCATCGGCATGTGCCATCGTTTCGTTTGCTGCGGGAACTGCTTTTGTAGTAGTGGTTGTCATTTCTCTGAAACGGGCGTTACGTGCCTATCTGACATAAGCCCGGCGATAGGTTTGTACCTTAAACCTGTGTTGTTCTTAACACCTCTTCGATAGACACAATCCCAGCCTTTACTTTTTCGATTCCATCCGCTTTCAACGGTACCATACCATCCTCAAGCACTTTTGCTCTCAATTTCTTTGTGCTGACACGTTCGTTAAGCATCTCGGCAACCCCGTCATCGGGAACAAAGAGTTCATGAATAGCAATTCTGCCAGAGTAACCGGTATTACGACACTTCTTACAACCCACTCCACGGTAGAATTTGGGAACCTCTCCACACGTGCTTTCAACAATTCTTTTTATGCTTGCGGGCGGGTCATATTCTGTTTTGCAGTTTGAACATATCTTTCTCACTAACCGTTGAGCCAGGACACCAATCAATGAGGCGCTGACAAGATATGGTGCAACACCAAGATCGAGCAGACGTGTCACAGCACCGGGGGCATCATTCGTGTGTAAAGTTGACAGAACCAGGTGGCCTGTCAGGGCAGCTTGTACTGCAATATTTGCAGTTGTTTCATCACGAACCTCACCGACCATGATTATATCCGGGTCCTGACGAAGTAGGCTCCTCAGAGCAGTCGAAAACTGAAAACCAACGCTGGTACTGACCTGGAACTGATTGATTCCAGATATGTTGCACTCGACGGGGTCTTCAACTGTACAGATATTGACCTCATCACTGTTGAGCTCAGACAATGCAGCATAAAGAGTGGTGTTCTTACCCGAACCAGTCGGGCCCGTGACTAAGACAATCCCGTTTGGCGAGTGTATTACTTCCCTAAACTGCTTAAGATTCTCATAGGTAAATCCGAGGGACTCAAGATTGAAAAGCACCTTATGGGGATCAATTACTCGAATAACAACTTTTTCACCGAAGTTACCGGGCATAACCGATACTCGAAGATCGATGGGCCTGCCCTCAACCAAAACGTGAATACCACCGTCCTGCGGGAGGCGACGCTGCGCGATGTCAAGTTCAGCCATTATTTTGATACGGGATACAATAGCAGGATGCATTTGATGTGGTGGTCGCATCTTTTCGTAAAGTCTTCCATCTACACGGTAGCGTATACGGAGCTTTTTATCATCGGGTTCGATGTGGATGTCACTGGCGTTTTCTCTTACTGCATTATAAAGCAAGTAGTTAACGAGCTTTACGACCGGTGACTGTCCGGCAACCTCCTCAAGATTACTGATATCCTGGGTAATACTTTCAATTAATGTGAATTCCTCCAGCCCGTCTTCATCTATGATGTCGTCGATAACAAAAACGTTGGCGGCAGGCAAGTAGGCTTGAAGTGTGGCTTTAATGTCCTTGGCCGTTGAGCAAACTACCTGTACCTTGCATCCGGTTAACCGCTCAATTTCATCTATTAAAAACACATTGGTCGGCTCACTAACAGCGATGGTGAACACGTCATAAACTTTGAATAGCGGCAGAACAATATACTCTTCGAGAAACTCTCTCGGGAGAAGCTCAACCGCTTTGGCATCGCAAATTTTGGGAGTAACCTGGGCATAGGGGACACCGTAGGCTTCAGCTAGCGCTGAGGCAATCTGATTCTCGGTGCAATAGCCCATTTCTACAAGGAGCTCACCGAGCAGCTTGCGATGACCTTTATCTCTTTGCTCTTGAAGGGCCTGTTCTATTTGCTCTGCAGTTACGACGTTGCGAGCTATTAAAAGTTGGCCAAGCTGCATCTTATTTTCAACGGCTATCTGAGTCATCTCATCTTTCCAGTTTTTTTTGAAGTCCTTATATGCCCCTCAAACGAAACTCCTTACAGCCTCGGCGAGTTCTATGTAATGGTCGAACTCACTGTTCAGCCGAGTGACCTCAAGGATTTTAGTACAATTCTCATCAAGGCCCGCCAATCTAAGCTGTACCTTGTTCTGTCTGCAATAATCCCTGATCCACAACAACAATTCCAGCCCTTCACCATCGATAAAGGCAACGCCGCTCATATCCAGCACAATACCAATCCTGTGTCGTGCAATAGCTCCGATAATTGCATCCTTTAGGGGATCGGCAAAATCACCATCCAAATCACCTTGCAATTCAACAACAGTAACCTCATTATAGTCTTGTGTGCTTACTTTCATCTGATAAGTGTTCCTACAGCGGCAATACCGTATTCTGAAAAGTTGGTGCCGCCATAAATATCGCGGAAACCTTCTTGCATAATGTCCCAAAGCTGATAAACGTCGCTTTCCAAGAATATTCTTCCAATTCTCTCATCAAATTGTGTGCCCAGTGACTTTTCTATTTCAGCAAGGGCATCTTCTACGGTTTTAGCTTCTCTGTAGCTTCTTTTGGATGTCATTGCATCGAAACTATCTGCAAGTCCAACGATTTTACCTGTTAAAGGTATTTCGTCTCCGGTCAGTCCATCTGGATATCCTTTGCCGTCGATTCGTTCATGGTGACATAAGACTGCCGGTACAATATCGCGCATCTGCTTTATGCCGCGCAAAATGCCGGCTCCGATCGAAGGATGCTTTTTTATGCAGTCCCATTCTTGTTGGCTTAGCTTGCCCTTCTTGCGCAACACGCTCTCTTCTATGCCTATCTTTCCTACGTCGTGGAGCAAACCAGCCAGATAGATCCTGTGGATCTGATCCTGCTTTAAGTATTGATGTTCAGCAAGCCTTTCGGCAATCCATCTTGAGATCAACGCAACTCTTTCGGAATGGCCACGTGTATATTTGTCCTTTGCATCAATACTGCGTGTTAATGCCTTTAAGGAACCTATGAACAGTTCCTTAAGATCGCCAAACAACCTGCCATTCTCAATAAAAACAGCACAACTGCTGGCGACAGAATTGAATAGCTTAACATCGGTGCTATCAAAGTCAAGCTTGTCGATTCTGTTTACTGCAACCATCAATCCCATTACATAGTTGCCATCTCTTGTTCTTTGGGCGTAGCGTAAGTCGACTTTTTCCTTGCCACACAAAGGTACGGCAATGATGTTCCTTATGTTTTCGGGCCAGTCATACTTGAAGGGAGTGTCTATCTCACTATCGAGTAGCGCCTCGTTGCCGCTATCTAATTCTTCAACCAACCTGCTATGCAATATGGCAGCCATGCGGTCATCGAGGTCAATCAGGCCAGACCCTGCTGCGACCACTAATTTCCTTTCACCATCAACAGTTTTTTCCAGCACTACTGCGATGCCTTCGACGAGGACAACTTCGGTTAAACTGTCACAGGCCATTTGCAGGAAATTGGCATCCTCCTCGGTGACTTTCATGTTTGTACCGAGCCGATGTAACAAAACAAGTTCCTCATAGACTCTTGCCAATTCGATGCCAACCATTTCAATCTGTTCTTCGGCTTTGAACTGAACCTGGAAATTGTCAGCCAAGATAGCAAGCATTTCAGCCATATACATATCACCGGTCTGCATGGCCTCTGCGCCAACCACGTTAGACTGAGGCCGGTGTGTAAGATACGTCGAGACACTGCCCAAATCGATCAAGGCTACACCGACAGCTTGTGCTTGCTTTAGACCTTTTGCGGGGCAGTTTAAAACGACAGCTAAAATGAAATTGGCGTCGGCAAATCTCCAAACAGGCAGGTCGAATTGATCTGAACAAGACTGACTTGCATTCTGGCTCAGGACCTGTTTTGCCAATTTCATAAGTTGCTGTCGGTTACTGGCAAATCTGCCTGCTTCAGTTAGCATTAGAATTTCGCCATCTGAGCTGCAAACAGCAAAATTCACACCGAATCCATTTACTCGACGGCCAAATTTCTCCAGTTGGCTATTCTGTACCGAAGTAAAAGTTTTGCTGAGCGTATCAGACATAGCTTGTTGTGTCCGAGTATCTACCATCTTTCGTTAGCGGTTACCGGCGGTTTTCTATCGCGCCCCTTCATCCATCTACTGCAAGCTCCTGCTGGTAAAGTATATCTTCGATATTCCGTAACAACTCCCTGGGACTGAAGGGCTTGCTGATACAACCTGATATCTGCAACTGCTCCTGTTGTTCTTTAGAAACAGCGAAGTTCCTGGCTGTCAACAGAATCACCGGCACGCTTTTCGTCTCGTCGCACTGTCGAAGCTTTTCAACGAGCTGCAGGCCCGTCATAGCCGGCATCTGGTAGTCCGTGACGATAATATTGGGCCTTTCTTTACGGGCGATTTCAAAGGCCTCGACACCGTTGTCCGCCGATACGACCTCGTATCCGTTGTTGCGAAGCTTGATCGCTACAACGTGAATGATGTGTATCTCATCATCTACAACTAAGACTTTCTTGCCATTCATTACCCAACCCTTCCAAGAGCCAAATTATACTTGTTGCCTCCCTTATACGGTTCTTTTACAAAATCCTTGATACTTACACATGTGTTAGCTTTCGCTCTGTGGCTAACGGTATCTCAAAGCCGAAAGTACTGCCGAGACCAACCTGGCTTTCGACAAAAACTCGGCCATTATGGACCCTCTCGATTATCTGTTTGACGAGATTCAGCCCGAGTCCTGTACCCTTAGCTTGAGTTTTGTTTGCGCCAACTCTGTAGAACTTATCGAAGACGTGTTCTAACTCGTCTTCGGGAATCCCGACTCCTGTGTCAGTTACACTTACTCGTGCCAGAGATGCAACTTCATCCACATTTATCTCTATCTTTATAGAACCACCAGACGGTGTGTACTTGACAGCGTTGCTGAGCAAGTTGACTACTACCTGTGAAATCATGTCTTTGTCAGCATATACCTGATCGTAAACAATAGGCTTTTGAGCATGAATTTCGATGTTCTTCTCCTCAGCATAGCTTCTTATCATTTGCAGTTGTTCTTCTATCAATATTGCCAGGCTGACCGGTTCTTTTCTGACCTTTATCAACCCCGACTCTATGCGCGAGACATTGAGGATGTCCTCTATGAGGCGATTCAATCGCTGAGCCTGATTTTGTATCACAGCGTAGAACTCTTTTCTTGTCTGCTCATCATCGGCTTCGCCATCAGCGAGCATTTCGGAGTAGGCTGTAATAGAAGCAAGTGGAGTTTTCAACTCATGCGAGACGTGACTTACGAAGTCATTTTTCATCTGCGATACTTCCTTCTCACGCGTAACGTCGTGCAGGACAGCTACCACAGCGGATACCTGTTCTTTGCTATCGTGGACGCATGAGACAATACAATCGAAAGTTCGTTGTCTTTCATCTTTATAAAACTCGACTTGACGTCTCGTTGCCTCAACCTTGCTCTGCCTACACTGACGAAGAAAGTCCACAAAATCGCTTCTATCCGCATTCATCAACTCCGCGATGGGTCTTTGTTGTGCCTGGTCAAGATCGAAGTTGAAGAGTCTGCCTGCTGGTCCATTTGCCATCAGTAATCTGTCGAACTCATCAATAACAACGACAGCGTCACGAAGGCTGTATATGATCGCTTCGGTGTTTCTTCTTTGCCTTTGTGAGAGCTGGGTTTGAATTTGCAGGTCCTGGACTTGCTGTTGAAGCTGTTGCACCAAAGTATCGTAAGTCTGTAGCCGGTCGTTTATCACGCTTGTTAAGTTGCTTATGACGGTGTTGGACTTCGGCTTGAAATTAACAAATCGCTCGGTCTTAAGCTGGTCGGCTATAGACGTGATTGCCTTGGCTAGTTGTAGCCAATACCAGCTAAGGCAAATCACACCCACAGCACCAACACAATACAGGCCAATGTACAGGATACTGTTCCAGTTGGGATGAGCCATCCCGGTGCTGGAATCCTGCCACTCGGCGAGGCCTGCTATAAGCAAAGCAAGCACAATAACAACCGTGACTGCCAAAGATAATTTGGTTACAAATCTCAAAACACCAACCTCAAATCGAGCGATTATTGATAATTTAGTATTGATTATTTTTAAGGTTTCTTCCAATCATCAATAATCATTTATCAATAATCAATTGTTTATCTTCTCATCCAGTTGGGCGCCTCTTGGCGATCGATATCCTCCAACATGATCCTCTCCAATTTTTCCACACTCTCAGGATCAATCTCAGCAATGATCCTCTCCTTCAGACGTATCGCCTCAAGGTACGTCGGACGAATCATAAGCGCGACAAATAGACTGCGCATTGCCGCTTCGTTATCACCTTCGATGTAAGATCTTACAGCCTGAGCGTAAGACTCTTCAGCCAATCTTGCTCTATCTATCAACTGTAAACTGTCCTTTGCGGCAAATCTTTTGCGCCGCACGTCGTCGGCTCTAGCCTCTCCTCCGGTTTCCTCAGGCTCCTCAATAATATGAGGCGTCAGTAAAATGATCACTTCTTCACGTCCTGCTATATCGATTGCTCCGCTGAATAGGGTGCCGAACAAAGGCAAATTACCCAGTAATGGCACCTGGGTCCGCGTTGTATTAACAGAGTCGCGGAATAAACCACCAATGATTAGTGTCTGACCGTCTTTAACGATTATATTTGTAATGACCTCAGTTGTCGTCTCATTAGGAACTCCTGTTGTTTTATCCAACTCACCGGTGCTGTCCTTCGGATAAATTACCATCCGAATGTACCCATCACTACCGATATACGGCCTGAACACCAACCTTGTACCTGTTTCAAGGAACTTAACATCGCCTGTCACCTCGTTACCAGACGGGTCGAGATATGACGTGCCCCGGTATCCGATCTTACGACCGATCAGCAGGGAGCCTTCCTGCTTATTGACTGTAAGAATCTTCGGATTGGCGAGAATGGTCGTATCAGTAACGCCTTCATATGCGGTAATCAGCGCCTGTACGTTATCGGCCGAAAAGCCAGCTCTAAGGGTAGGGGAGCTTGTGTCTGCGAATCCGACTGTCTCCATATATGTGCCCTGTCCTCCGCTAATACTAACCGGGAAACCACTCACTGCCACACCGGACAGTAGATTCCAGTCAATTCCAAACCGCGCGTCTTCGGTCAACCTGGCCGACATGATTGTCGCTTCGATCAAAACTTGCTTGGGTCTCGTGTCCACATCGCGGATAATCTCTTCGGCCTTTTCGATGTTCTCAGGGTAGTCAAATATGACAATCATGTCGTTTAAGGCCATATCATCGCCTCCCCCTGATGTGCTCATCGAACCACCACTGGAATCACCACCACCAGCAGAGATGCTTTTCTGCGCAGAAGTGGTCTTTTCGATCTTCGCCGCACTACTAAGCACGGGCTTTATTAGCTTCGATGCTTCCTCGGCTGTAATATAGTATAGAGTGAAGACCTTATATACCATCCGTGCCGGATCCTCCTTTATCTTTTTGTATTCCTCGGTTGTATATACCTTAATGAAATTGCCGTCCTGTTCGTATTTGAAGTCATTCCCCAAAATGGCCTCCAACGCCTGCTTAAATGTGACATCGTAGAGACTGGTAACATTTAATGGTCCATCGACCTTAGATGAAGGCACAATATTCTTCTTGAATCGCGCTGCCAGTACATGGAGACCTTCCCTGATGCTTTTATCCTTCTCGAAACCGATGAACTTTAGCTCACCTGTCGGCAGGACCTGCTCTTGTTCGCTTACCGACCCATCTGATGAGCTGACTGTCTCAGAGTCAATATCCAAGGGTGTTGATTCTACATCAGCAACAATAACAGAAGCCGTAATAAACAGTACAAAAGTCCATACG
>Ga0315544_1001669_pt1 | contig 16810 bp, 10 predicted proteins | sample SalMarSW160130MG_2_FD_202543 | JGI IMG/M metagenome (GOLD analysis project Ga0315544, IMG submission 202543) | Salt marsh sediment microbial communities from the Plum Island Ecosystem LTER, Massachusetts, United States - Salt Marsh Sediment SW1601-130 ... | reverse complement strand
GTTTCATAAAGGACAACCGCAAGTTCATATACGACCCCTCATCTGAAACGGTCTTTGCGTATGACCTCAATACGGACCCTCTTGAATTAGCTGCGATGGAGCTGCCCGGTGAACAAGCTCGCCGGACTATTGAGCAGATTCTCAGTTGGCGAAAAAACAGCATTTTCCGCATCCAGCAGCCCCACACCGGAAAAAGGATACTTTTCGAGAACTGGCTTTGTCGCTGGAATAACAGAGTTTCCTCTGCCAAATATCAACAGTGATGTTTACAAAAATCAACACCGGCCGTAATTATCACCTATCAAAGTTATTGGGTCCTCATAATAAACAGCCCACCGGCATATGGTGTTGTTTTTTCGCAACGCACAACTTTAACCCATATAACAGTTGCGCCTCGAAAAGCGGGAACAAAACTCAGAAGTCCAACTCAAAACCCCCTTTTTGGGGCCTCCGCAATTTCCACAAGTGAAGTTTCGCCCAGGATTCGTGGCGGACTCGTCTCGGCACGGATTTTGCACTATAGCTTGGCATCGCATTGATAAACGCGGACCGTCTAAACGCGCCCCCATAGCGGAGAAGAGGCAAGAGATTGGTTGATGGACGAAGCAAACCTACAAAAGAAGCTTAACGAACTGCTCAAAGAAGTGGGAGGCTCAGCAGACCTGCACTACTGCAAGCTCGCTATGTTAGCTAAGCAGGCACATGAAAATCAGAAGAAGCTTGAGGAAAGTGTCAATAATCTGCAGGAATCGCTCGATTATCTGCGGATATGTATCAAATACCAGCTCTTCGACTTGGAAGCAACACGCCGCGAAAACAATTACCTCAGAAAGATGCTCGAGGAAAAGAGCGACTAAAGTGCCGAAGGCGTAAGACACCCACGCCGTTCTCATTCGTCACACGTCGAGGTAATGCCCCATAGGCAAACTTCTTCTGTCCGCCGTTTGCTTATCTTATTTTCCACCCATCAGGAGTACCATACGCATAGACAATAGTTAAAACCGGCGAGCGCGATATGCCGCCGGCGTTAATGCCCGGCCGGCCCTCCGGAATGGAAGCCTCCAACTGCAAAAAATACTCCTGCCAGGCGGCAAGAGTAACGCCGGTATCAGGGTCTCTGAACGTCATCGGCTGTAATGGAAATACTGGGCTATTATTGTTGGCTCGCAGAAATATCTCGTAGATAAGTTCCGAACAATAGTACCGGTCATTATCGATGACAAACAAACTGTCGTAAGGTTTACCTTTCAAAGCTGAGGCTTCTTTAAGCGCCAAAGGTATCAAATGACGAAAAGCAGGTTTTAGACGCCCTACCACTACTTTCGGCCGATGCTGCCGGTCAAAGCTGCGGCCGAGAAAAGTTTGTAACGGCGTGGCTCGGACGCCGCCTTGAGAAGCTTCAATCACAACAAAATTGTGATTGACGTCTTTTGCAGCGATGCCGACGTGTGAAAAATTTGCCCCTTTGTATCCTGCTGTTACTTTTTCGATAGCATCACAGACAGCTCCGCAGTCGAGGTCTTGAAAAAGCAGGTCTCCTTCTCGAAGTGCAAAAGTACTTTCCTTTTCAAGAGACCCCCGGTTGCATCCGAAAACCGACAGACCGGCGGCAAGCAATACCAGTGTTCTTGTGCGAGTCAAACAGCCAAGAAAATGCATAAAGTCCCCGGCTATGCAAAGCACCGACGATGACATCAAAAGCTAAAATAAGCAATCAGCATTATGTCAAATCTGGCTTGATAGATGAAACGAACCGAACCACACGATTGCAATTCGGTTCGTTACAGCACATTTTGTTCGAGCGCTTTTTATCAGTAGCGACGTCTGCCGCCACCACCGCTGCCACCGTAGCCACCTTGTCTGCCTCGTCCGCCGCCGCCACCGCTACCGCCGCCTCGACCTCCTCGGCGTTCTGTGCGAGGACGAGCTTCATTGACGTTGAGGGTGCGCCCCATGAGATCCTTGCCGTTCATACCCGTAATCGCGGCCTGGGCCTCGTCCTTAGAGGGCATCTCCACAAATCCGAACCCTCTTGATTCGCCGGTGAATCTGTCCTTTATGACATTGGTGGATTCGACTTGGCCAAAGGCTTCAAACGCCTGACGCAAATCGTCTTCGGTTGTCTCACGCGATAAATTGCCCACATAGATATTCATTCAGTTCTCCTTTTTCTACTCCAAAAAAATTTACGCCGGAACGCCGGCGGCCAAAATCATCGCTTACCTGATACAAAGGCAAAACTATACGCTTATGGTCTCTATACTATCTGCCGTTTTCTGTTGAAGCAAGTATAGACACGAATGCCGTCCGCGTCCAGAGTTTTTTGGGTTTATTTTTTCGGCCTCATCGTTTGCTCGTGCTGGCTAACGTGTTACTACCGATAAGCCCGGCCGAGACAGGCCTCAGGCAAAGTAAAATACCCCCTCAGCAGCGTTTTTTGAGTGAAAATGCGGATTTCGTCCTGACAATACGCCGTCTGACGACTCTCCTTTACAGCCCTTTTGCCGGACAGCTTTTCAGGAAAGTTAACCGCTTTTTTTGTCGATAAAACTCCTGTCCAAAGAAAATATTCGCCTGATAAACAAACATCAGCCCCAACCAGAGCATATTATAAACTATGCAGCCTGAAAATGGGATTCAGCCGATGGAGGGTTTGACAGTTGTCGTGGGCGTGGTATAATGCAAGTTTGTGCTCTGGATTGCTGTTTTACTGTTTGAAATAGCTAATCGTCTCATGAGCGGTTTCGATTTATGTGTTCACGGTGAAGTTTTGAGGTAGAAAATGTTTGAGCGTTTTACAGACCGAGCGCGTAAGGTTATGGCGCTGGCAAACCAGGAGGCCCAGCGATTTAACCACGAATACATAGGAACAGAACATATCCTGCTGGGCCTGGTCAAAGAAGGCAGCGGAGTCGGTGCCACCGTCCTTAAGAACCTGGACGTGGATATAAAGAAGCTTCGGCTGGCGGTAGAAAAACGCGTCAAGAGCGGGCCGGACATGGTTACGATGGGCAAACTCCCACAGACCCCGCGAGCCAAGAAGGTGATTGAATACGCCATTGAAGAGGCCAGGGCATTGAACCATAACTATGTCGGCACCGAGCATATTCTGCTGGGTCTTTTGCGGGAGACCGAAGGAATAGCAGCTCAGGTCCTTATGGATATGGACCTTAAGCTCGAAGATGTCCGTCAGGAGGTGTTGAACCTGCTCGGCGCCAGCGTCGACGAAGAAGCTATCGGCCTGGGTATGAAGATGGGCCCGGCGATGGCCCGAAAACCAAAAAGCAAAACTCCTGCGCTCGATAGTTTCGGCAGAGACCTAACCGAATTGGCGGCCAACAATGAGCTTGACCCCGTCATCGGAAGAAAAACCGAAATCGAACGACTGGTACAGATACTCTGCAGACGCACCAAAAACAACCCGGTTCTTTTGGGCGAAGCTGGCGTCGGCAAAACCGCGATTGTCGAAGGCCTCAGCCAGCAGATTGTCAACAAGCAGGTCCCTGAAATCCTCAAAGATAAGCGCATCGTCGTCCTCGACCTGGCGATGATGGTCGCAGGAACAAAATACCGCGGCCAGTTCGAAGAGCGAATAAAGGCGGTCATTAACGAGGTCAAAAGGGCCAGGAACGTCATCCTCTTTGTTGATGAGCTTCACACACTGGTCGGCGCCGGCGGCGCCGAGGGTGCCATCGATGCATCGAATGTCCTCAAACCTGCGCTTGCCAGAGGTGAAGTTCAGTGTATCGGCGCGACAACCCTCGATGAGTACAGAAAGCACATCGAGAAAGACGGTGCCCTCGAAAGACGTTTCCAGACGATAATCGTGGAACCGCCTTCAAAAGATGAAACCCTCGACATACTCAGAGGACTCCAGGACCGCTACGAGGCACACCACAGAGTCAGCTTTAGCAACGAGGCACTGTATCAGGCCGTGGAGCTCTCGACCAGGTACATCGCCGGCAGATGTCTGCCCGACAAGGCCATAGATGTCATTGACGAAGCCGGCGCCAGAGTTCGGCTCAAGAATATGACGCCGCCGCCGGACTTGACGGACATTGAAGAACAAGTCGAAAAACTGCAAAGGGAAAAGGATGAGGCCGTCAGAAACACCGATTATGAACGGGCAGCGGCACTGAGAGACCAGGCACAGCAGCTTTTAGACAAAAAAAACCAGCTGCACAAAAAATGGTACGAAGAAAATAAAGAAGCGACAGGCCTAGTCGATGCCGAGACCATCGCGGAGGTCGTCAGCAACATGACCGGTGTCCCGCTGACGAGGCTGGAGAAAAAGGAGGCCCAGCGGCTTCTCGAGCTCGAGGTGGAGCTGCACAAACGCGTCGTCTCACAGGATGAGGCAATCAGTGCCGTAGCCAAGGCCGTCAGACGCAGCAGAAGCGGTATGAAGGACCCCAATCGTCCGATGGGATGCTTTATATTCCTGGGCCCCAGCGGCGTCGGAAAAACACTGCTCGCAAGGGCGCTGGCCGAGTTTATGTTCGGCGATGAAAACGCTCTCGTCCAACTGGATATGAGCGAATTTATGGAAAAGCACAACGTCAGCCGACTCGTAGGCGCGCCTCCGGGCTACGTGGGCTACGAGGAAGGAGGACAGTTGACCGAAAGAATCAGACGAAGGCCCTATGCCGTACTGCTCTTGGATGAAATCGAAAAGGCCCACGCCGACGTTTACAATATACTGCTGCAGATTATGGATGAAGGCCGGCTGACCGACAGCTTCGGCCGCCACGTCGACTTCAAAAACGTCGTCCTGATTATGACCAGTAACATCGGTGCCGATTTGATTAAGAACCAGACCGGCTTCGGCTTCGGAAAGAAAACACCCGAAGCCAGCTATGAAAAAATGAAAGAGATGCTTCATAAAGAGGTAGAGCATCACTTCAGACCGGAATTCTTAAATCGAGTCGACGACACAATAGTCTTCAGGGCCCTGACCAAAGAAGACTTACAAACCATCGTCGATTATGAGCTCGCAAAGGTCTTCAAGCGACTGACCGAGCATGGCCTGAAGCTTGAATTATCTACAACAGCCAAGGAGTTTCTTATCGAAAAAGGCTACAGCGCCGAATTCGGAGCACGGCCACTGCGAAGAGCGATAGAGCATTATATCGAAGACCCCCTCTCAGAAGCTATGTTGCGGGGCGAATTCAAAGACAAGAATCTTATAAAGGTAACTGTTCAGGATGAAGACCACCTGAAACTCGAGGGCCTCAAGGTAAAGGAAAAAGAGCCTTCCGAAGGCAAACACGCCGTCGCAAAGTCACAATAGTACCGCCGGCAGCTACTGCTGGAGCATTTGAATTTCTACAGGGCTTTGCTGCTGGGCTAAAAGCTCTTTAAATTCCTTTTCGCCCATCCACTCGACCCGCCCGTCCAGCCTCAGTACGATAAACCCGTCGCTCAAAAGTAACGAGTGATATTCTTTCTTGGCATAGGCCAGAATCTCATCACCGGAAGATTCAAAATCAATCCATAACCCCCTGTATCGCATGTCGCCCAGCCGAGCGTTTCCAGGCAAATCCTCCCTTACCCTGTCGACGTAAGACTGCGGCGGCACTGAACCGTGCTCTTTGCGGTACTGCAGGGCTATTTGGCCAAGATATTCCATCGCACGTATAGCCTCTGACCGGTTGACCCAGTCCTTGAAGTTAATCATCGCCAGAACAGCGAAAGCCGTAATGACTATTATGATTACGATATTTGTTAAGATAGCTTTTTGACGTCTGTTCATTCTCGATTCTCGTTTTCATCGGGTATCAAGCATCAAAACCCTGTTGTCTTGAACAACTATTTTGCCGTCTGCAAACAATTTTATGGCCTGCGGATATGCGATGCATTCCTGTTCAAAGACCCGCTCAGCCAGGGTATCGGCAGTATCGTCGTCTTTGACCGCGCAAGCCCGCTGGACGATTATTGGGCCTTTATCATATTCGTTCGTGCAGAAGTGTACGGTACAGCCGCTCACTTTGCACCCTGCTGCAAGAACTGCTTCGTGCACGTGATGTCCCCACATCCCCTCTCCGCCGAAGCTCGGCAGCAGTGCCGGGTGGATGTTCATCACCCGGTTTTCATATTTTTGGGGTATCTTCCACAGGCACAGCCAGCCGCCCTGGACCACAAGGTCAACTTTTGCAGCGTCGAGCTCTTCTTCGATTCGCCTGCTGAACTCATCGATCGTCCTACGGTCTTTCTTTCGAACGACCTTGACATCCAGCCCGGCTTTCTTTGCCTTCTCAACCCCGGATACCGTTGAGCGCGAGCTTATTACAACAGCGACCTCGGCATTTAGTCTGCCCTTATTTATATATTCGAGGATATTCATCAATGTCGTCCCACCGCCGCTGATGAGCACTCCCAGACGAACCGTCTTTTTATTCGGCTCAGTGGATTGGCCTTCTGCTTTGACATCGCCTTCGAGGTTCAAAGCCTGATTTACAAGCTTGTCTGCTTCTTTGTTTTTCTCTCTGGCAATATGTTGAACTTCGCAGTCTTCAAATTCATCTATCAGCGCAGTTGCCTGCCTGTAAAGCGGCCTGACCTGCTCACTCTTTACCTTGTACTGGCCGTTAAGCTGCCGAACCACCAGTTCACTGTCGCTGAAAACTGTTACCCTTTTACCCCTAATCCGCTTTGCAGCCTCCAGAGCCTTTATAATCGCGGTGTATTCAGCTACATTATTGGTGGTCCTGCCGAGAAAAAAGGCTTTTGCCTCCAGTTGCACCCCCCTGCTATCAGTCAGCACAAATCCCGCGGCCGCCGGACCCGGATTGCCTCTGCTGCCGCCGTCCGTGTAAGCCCTTATCTCCTTTGCCAACGCTTCCACTCCTGAAAATTTGGTAACTGGTAAATGGTAACCATTTACCAACCTTCAGCTCTCCTGCAAATTCCCGAGCACGAGTATTCGTGTGCAGTTCGGACACCGGATTATATCGTCCTTTGTCATAAGTACGTTGACCAATTCCGCAGGAACGCCCATAAAGCAGCCCCCGCATGTGTACGTCTCCGTCTTGCCGTCCTGCTGTTCGACCACAGCCAGTGCTTCGCCGTCATACGTCTCTGCCACGCGATTGAACAACTCCAGCGGTTTAGATGGTATGGCCTGCGATGTCTGGTCCCATTCGGCCTGGATTTCTTCTATCTCCGCCTCGTACTTCGTCGCCAGTTGCTCGGCCTCTTTTCGGATTTGCTCGAGCTTTTGCTTTTGCTCGTCTATCTGGTCCTGGATATTTGCGCGCTCGGCCTCGTCGACCTCGATACCTTTCATCAGTTCCAGAATTTGTGTCTCTATCTTGGAATTGTCTGCCTTGGTCATATTAAGCTGGGTCAGTACCGCAGCGTATTCTTTGTTTGTTTTTGATGCGTTCAGGCTCGCTCTCAACTTCAATATCGCTTCATCCTTGGCCTTTAGCTCCAGTTCCAGGCGGTCGGATTGAACCTTGGTCAGTTGAATCTCCTCTTTCTTTGCTTCGACGGCGCTTTGGAGGCTCCGGACGTGGTTTTCCTGAATGATGACGTTTCTCCTGCATCTGGTGAGCTTCGCTTTGGCAGCTCGCAACCGATTTTCAACACTCTGAAGTTTTATCAACCCGTTCAGTACAGGGCCCATCATACTCCTTCGCGCATCACCTGAAAACCTGTGAATCCTGTATGATATTTGCTTTGAGTCCGATTCGCAATAAAATTTTCCCGTTTTTTTGCGATTGTCCCGGCAAACAAAGGCCTTCGAAACATCAAAGATTTGAAAAAAAGCCGCATCTGTGGTAAAAAACACCTTGTGGTGAGCCTGTCGAATCCACGACAGGTTTATCCGCCTTTTACCCGCCGCAGGCGGGGGGCGGAATAAACCCAGTTCCAGGACAAATTCTTATGCCGGTCCAGTTCATTCTTGGCAGAAGCGGTACGGGAAAAACCAGCTATTGCATAAAAGCGATAGTAAATGCCCTGCTGGAGCCAGCCGACAATCAGCCTTTAATTCTGCTGGTTCCGGAGCAGGCGACGTACCAGGCACAGTGTGCCATCTTGTCTGATAAAAGAATAGCCGGCTACGGCGGCAGACTAAATGTCCTCTCGTTCGACCGTCTGCAGTTTTTGTTGTTAGGCAGAAATACCGCAAGGCCGCAGTTATCGCGAATCGGAAGGACAATGGCGGTCCAGCGGATTCTGCGAAATGTCAGCAGCAGGCTAAAGCTCTTCGACTTATCTGCGAATCAGCCAGGCCTCGGTCGGCAGATGGCCGAAGTCGTCGCTGAGCTTCACCAATACGCAAAAACGCCGGAAGATATCGACGAACTGTTAGGCAAATTGAGCAGCGACGAGCCGAACAGCTTGACCGCCTTAAAGTTCGCAGATATCAGCCTGGTCTTTAAGCAATACCTGAAATTCATTGAGGCAAAGTTCATCGACCCCGATGTGCAGTTGAGCAGGACAAGACGGGCCATTGCCGGAACAGACTTCGCCAAAGACGCAAAGTTATGGGTCGACGGCTTCGCCGGATTTACCACCGGCGAGCTTGAAATCTTGGCCGAACTGCTAAAAGCCGCGGCTGATGCCCATATCGCACTTTGCCTTGACCCCTCGGATATCAATTTGAAAAATCCCGACAGCAAAAACGCCGATCCTGTCAGCCTGTTTTACCCGACGCAGCGTACGTACACAGAGCTTTTCGAGATTGTAAAAAAACTCAAGTTCAAATTGGCTGAGCCGGTAATCCTCACCGAGCCGGCCAGATTCTCCTCTTGTCCGCCGCTCGCCCATATCGAAAGTAATATCTTTGACCATCGGCCTGCAGTGAGCCTGCCGAATCCGCAAAAGAAAATCACCGCTGGCAGCAACGTTCGTGTTGCAGCAGCGCCAAATGCTCGAATGGAGGTGCGGTTCGTTGCGGCAGAGATACTCAAGCTCGTCAGGGACAAAAATCTGCGATACCGTGACATTGCGGTAATAGCGACCGACCTCGGCCGGTATGAGCACTACATACGGGCATACTTCGACGACTATCGCCTGCCGTTTTTTATTGATAAGCGAAAACCACTGAACCAGCACCCTCTTATTCAGCTTATCTGCTCGGCTCTGCAGGTGGTAACGGATGGTTTCTCCGGCAGTGATATCTTCGCATATCTCAAGACCGACCTTGTCCCCCTCGACCGTTGTGAAGTCGATTTGCTGGAAAATTACTGTGTCGCGTTTGGCATCGCCGGCAGCGACTGGCAGAACGACAGAGACTGGCACTTTGCCGAGCCTGCCCAGGAGAGGTTCGACGAACAGCGTACAAACCAAATCCGGCAAAAAGTAAGCCAACCACTGCTTGAACTTCATAGCAGACTCCACCCAGCCGACAATCCGGACACCTGTCCGCCGCGGCGGATTTCCGCACGTCTGGAGCCCGATGTCGTCTCGGAGAAAACTCTGACCGCCGCCGAATTCACGCAGACCATTTTTGATTTTCTCGATAGCCTGCAGGTCCGCGAAAGATTGGCCCAGTGGATTGAAGAAGCACTCGAAGCTGATGACCACGCAGTGGCCGACGAACATCGTCAGGTCTACGACAGACTTGTTAATATATTTGACGAGCTTGTCGAGGTCTTTGCCGATGAGCGGATGAGCTGCGATGATTTGATTTCGATAATCGACTCAGCCTTTTCGCAGTTAACACTGGCTTTTATACCGCCGTCTCTGGACCAGGTCCTCGTCGGGGCCATCGAGCGCAGCCGACACCCCGACTTGAAAGCTGTTTTTTTGATAGGCGCGACACAAAAGCAGTTCCCCACACCAGTGGGTTTCGACGGCCTGTTAACCGATGCCGACCGTACCGCAGCCGGGTCGGCGGATTTCCCACTGGCGGCAACAACCGACGAAAAGTTAGCCCAGCGGCAGTATTTGGCCTACATCGCCTTTACTCGCCCCGCACAATTCCTCTATGTTACATACCCTCTGACGGACGATAAGGGCAGCGCCGAGGTCCGCTCGCAATTCATAACCAATATCGAGTCACTGTTTGAAAATCTCGCCGCAGAATCATTCGCATCTCAACAGCCGGCCGTCGAGCAGGTCCACAACGAATACGAACTTAGTGATTTACTCTGCAGCAGACTGGGAAGAGATGTATCTGGTGACTCGATACGAGATTCCCAGCTTGACAGATTATTAGCTGATATTTGCGCCGATGAGCAGCTTATGGAATTAGGCTCAATGATGCAGCAGGCGGTAAATTACGACAATAGCGCTGAGTTTGATAAAGATGCCTGCGAAAAATTCTTCACCGGCCAGATAAGAACCTCGGCGACAAGGCTCAGCACCTTCGCCGCCTGTCCCTATCAGCATTTTGCCCGATACATATTGGAACTGCAGGAACGGCAGGAGTTTAAATTTGAGCCGTTAGACCTCGGTATTTTTTACCATCGTGTTTTGGATGCTTTGCTCGAACAAGTGAACCTGGCGAAAATGGATTTTGCCTCGATTCAGGACCGGCATCTGTTGGAGCTTTTGAGAAAGACTGTAGCTGAATTTGTCCAGACGGATTCCTTCATATCAAATTTTGCGCGCCGCAGCCCTCACAACTCATTTATTATTAACTGTGCGAGCGAAACGCTCGAGGACTGCGCTTTGGCGATTGCGCAAATGGTGCGCGCCGGAAAGTTCAGGCCCACCGCCTCCGAAATCGCTTTCGGAAAAATCGAAAACGTCCGCCGAACGCTCGGCGAATTTGAGCTCGCCCTTTCAAACGGAAAACAGCTTTTCTTAAATGGCAAAATCGACCGGCTTGACATCGCAGAGCTCAATGGCAAAAAGGCTGCTCTGGTCTTCGATTATAAACGCAAAGACACCCCCTTCAGTTGGTCGCAGTTCTATTATGGCCTCGATATGCAGCTTCCAATTTATATGCTGGCGGTTAAAAATACAAACGATACCCAATACAAAACCCAAGATGTGGTCGGCGCGTTTTACATACCGGTCGAAACAGAGATTAAATCGACCGCGATTGACGAGCTGCCGGAAAAAACAGATAAGTTCTATTACAAAGCAAAAGGTATATTCAACGGCGACTTCGCTCAATATCTCGATAGAGACGCCTCAAAAGATAGCAAATTTTACAATTTCTACGTTACAAAAGATGGCAAACCTTACGGTATTTATGAAAACAGGGGGGCATTAAAACCTGCCGATTTTGAAAAGATTGTTAAATTTACCGAAAGAAAAATAGTCCGATTAGAACAGGAAATTCTTTCGGGGAAAATCGACGTTCAGCCTTACAGAATTGGGACAAAATCTCCGTGCAGCTATTGTAAGTATAAATCTCTCTGCCGCTTCGACTGGCAGATAAACAACTACAACGCTCTGATACCGCTGAATAAACTCTCAGCCCTTGAAAAGATGGGAACAACCGATGGCTGAAAAAAATATTAAATGGACAAAGCAGCAGCAGCGGGCCATCCGTCAGCGCGGCTCTGACGTGCTCGTAACGGCCTCAGCCGGCACCGGCAAAACTGCGGTCCTCTCGGGACGGTGCGTCGATATTGTATCGGACAAATCTGTATGTCCCGATGTCGGCAGCATATTGGTACTTACCTTTACCGACGCTGCCGCCGAGCAGATGCGCCTGCGAATCGCTGAACAATTGCGCATCGCATCTTTACAAAAACCTGACCCCCATCTTCGTCATCAGCTTATACTACTCGACGGCGCTGACATCAGTACAATACATTCATTTTGCAAACGCCTTATCACCGAGTATTTTTACAGGCTCGCCCTTGACCCGACCTTTCGGATAATCGATGCCGACGAAGCAGCCCTGCTCAAAGCCGAGGTCTTCGAAAAAACCATCGACTGGGCCTGGCAGCAGAGTTATCTGACCGAGTCTCTCCAGCAGCTTCTTCGCCGCCGCGACCTTCGCGCAAACGTCGGCTTTCTAAACAGGATAATGACGTTAAGTAACTTCCTCGACGGTGTAGTTCACCGCCGGGATTGGTACGAACGTGCATTGGCGCTGACAGAGGCTCTCGACCCGCTCGGCAGCGATTTAGGCGAAAAACAAAAGCAGATTATTGCAGACAGATTGCAGCACATCCTTGCCCGGCTTCGACACGCTCAAAGGCTCTATGATGAGCAAGGCCCCGGCGGCGACTGGAGTAAGAAGCTGCAGGAAACTCACATAGCTCCTGTTATGCGATGTGTGGAGTTTCTGAACACCGGCCAATGGGACAAATGCGCCAAAGAAATAACCAGCTTTGTAAAGCCGACCACCCACAGCCCCAAAGATTTAGATAAGCCTCTCGCTGAGCTCGCAGCCGGCCTGGCAAGAAAAGCTGTCGCTGAGTTCGCCGGCCTAACCGACTTTGCAATTGTAAATCCTGATTACCTCAACCGCATCGGCTCAGCCGCAGGCCGGCAGACAAAAGTTGTTATTGAAATCCTCAAAAAATTCGACCGGTTGTACAGCCAGGCCAAACGCTCAGTTAATGGCCTTGATTTTGCCGACCTTGAACATTATGCGCTTGAGCTTTTGACCGATGAAGATTCTACGCAGGATAAACTGATTCTCTCTGAAACCGCCCTGGCGCTTCGGCAAAGATACAAATACATCTTCGTCGACGAGTACCAGGATATCAATCCAGTCCAGCAGGCGATACTCGATGCGCTTAGCTCGGCGGGCAATGTCTTCGTTGTCGGCGACGTCAAGCAAAGCATTTACGCCTTTCGCGGCGCAGAACCCGATATTTTCCTCAAGCGTCTCAAGCCTGCCTCGCTCGACCCAGGCAACGCACCAAACGGCCTGCGCGTCGACCTCAACGCCAATTTCCGTTCAGCCAAAGGAATTCTCGATTTCGCCAACAAACTGTTCGGCCGGATAATGACCGCGTCTTTTACCAAGATAGACTACGACGAATCCGCCAAACTAAGACCCGCCCCGTTAGATAATTTTGGCCATCTAACGGGGCCCGCATCCGAGCACCTACCTGCAAAACCGTCGGCAGCTGACAACCAACCTGTTGTCGAATTTCATATACTCGATGAAAAAAGCAAAGACCCGCCGCTTCAGGATAACGAAGCAACCGACTCGGCTGATGATGAAAGCACAGATATCATCACTTCCCGCCAGCGCCAGGCGGCGATGATTGCCCGCCGAATAAAACAAATGGTCGGCGACGGCACCGGCAAAAGCGAATTTCAGATTTTTGACAAAGAGCAGGGCATACTCAGAGCCGTTGAATACCGTGACATTGTCATACTTATGCGTTCGCCTGCCAAAAGGGTCAATGATTATATCGAGGTTCTTCGCCTGGCTGGCGTGCCGGTCAGCTCGGAGTTCGGTTCAGGTTATTTCGAGACAACGGAAATCACCGACATCTTATGCTTGTTGAAAATTCTCGACAATCCTCAGCGGGATATCGAACTGGCTGCCGTACTGCGAAGCCCGTTTTTCAACATCACCGACACCGAGCTGGCCGAGATAAGGCTGCACAGTAACCCGCAAACTGTGGGTTTCTACGATTGTGTACTCCGATATTGTGCTGATAGCCCGGACGCCGAACTGGCCGAAAAGTTAAAAAGGATTTTAGCTCAAATCGAAAACTGGCGAACGATTGGCCGGCGGGGCAGTCTGGCCGACTTGATATGGCAAATACTTCGCCAAACTTCCTTTTTGCCATTCGTCTCAGCTCTGCCGAACGGCCAAAGTCGAAGAGCAAATCTCTTAAAACTGCACGATAGAGCAATTCAGTTCGAGAATTTCGCTGGCAATAGCGGCAGCGCATCGCTGAGACGCTTCGTTGAATTTATCGAAAAGCTCCAGGCAACCGCCGCCGACTGGGCGAAAGCCTCGCCCGAAGCTGCCGCCGAGAATGCCGTCCGCATTATAAGCGTGCACAAAAGCAAGGGGCTTGAATTTCCGGTCGTCTTCTTGGCGGAATTAAACACCCAATTCAACAAAGAGGACGCCCGCCAGGACTGCATTGCCGATACCGGCGCAACCCTGGGGCTGCAGATTATCGACCGAAAGTCAAACAGCAGATTAAGTTCGCTTGCCCATCAGGTCATCGCAGAAGAAAAACTCAAAAGCGCACTTGCCGAAGAGATGCGTATCTTTTATGTAGCGACCACCCGGGCCAGAGAGCGTCTGATTCTGACCGCTAACGAAAAGGCCGGGCATTGTCGCGATGTCATCCGAAACGGTTTTTATTTCGCCAATGAACCAGTCCCGGATTGGCAGCTTCGTTCCTGCCGCAGCGCCGCCGAATGGCTCCTCTACGCCTTCTCCGACCAAAAAACCCTCCATAAGGTCTTTGAAACCAACTTGGAAACCGAGACAGACGATGACTTATTTAGCTTTAAACTTTACAGCCAGTCTGAGCTCAAAAACCTTTCCGAATATATTCTCGAATTAAAAAATGGAAAATCAAAACGCCCCGCTGCAACCGCAAAGAGCTCCCGTTCAAAACAAACAGAATCTGAGCTTCTTAACCGAATAAAAAAATCTCTGAGCTGGCGGTATCAGTTCAGTGGTATCGCGCTGTTGCCTGCCAAACGTTCAGTAACGCAACTGACTCACCACACCGATGAATACGTAAAGTTTGATTATTCCAGGGCCCTCGAGCAAAAACCGAGGGTTGTTTCGCTGGCCGATTCAATCGGCGCTATTGACGCCCGCCTTATCGGCACCGCTACACATCTTCTAATTTCAAAACTCGATTTGACGAAGTCCGTAACTGCCGAAGCAATCGAGCATCTCAAAGCACAGCTTATAGCTGAACAGGCCATAAACAAAATGGTTGCTGAGCATATCGACACAAAATCGGTAATGAAGTTTTTCGAAAGTGAGCTGGGACAAACTGTCCTCGATGCCAATAGTACCGTTTGGCGGGAATGGCCTTTCACTTTCGCCCTGCCCGCCTCAAAATGGAAAGAATTTATGAATCAATGGACGAGGGCCGAGCGACGACCGACGACCGACGATTTTATCATCATTCAGGGCATTATTGATATGCTCGTTAAAACCCCCGATGGCCTGTTGGTGATAGACTTCAAGACCGACGCAGTAACAGCCGAAGAAGCACCGCAGCGGGCCGAGTTTTACCGCCAGCAGTTGGACCTTTACGCCGAAGCCGCCGCCGCAATCCTGAACTACAAATCCATCGCCAAATGGCTCTATTTCCTGACCCCAGGCTGTGCAGTCGAAATAAACACATAACATATTTTCTATTTGTCCTTGCCTACCGACGCTGCGCTTGTATAATAACCTGCCCATAAACAAACACCAATGTTTTTAATGGAGACTTCCAAAATGGCAGGTGCACCAAAGGCAAACGCGGTGGTCGGACAATCCGGCGGACCAACCGCTGTAATCAACGCCTCTCTCGTCGGCGTTATCGAAGAGGCCAACAAACATCCCGAAATCCAAAACCTCTATGGTGCGCTCCACGCTGTAGTCGGAATGGCTAATGACCAGTTCATTGATTTGAAAAAGCTATCAGCCGATACACTGGAACAAGTAGCTGCTTCACCATGTTCAGCCCTCGGTTCCAGCAGGGATAAGCCAACCGCCGAAGCTTGCGCTCGTATTTTTGAGGTCTTCAAGAAGCGCAATATCAGATACTTCTTCTACATCGGCGGCAACGACTCAGCTAATACCGCCAATATAATCAACAAACAGGCCTGCGAAACCGGTTACGAAATGCGAGTGTTTCATATTCCCAAGACCATCGACAACGATTTGCTCGTTACCGACCATTGTCCGGGCTACGGAACCGCGGCAAAATTCGTGGCCTGTGCCCTGATGGGAGATGACCTAGATATCCGGGCGATGCCGGGTGTAAAGATTGACGTCATTATGGGCAGGCACGCCGGCTTTCTGACAGCCGCTTCTGCATTAGGCAGGCAAAGAGATGACGACGGTCCCCACCTTGTATACGTCCCTGAAAGAAACGTTTCAATGGACAAATTCCTCCGCGATGTCGAGAGCGTCTATGCAAAACTCGACCGATGTGTCGTTGCGGTCAGCGAGGGCATTTGTGATACTGACGGCACAATCTGGGCCGAAAAATTGGCAAAGGATAGAGAGACCGATGCGTTCGGCAACATCCAGCTTACCAGCGGTGCCTTGGCGGACTTTTTAGCCGCTCAGGCAAAGGCTACACTAAAAGCCAAGCGCGTCCGCGCCGACACATTTGGCTATCTGCAGAGAAGCTTTGTAGGCTTGCAGTCTGAGGTCGACGCAAGAGAAGCTCGCTGGTGTGGCCGTCACGCCGTTCAGTATGCTATGAAAGAGACAAGCGGCTCAGTCGCAATTAAAAGATTGGCAACCGGCAAGGATTACAAGGTCGAATTGTTTCGTACCAAACTAAAAAATGTCGCTGAAAAGACCAAGTCTATGCCTAATGAATTTATCAACGCCGATGGCAATGGCATAACAGATGCCTTCATCGAATACGCGATGCCATTAACCGGCGGCCTGCCCAAAACAGAATATCTCGGCAATTATCCTAAGATTTAAGAGGCTCCTGGTTACTTGTTCGATGCCGCTCAGGTCAAGGTTTTGGTTTGACAGGGGTGAAAGCCTTGGTTTATTGATGATGTACTATTATCTCTTGGTTGCTGCCTTCAAACATCGCCTCGTTCTTCCTGTCTGTGAAGTTCCCACAGGGCATTTGGGTAAACGAAGTAAACCGCAAATCAAGTCGATTCAAACGACGTTCCATGATTCTTCCATCAAATCACAAGGGTCATCTAATGTATAAACCTAGAGTTAGCATAAGGAGGCGTCAAAAACTCAATACCAACCAGCGACTCTAGAGAA